>Ga0193947_1000135_pt1 | contig 15195 bp, 24 predicted proteins | sample FRT_01_MG_FD_161267 | JGI IMG/M metagenome (GOLD analysis project Ga0193947, IMG submission 161267) | Sediment microbial communities from the Broadkill River, Lewes, Delaware, United States - FRT_0-1_MG | ecosystem: Environmental > Aquatic > Freshwater > River > Sediment | place: USA: Delaware... | reverse complement strand
CTTAGCTTTATGGCCAGTTTTAGGTATCTGGTTAACTGCTATGGGTGTTAGTACAATGGCATTCAACTTAAACGGTTTCAACTTCAACCAATCTGTAGTTGATTCTCAAGGTCGTGTTATCAACACTTGGGCTGATATCATCAACCGTGCTGATTTAGGTATGGAAGTAATGCACGAACGTAACGCGCACAACTTCCCATTAGATTTAGCTTCAGGCGATGTATTACCAGTTGCTTTAACAGCTCCAGCTGTTAACGGCTAATTTTTAGTTAGTGCAATCTAAACCTTTAATTTTTAAATTAAAGGTTTAGAACTTAAATTAAATTACTCTTTAAAGAACAAATAAATAAAATTTTTTACTTTCATTTTAACTTTAAAAACCATATTTTTGAATAGTTAAAATTGTTAAGTCAGAATTTCTTATTAAAAATTTACTTATTAATTTAATGTTATTCGTTTCTTAAGTAATCAAAAAAAAATTAGAATTTTATCTTTTCTCTACCGGTAATTTCCTTTATTAACTTTTAAAGCCTATTAAAGGCTTTAAAAGTTAATAAAAGCTAGCTTCTTTTTTTTCGTTCCAACGTTGTAACGTAACCGTATTTGAACCATCTTCATTCTGTTGATATTTAATCGGTTGGAATCCAATTTTTTGACTTTCACCAATTATTACTTCACCAGCATATTGCTTTGCAATATTATTAATAAAACCTTTTATTGAATCTCGTTGCTCCCAAAAACTTGTATCAGCAACTAATTCATATTCCTGGCCATTCCAACAAAATTCAATATCATAACCATTTTCTTGACTAATCATTAAATTAATATCAACGTCATATGATTTTAGACCAACAGTACTAACTTTTTTTTGTCTTTTATGCGGAATTTCTAACTTATTTAAAGCTTTTTCTAAATAAAATAAATTTTGAAAACGTGTTTCTATATTGGTAAAATGGGACATACTAGTTTAGGTGATTTTTAAAGATAATATATTCATTATCTATTATATATAAATCCCTGCCTTAAAACGTCTATTTTTAGTTTTAATTTTATTCAGCATTGTAAAAGAGAATTTTGGCGACCAAATTTAATAAATTAATAGTCGCCGAAAAATTTAAATTTATTCTACTATGTTAGCTTTTTTTAATAAATTCAGAACTGTTTGAGTTGGTTTAACTCCATAATTTAACCACTTTCTAATTTTTTCAACATCAAAGTAAGATTGTTTAGTAATGGTATTATAATAGCCAACTTGTTCAATGGGCCGGCCATCTCTTCGAGTAGTATTTTCCATTACAACTAAACGATATGAAGGTTGTTTTTTTCTGCCACTTCTTTTTAATCTCAATTTTAACATAACGATTTCTATGTGTTATTTTTAATAGTAAAACTTTATTTTTTTATCCAAAATTATTCTAAATTCTAATTAAAAATTCAGAAACTTTTTAGAACCAAATTTGAACTATTATCTACGTGAATAATACTCAATAACTAATAATTCATCAAGATTTAATAGGAGCTCGTTTCTATCACAGTAATTTGTTACGGTTGCTTCTAATTTAGATTTATCAAATTTGAGATGACCTGGAACATCAACAAATTTTGTATCCTGTAGATTACTTTCTACTAGATTTTTTGACGTTGCTTTTGGCTTAATCCCAATAATATCATTAATACAGCATTGAAAACTTGGAATACTAACAACATTATCATTAACGGTAATATGTCCATGATTAACGAGTTGGCGAGCACTTGCAATTGTTGGAGCAAACCCTAAAGTAAAACAAATGGTATCCAACCGCATTTCTAATAATTGAAGTAATATTAAACCAGTAACACCTTTACGACGGCGAGCTTCTTTAATATAACGATATAATTGACTTTCTGTTAAACCATAATTAAACTTTAATTTTTGTTTTTCTTCTAGTCGTAACCCATATTCGGTAGTTTTTTTACTATTATCATCTTCATTACTCTTTCCATGTTGACCTGGTCGTCCCTTTTTTTTAGATTGTTTTTGAGTCAACCCAGGCAAATCGCCTAATCGGCGAGTAATTCGTAGTTTAGGTCCACGGTAACGTGACATAAAATATAAAAGTTTTTTTAATTTTTTAGTTAATTTTTTCTTAGTTTTGATTAGAAACAATTTATTTAGGGCGAGTGACCGGACTTGAACCGGCGAATGGCGGAATCACAACCCACTGCCTTAACCACTTGGCTACACCCGCCAAATTGTTTACAAGGTAACTTTATCAGGTTATATTCTTTTATGTCCAGTTTCTTTATTAACAATTTTAGTAAAATTCAAAACAATGTCAGAAACTAAAACGTTTTTTCTAAATGGAGAAGAATATTACACTCTAAATGAGATTAGTCTCCTTGATTTATTAAATTATTTTGATTATAATTCATCTTTACTTGTTTTAGAGTACAATAATTTTATCTGTAATAAAAAAAATTGGGATAATGTTTTAATCTCAAACAATGATAAAATTGAAATTGTTACAATTGTTGGGGGTGGATAATTCTATAATTCTATATGGAATTATAGAATTATCCGACATTTTAGAAAACTCAATAAATAGAATACAATTTAACTTCAAAATGACAAAATAGTAAAGATGATGTTATAGACTTTATTATCTTTTTGCTATATCAATTGATTCTCATAAACTCAAAGATATCTACTTAGACTTTTTAATTTGCTTTCGTAAAAACTAACCCATTACTTTCACTATATCTTTCCATAAATCTCATAAATCGATCCCATGCTTCAGGACTTTTCATAATATAAATCGATTCAATTGCTTCTGGTTTTCCATTAACAAATCGAGCATTTACATCACGAGTTTCTAATATTCCTTCGGTATCGATTAAATACATGCCTGTAATTTCACCTTCTTTAACCGTACTTTTATTTAAAATATTTGGATTTTTAAATCTAAATGTTGCGGTTCCTGTGCTACCATCCCGTGAACGAGTTAGTCTTACATCTGGCAATACTTTTTCATCGAGTCCTTTTATAAATTGAATTTTGGCTTCCATAAAGTTATTTTTAATTAAATACTTTTTTAAATTTTGCAAAGTAAATTAAGTCAATTAGAAGTATTTTACAAATTATGTTATACCTAAATAATAAACGATGAGTCATAATTTGGTAGAGAAATAAGAGAAGTTATGTTTGCGTCTTCTATCAATTTATTTTTATTGAAATTATTTTTATTGAAAAAAATATTTTTGATTTGGGTAAAATTTACAGATTATCTTAATTTAATGATAGGCATTCAAAATTTGTTAAACTGGGGTGGCAGGATTCGAACCTACGAATGGCGGAGTCAAAGTCCACAGCCTTACCGCTTGGCGACACCCCAAAAAATAACACAGCTAAAAGTAAATTCTTCATTAAATTCATTTTATTGGGCAAGAAGGGATTCGAACCCCTGACACCGTAGTTCGTAGCCACGTGCTCTAGTCCACTGAGCTACAAGCCCTAACTGTGTTATGTATAATAATAATAATTGGAAATCTTATTTTTAGTAAAGCTTTTACAGAAAAAAATTTTAATAAAATCTGTTTATTGACTTGCCTAATCAGAGTACATTGAGATAAAGTAGAATTTTAAATATTTTCATTAAAAATGAATTTGTAATCAATTATAAATTAGAAATTATGGCAAAAAAAATACTATACCAAGATAATGCAAGACGTGCTTTAGAGCGAGGAATGGAAATAATGGTTGAAGCGGTATCTGTTACATTAGGTCCAAAAGGTCGAAACGTTGTTTTAGAAAAAACGTACGGTTCTCCACAAATTGTTAATGATGGAGTAACTATTGCTAAAGAAATTAATCTTGAAGATCATATTGAAAATACAGGAGTAGCTTTAATTCGACAAGCTGCCTCAAAAACCAATGATGTTGCAGGTGATGGGACAACAACGGCAACCGTCTTAGCCTATGCTATGGTAAAAGAAGGTTTAAAAAATGTCGCAGCGGGGGCAAATCCTATTTCTATCAAATTAGGAATGGAAAAAGCAACGCAGTATTTAGTTACACAAATTAATGAGTTTGCCCAACCAGTTGAAGATATTCAAGCCATTCAACAAGTAGCAGCCATTTCAGCAGGAAATGATAATATAATTGGATCGTTGATCGCAGATGCATTATCAAAAGTAGGAAAAGAGGGTGTAATTTCATTAGAAGAAGGGAAAGGAATTGTTACAGAATTAGAAATTACTGAAGGAATGAAGTTAGAAAAAGGATTTATTTCCCCATATTTCATTACAAATACAGAAAAAATGGAAGCTTCCTATGATAATCCTTTTATTTTGTTAACGGATAAACGAATTACTTTAGTTCAACAAGATTTATTACCGATATTAGAACAAATAACAAAAACAAAACGTCCATTACTTATTATTGCAGAAGATGTTGAAAAAGAAGCGTTAGCAACATTAATTTTAAATAAATTACGTGGGATTGTAAATGTAGTTGCAATTCGAGCACCGGGATTTGGAGAATTACGAAAACAAATGTTAGAAGATATTGCTATTTTAACCGGTGGAACTGTCATTACACAAGATGCTGGATTAAGTTTAGATAATATTCAGGTAAGTTTATTAGGACAAGCTCGGCGTATTATTGTAACTAAAGATACAACGACAATTGTTGGTGATGGAATAGAAATCGAACAAATTAAAACTCGTTGCGAACAATTACGCAAACAAGTAAATATTGCAGATACCGGTTACGAAAAAGAAAAACTTCAAGATCGAATTGCAAAACTTTCAGGTGGTATTGCTGTTATTCGTGTAGGCGCGGTGACGGAAACGGAAATGAAAGATAAAAAATTACGATTAGAAGATGCAATAAATGCTACGCGAGCTGCGGTGGAAGAAGGTATTGTTCCGGGCGGGGGAGCTACTTTAACTCACTTAGCAGATAATCTTTTAACTTGGGCAAAAGTTAATTTAAAGGAAGATGAATTAATTGGCGCAATGATTATTGGACGAGCTATTGTCGCCCCCTTAAGACGTATTGCTGAAAATGCTGGTATTAATGGACCTGTTATAATTGAGAAAGTGCAACAACAAGAATTTGAAGTTGGTTATAATGCGGCAAAAAATACATTTGGTAATATGTATGAAGAGGGTGTTGTCGATCCAGCCAAAGTAACTCGTTCAGGATTACAGAATGCTACATCAATTGCAAGTATGATTCTAACAACAGAATGTATTATTGTTGATGAAACAGAAAACTAAAATACTAACAAATATATATTATATTTCAATTCTCTGTTCTATTTTTATCAAATCAAAAAATTATTATTGATTTGATAAAAAATATTATAAATCATTTAAATTTGACATTGGATCACTATCAGGTTGATCAACAAACGGTTTTGCTTCTACCATATCTTTCATCGCCATTTTTAACTCTTCAACTAATAATTTCAGTGATTCAAAATTATCGGTTTGCGTATCTTGACGAATATTTTCTATTAGTTTTTGAACATTTTGTTGTTTTTCTTCAGGAATACTTGTTTTAAAAAGATTAAGTTCTTTTTCCGCTTCAAAACATAAAGTTTCCGCCTGATTTTTTAAATCAATATTTTGTCTTTTTTCTTTATCAAAAGTCGCATATTTTTCGGCTTCCGCTAACATATCGCTAACTTCTGTTTCATCTAAATTTGAAGCTCCTTGGATTGTAACTGATTGCTCAATCCCAGTTTCTAATTCTTTAGCTTTAACTGATAATAAACCATCAACGTCTATATCAAAAGTAACTTCAATTTGAGGAACACCTCGTTCCGCTGCTGGAATACCATCTAATCGGAAATTTCCAAGACTTTTATTTCCTGCGACCAATTCTCTTTCCCCTTGTAAAACATGAATTTCTACATTTGTTTGATTTTCAACGGCTGTTGAAAACATCTCTGATTTCTTGACAGGAATTGTAGTATTACGAGCAATAATTTTTGTCATAACACCACCTAAAGTTTCAACACCTAGTGATAATGGCGTAACATCCAATAATAAAACATCTTTAATTTCACCTGCAAGAATACCTGCCTGAATAGCTGCTCCAATAGCAACAACTTCATCAGGATTTACAGATTGATTTGGTTTTTTATTTGTTAATGATTCGACTAAATTTTGAATAGCTGGAATTCTAGTAGATCCGCCAACTAGTACAACTTCATTAATATCCGATTTTTCAAGACGAGCATCACTAAGTGCTTTTTCTACAGGAATACGACAGCGATCAATTAATTCCTGACATAAAGTTTCAAAGGTTTGACGGGTTAATTCTTTTTCAATGTGTTTTGGCCCTGTTTTATCTGCCGTAATAAATGGTAAATGAATCGTTGTTTTTTCAACTGTCGATAGTTCCATTTTTGCTTTTTCAGCAGCTTCCGTTAATCTTTGTAATGCTTGAATATCTTCCGTTAAATCAATTCCTTCTTGTTCTTCAAATTCTTTTACTAACCAACGAACTAGAACTTTATCAAAATCATCACCACCTAAACTTGTATCACCAGCGGTTGCTAATACTTCAAAAATCCCATCACCAACTTCTAAAATTGAAACATCAAATGTCCCACCACCTAAATCAAATACTAATATGGTTTCATTCTGTTTCTTATCCAGCCCATAAGCTAATGATGCTGCAGTCGGTTCATTAATAATTCTTAAAACTTCAATACCAGCAATTTTTCCAGCATCCATTGTTGCTTGTCGTTGAGAATCATTAAAATATGCTGGGACTGTTATTACAGCTTGCGTTACTTCTTGTCCTAAATAAGTTGTAGCATCATTAATTAATTTTCGTAAAACTTGAGCAGAAATCTCTTCAGGACTAAACTCTTTGTTTACTGATGAGCAATTAATTTTAATGTTTCCATTTTGATCTTTAACAACTTTATAAGGTAATTTTTTCGCATCTTCAGAAACTTCTAATTCTTTTGAGCCAATAAACCGTTTTACCGAGAAAAATGTATTTTCTGGATTAATCACAGCTTGACGTTTTGCAATTTGTCCTACTAATAATTCTTGTTTTTTTGTATATGCGACGATTGAAGGAGTTGTTCGTAAACCTTCAGCATTTACAATAACACTTGGTTGTCCACCTTCAATAGCTGCAACAACGGAGTTTGTCGTTCCTAAGTCAATCCCTACAACTTTTCCCATGGCGTTTTCTAATTTTTATAAATAGTTAATTTCTTTCATTATATAAATAATAATTGAACCTCTAAAAGAACATTAGTATCCGTAAATAATTTTATAATAAACGTGTATATTTACCCTATATAGACAAATAAAAGAAATTTTTATAGATTAAAAGTAATTTAACAATTTTGATTGTTTTATTATTTAAGTAAAAAGTTATTCGAATTAACTTTATTTTGCTTTTATAACAGTTAATATAAATTTCATTTATATATATATATATATTATATTTGGAGAAATATTGTGGCATTAGGTTTATTAGGTAATAAAATTGGAATGACTCAAATTTTTGATGACTCCGGTAACATTATTCCAGTTACAATTTTGAAAGTTGGGCCATGTGTTATTACACAAATTAAAACGACTTTAACGGACGGGTATAACGCCATTCAAATTGGGTACGGAACTGTCTCAAACAAATCGTTAACTCAACCTGAATTAGGACATCTACAAAAATCAAATATTCAACCCTTGAAATATTTAAAAGAGTTTCGAGTAAACGATCCGGATGAATTTAAAGTGGGTCAAGTTTTAAATGTTGAATCATTAACGGCAGGTGAATTTATTGATGTTACAGGAAAAAGCTCTGGAAAAGGATTTTCAGGTCTTCAAAAACGTTATAACTTTACACGAGGACCTATGACTCATGGTTCAAAAAACCATAGAGCACCAGGTTCAATTGGTATGGGAACAACTCCTGGCCGCGTGTTACCTGGGAAAAAAATGGCAGGTCAACTCGGTAATAAAAAGACAAAAACCAAAAAGTTAAAAATTATTCAAGTTAATGGGAATGAAGATATTTTAGTAGTAAAAGGTTCTGTTCCTGGGAAACCCGGTAATCTAATTACTATTGGTGTCTCAAAATAATTTGAATTCTATTATCAAAGAAATAAATTTAGGTAAAAATAACGTATGACTGTTCAAAAATTTATTACATACAATTCGTTAGATATAGATGGAAACGTATTAAACGAAGAATACAAATTAGAATTAAATGTCCTTGAAAATGTGGGAAATTCTTTAATTCATAAAGATATTTTAAGACATCAAAATTCGAAACGACAAGGTACTCTTTCAACAAAAACACGAAGTGAAGTTCGTGGGGGTGGACGAAAACCTTGGCAACAAAAAGGAACTGGTCGTGCAAGAGCAGGTTCAAGTCGTTCGCCTTTATGGAAAGGGGGAGGGGTTATTTTTGGTCCAAAACCAAAAAAAACTACCTTGAAGTTAAATAAAAAAGAACGCAAATTAGCGTTACAAACCTTACTGTATAATAAACGTAATAACATTTCTGTTATTGAGAATTTAGAAACTAATATAGATTTACCAAAAACAAAAACGTTCTACAATCTTTGTAAAAACTGTGGCATTAACTTAGATCAAAAAACATTAGTAATTACTTCCAAAAAAACAGTTTCTTTAAAATTGGCAACGCGAAATATTAAAAATGTAGAACTAATCTCTGCTGCCAATTTAAATACTTTTAGTTTATTAAAAGCAAAGCAAATTCTAATTACGCCACTAGCAGTAAATGATATAAAGGAGATTTATTGTGGTTGATTCTTCATATTTTAATCGTAGTACGACAAATATTATAAAATATCCAATTATTACGGATAAAGCAACAAGACTTTTAGAAAATAATCAATATAGTTTTATCGTAAATCCTTCCTCAGATAAAATTACAATTAAAGCAGCTATCGAATATTTGTTTAATGTAAAAGTAATAAAAGTTAATACTTGTCACCTTCCTAAAAAGAAAAAACGTGTCGGGAAATATTTAGGTTGGAAGTCACACTATAAAAAAGCAATTGTTACTTTATCACAAGGTGATAGAATAAATTTATTTGCAGAAAATTAATAACTATAGAATCAAGATTAATCAAGTTTATGAGTATTCGTCTTTACAAATCGTATACACCAGGCACGCGCAATCGAGCACTTTCTTCGTTTGCGGAAATTACAAAAACAAAACCTGAAAAAAGCTTAATTCAAAAAAATCACCGTAATAAAGGACGAAATAATCGAGGTGTTATCACAATTCGTCACCGTGGTGGTGGGCATAAAAGAAGATATCGTTTAATCGATTTTGGTCGTAAAAAACATAATATAGAAGCTGTAGTAGCTTCCATTGAATATGATCCAAATCGTAATGCTCGAATTGCACTACTTCATTATCGTGATGGGGAAAAACGTTATATCTTACATCCAAATAATTTAAATGTAGGAGATGTAATATCTTCTGGTTCGGGAATTTCTCTTCAAATTGGAAATGCATTACCTTTAGAACAAATACCTTTAGGGGCCTCTGTTCATAATATTGAATTAATCCCAAATCGAGGTGGGCAAATTGTAAGAGCAGCAGGAACGTCTGCTAAAATACTTGCAAAAGAAGGAGATTATGTCACATTAAGGTTACCATCCAAAGAAATTCGTTTAATTCGTAAAGAATGTTTTGCTACTATTGGAGAAGTTAGTAACAACGATGCTTTTTTAGTACAAAGTGGTAAAGCAGGACGAACTCGTTGGTTAGGAAAACGGCCAACAGTACGAGGTTCAGTAATGAATCCTTGTGATCATCCACATGGTGGTGGAGAAGGACGAGCTCCTATTGGACGGACCCGACCATTAACACCTTGGGGAAAACCAGCCCTAGGAATAAAAACGAGAAAAAAGAAAAAAGCAAGTGATGCATATATTCTTCGTCGCCGTTCATAATTGAACGTAAAAGTATAAAAAACTAAAAACTAATAAAACTATCTTTAAAGATGTCAAGATCATTAAAAAAAGGACCTTTTGTTGCATATCATTTATTAAAAAAAATTGATAAAATGAATGCTGCTGGGAAAAAAGATGTCATTACAACCTGGTCTCGTAGTTCAACAATACTACCTAGTATGGTAGGCCATACTATTGCTGTCTATAATGGTAGACAGCATGTACCAATTTTTATTTCCGATCAGTTAGTAGGTCATAAATTAGGAGAATTCGTTTCAACGCGAACTTTTAAATCACATATCAAAACAGATAAAAAAACAAAGCGTTAAGCAAAACTCTTTATGAATATTTCCTCTTTAATTGAGGATAGTAGGTACTCGGTTGGAAAGAATCAAATTAAATCAAATCACGAATTAGATACTTTTGAACCAATTTTTCAAACATTTACTGTCAAATGTGAGAAAAAACTTTCGTCACAAATAAAAGCAGTCTTAAAAACGTGGAAAGGTAAAGCTTTCTATTATGCCAATGAAGACTTATTATATCTCTTTAAATCAAATTCTACGGAACAAGATTTTTTTTTAAAAATTTTACATTCCATGGCAATATTTATTCAGAATGCTACGTCTGCAAGCTTTTTTGATATCTATATTTATGATGTGAATATTAATCGAATTTCAAGATTTAAGAAATCTAGTAGCCTACACGCAAAAAATATCGAAATGTTAGACTCTATCACGTTTACATTAAAATGTTCAGTCACCTCTCCTCCTGAAAAACCTGAAATTCCCTGGTAATATAAAGATAATTAATAGTTGAACGGATCACAAATTTTATTTTTGTGATTAAATTTGTTTTTTATTAATTAATTCACTTACAGTTTTAGAAATTTTAACTAATTTAATTCACCGAAGTGAATAATATATCAAACTGGAAGGAATAAGTTAATGGATTAAATTCATTCATCTTATTTTAAAAAATTAGATAGCTCAGAATCATCTATAAGAATATATTTACATTATCAGACTTTTAGAAGAAATATTAAAATCTAACGAAATAAAAAAATTGTGGAGAATATTATATGTCCAACATACAAACAGTTAAAGCAGTTGCTAAATATATTCGAATGTCCCCACATAAAGTACGACGAGTTTTAAATCAAATTCGAGGACGTTCGTATCAAGAAGCATTAATGATATTAGAATTTTTACCATATGATGCTGGTGGTCCAGTTTGGCAAGTAGTTCATTCGGTAGCAGCTAATGCAAAAAATAATTATGGTTTAGATAAGAAAAAGTTAATTATTGATGAAGTCTTTGCTAATGAAGGGCCGAAATTAAAACGGATTCGACCTCGTGCACAAGGTCGGGCTTATCGTATTTTGAAACCAACTTGTCATATTACAATTGTTGTGAAAGGGGTTAGTTAAATAACTTTATAAATTATATTTTTATTAAAAGGATTAATTCTGTGGGACAAAAGACACATCCTTTAGGATTTAGATTAGGTATTACACAAGAACATAGATCGACCTGGTATGCAAATTTTAACCAGTATGCGAATTTACTAGAAGAAGATAATCGGATTCGAACATATTTGAATAAACTTGCAAAAACGGCAAGTATTTCGAATATTCAAATTAACCGAAATGGATTAAGTGATCAGATTCAAGTAAATATTGAAACAGGGCGTCCAGGGGTCTTAGTGGGCGAAAATGGAGCTGGTATAAAAACATTATTAAGCAATATTAAAAAAATTTTACCTAATAGTCGCCAGGTAACAATTAATATTATTGAAGTGGAAAAAGTTAATTTAAATGCTTCCCTTATTGGTGATTTAGTTGTTGAACAACTTGAAGATCGTGTTGCTTTTCGAAAAGCGATTCGAAAAGCAATGCAAAGTGCTCTTGACGAGAATGTTAACGGTATTAAAATTCAAGTTTCGGGACGACTAAACGGAGCGGAAATTGCTCGAAGCGAATGGATTCGCGAAGGGCGGGTTCCGTTACAAACATTACGCGCTGATATTGATTATGCGACTAAAGAAGCTCATACTATTTATGGGGTTTTAGGTGTTAAAGTTTGGTTATTTAAAAGTGAAATTTTAGCAAAATAGAAAATAAACTTAATAGATTTATATTTTATCGAATTATTTGATTATGTTAAGTCCAAAAAGAACAAAATATAGAAAGTATCATCGTGGACGGATGCGTGGAAAGGCTACCAGAGGAAATGAGATCACTTTTGGTGATTTTGGATTACAGGCTTTAGAACCTACATGGATTACCTCACGCCAAATTGAAGCAGCTAGACGAACGATTACACGTTATACAAAACGTGGTGCCGCTTTATGGATTCGAATTTTTCCCGATAAAACGGTAACGGCTCGGGCTGCAGAATCACGTATGGGTTCAGGTAAAGGGGCGGTCGATTACTGGGTAGCTGTCGTTAAACCTGGAACAATTTTATTCGAAATTGCCTCTGTTCCGGAAGAAATTGCCCGCACAGCTTTAAACTTAGCCTCGTATAAATTACCAATAAAAACAAAATTTATTACCAGAAGTAACATTGAATAAATTATGAGTATAGTTCAATTTAATGAGATGCTAGCACTTCCAAATTCTGAAATTTCTAAAGCGATTATTCAAACGGAAAAAGAATTATTTCAACTGCAATTTAAAAAAGCTACTCGTCAACCTTTTAAACCTCACGAAATAAAGTCTGCAAAACGTCGTTTAGCTCAATTGAAAACAATATTGACATCAAGACTAGATGCTTTAGAAAAAAAACGTGGTTATACTGTAACAAAATTAATAAAAAAACAAAATTACATGACCGGTAATTTCTAAGGAACAATAACTCGGTATAAAAAAGATGATTTAAGGAGTTTTAAATGCCAGTAAAAGAAAAAGTTGGTATTGTTGTTAGTAATAAAATGCAAAAAACTATAGTAGTAAAAGTTGAAAGTCGTTATCCTCATCCAATTTATTCAAAAACAATGACAAAAACAAGAAAATATTTAGCTCATGATGAAATGGGTGAATGTAACATTGGCGATCAAGTTCTAGTACAAGAATGTCGTCCATTAAGTAAGCGAAAACGTTGGACATTAGCCAAAGTTCTTTCGAAATCCTCTTTAGTTAATTAACAGTAAATTTATATGATTTATCCACAAACAATGTTAACAGTGGCTGATAATACCGGCGCTCGAAAAATTATGTGTATTCGAGTTTTAGGTGGAAATCGAAAATATGCAAAAATTGGCGATACAATAATTGGGGTTGTTAAAGAAGCTATCCCAAATATGCCGATTAAACGATCTGATATCGTAAGGGCAATTGTAGTTCGAACTTGCAAAACAATTCGTCGGCCAGATGGAATGTATATTCGTTTTGACGATAATGCAGCCGTAATTGTAAATCTTGACAATAATCCACGTGGAACGCGTGTATTCGGTCCAGTTGCACGTGAAATCCGTGACAAGAATTTTTCAAAAATCGTTTCATTAGCACCGGAGGTTTTATAAATGGCAAAGCAACAAAAAATGCATGTTAAAATTGGTGATAATGTAAAAATCATAACAGGTTTTGATAAAAATAAAACGGGAAAAGTTATTAAGATCGATCGAAATACTGGAAAAATTGTCGTTAAAGGTGTGAATTTTAAGTTCAAACACATTAAGCCTAGTACAGAGAATGAAGTAGGAGAAATTAAACAATTCGAAGCTCCGATTCATCATTCAAATGTAAAATTAAGTTTAAAAGAGTCATAATAATAGTGTAATTATATTAATATGCGCAATCAACATTCATTAGAAGAAATCGCTGAAATTTATCGTTTACTTGAGGATATAAAAGGTGAATATGAAGAAGGGATCCGAGCTGTTTTAAAAAAAAATGCTCCAACTCTATTTAGTAATCCTCATATGATTCCAAAACTTCAAAAAATTCAAATTAATCGTGGATTAGGATTAGCCGCTCAAAATACAAATATCTTAAAAAAAAGTATTAGCGAATTTACTAAGATTACCGGTCAAAAACCTGTAATAACAAAAGCTAAAAAAGCTATCGCTGGTTTTAAAATTCGTGAAAATATGGAATTAGGGCTAACTGTAACATTAAGAGGTAATAAAATGTATACTTTTCTTACCAAATTAATCTTTTTTACCTTTGCGCAGATACGTGATTTCCGGGGTTTATCAGTTAGAAGTTTTGATAAAGCGGGAAATTATACGTTAGGATTAAAAGAACAATTAATTTTTCCAGAAATTGATTACGATGAGGTTGATCAAACACAAGGATTTAGTATCACACTTGTATTCTCATCGTCAGCCCCTAAGTCCCGGTCAAAAACATTTGATAGAGTTTTAAATGGAATGATACTCTTTAAGTTTTTAAGATTCCCATTAAATGATTGTGGAAATTATGAAAAATATTCATCTTTCTCTGAAGTTAATCAAGCTTGGGACAGAAAAAAACATTTACGTCGAAAAAGATGGTCTCAAGAATAAAAAAAACGGTAAAAAATTTATAAGGAGACACTTGTGGTAACAGATACTATTTCGGATATGTTAACGCGAATTAGAAATGCAAATATGATTAAACATCAAATTGTACAAATTCCGGGTACAAAAATGTCTAAAGCTATTGCATTAATTCTTAAAGAAGAAGGTTTTATTGAGGATTTTGAGATTTACAGTGAAAATTCATTTGAATATTTACTTATTTCCTTAAAATATAAAGGAAAATTGCGTGAACCTGTTATTTGCAAAATGAAACGAGTAAGCAAACCTGGTTTACGAGTTTACGCTAATGCGAAACAATTACCAAAAGTTTTAGATAATTTAGGAATTGCAATTATTTCAACTTCAAAGGGAGTAATGACAAACCTAAAAGCAAAAGAGCTTGGGATTGGTGGTGAAGTTTTATGTTATATTTGGTAATGGGAGTAATTAAAAATTATGTCACGTATCGGAAAATTACCGATTAAAATACCCGCAAATGTCGATATTACTTGTAATGGACCAGATATTACAGTAAAAGGAAAATTTGGAACATTGCATAATACAATTCCAGAGGTTCTTGGAATTGAACAAATAGATGGTACTTTAATCGTAAGTCTAAAGAATAAAACACGAAATAGTCGTGCTTTACATGGTTTATATCGAACACTAATTAATAATATGGTAACGGGAGTTTCTGAACAGTTCCAGTTAACGTTAAATTTACAAGGTGTTGGATACCGAGCAGCA
>Ga0193947_1000133_pt1 | contig 15228 bp, 12 predicted proteins | sample FRT_01_MG_FD_161267 | JGI IMG/M metagenome (GOLD analysis project Ga0193947, IMG submission 161267) | Sediment microbial communities from the Broadkill River, Lewes, Delaware, United States - FRT_0-1_MG | ecosystem: Environmental > Aquatic > Freshwater > River > Sediment | place: USA: Delaware... | reverse complement strand
AATCCCCGACCCAGACAACGCGCCCGTAGCTCAGCTGGATAGAGTACTGCCCTCCGAAGGCAGGGGTCACAGGTTCGAATCCTGTCGGGCGCGCCATATTTTTCAAATAGTTACGTCGTTTTAGGGGCTTCGCATAAGTTCGTTGTGACCACCACGTGACCATGATGTGGCCAAAATTGACACGAGTCATATCCAAATATGCCCGAATCAGGCGATCTCTGTCGTTCGCTTGCAGTTACATTTGAACGTCCCTCCTTTTTTTTGAAGCGGACGTTCGAAAGGCGACAATATCAGTTCTTGAAAGCCTGCAAGATGGTATGGCCTTACTGTAGCGGACCACCTAGTCGGAGCGTTGGACTGTTCGCGGCTATCCCAACCTATCTTCGATTACAGGGGCGAGCGATGATGGGCGTACCCTCACATGCTGAGGTGAGCGCCGTTCGAGTATCAAAATGTGACAATGAGCGGAAGATTCGAGCGACGATGTCGTTCTTGTAATCCAACATATTGAAACGAGGTATGAATCATGGAAATCGGCCGCGTAGGATACGAACTAACAAGGCTCGCAGTTCTTTTCGAAGTTATTGAAGAAGGCGGTCGGTTTGTCTGCGGAATCAGCTTGGACCAGCTAGACCCGAATGGAGTGGGGCACATTAGCGGAGAGGAGGGCCTGGAATTCTTCAATCAGAATATTGACCAGATACGGGAGCGCGCGGCTGCGGTTGTGAGCGACGCTAAGGATGCAGGCATTCAACACATTCCTGGCCAGCTAAATGAACCGCTGTTGATAACACTGATAATCTGAGGCCAGCGCTCACGAGCGCCTCGGCGAGTGTAGATCGCGCTCGCGTTGTTCTTGGTGCAGTGGTAGCTCCGCTGGGACGATTTTACGAACGAGTGCGAATCCACCGCCGAACTTCCACTAACGGCAGAACGTGCTCACCTGGGAGCAAGGGGATGGCGTTCTCAAGCATTTCGGCAAACTCGGACTCGTCTTTAGGAGTTAGTTGGGCAAGTACGCGAATACAGGCTGCCAGAATTCGGCACGACCTACCTAGGTTTTCGGCTCGTGACATTTGGAAGGCCATTTCAGCTGGAATCTGATCGAATCCGAGCCGCGAGTTCTGTGTGTTGGCATCGGCCTCGTCCGCTGCATCATTTGCAGCAGCAAAAATGGCGGTCAAGAACTTGGAACCCGATTCTACCGCCCTCGACTCGTCTTCAACGTAAGAGATCATTTCCGCGACAACAATTGACGTGCAGATCGCAGTCTCCTCACCATAAGTGAGCAAGTCGCGCCAATCTATCGTATCAACCAGGTTGATTATCTGATTCCGAACCGGAACGCCGAGCCAACGTTGTTCATGTGCGATTACTTCAGACCAAATTAGCCTCTCGGGCGGCGTCTGAGTCTTCCTTTCGAGAATCTCCTGTTTGCGTTCGTCGAACCAGTTTTCTGTGGGCAGCGTAGAGGCGTTGATCTGATTGAATCGATCGAGATACGCTGCACCTGCAGATCTCAAGAATCCGTCCAAAGAATCTGGCGCATTAGATCTTCCTTGCAGGAGTCTGGGAGACAGCTGGCTCGTCGGTTCGCCGGCGTAACTAATCAGCTCACAAATCTCGGTCAACAGGGGTCTGCTCAGCACACGATTGTCATGGCTATGAACGTATGCCATGCCGAAATGCAGCAGAATCGGAGAGTGCATAACGCTTGGCGTTGCAACGTCGGTTTCATACGCTCTGTCGACTTGCAGCTCCCTGGCAAACGCGCGTTCCGAAATATTCCGAAAGTAATCTGTTGCTTGGTCCACTGAAGTGACGTTGTTGCATACAATACGGGATAGCCGCTCGGAATGAGTCCAGACAGTCGCCAGCTTCTGTTCTGCGCCCAACTCAACGAACTCAGCGTTGTGAAACTGAAGATGGTTTGTCGTCTGCAGTAATTGTAGGAACAGCTTCGAATGGCTTGGCCAGTTGGATAGGAGAGCACGAATCGACTTTCGAATTATCGCAATAGAGATCTTGTCTCGATCAGCCAGTGCTGCGCTGATCGCAAGCTTGTGAATTCGACTAAGGACAGATCCGGATTCCGATAGTAAGAAGCGCTTTGTCTTTCTCGGTCGCTGTTTGATCAAATCAGCGAACGGCTCTACGAACCGGCTCGCCAGGTCGACCGGAAGCCCGCAGACCCTGTCAAATGCTTCGATAGTTCCGTATTGGTCGATGAGGCTATCGACCGCCAAATCGAGCAAGAATGAGAACCTTTTTCGGGTTTTGTGTGGCACACGCAGCGACTGAAGTGCCATGTGAGGCGTTGGTGCCTCGAAGTTAGACTTTTGCAGTGTCTCGTTCTGCCTTATCGAACCTTCAAGTTGATTGTAGTTGTTCTGCACATTTTGCCGGCAGTGCAAGTCGAGCTGTTCGAACAGTTCGCTGTCCGAAAGGCCGTCACATTTCCGTTCGAGGTCGGTCAATTCAGTCTTTGGCAGGTCTATCCGATTGCTTTTGCCAAAGAAGTCAGCCAATCGTTGATTGCGGTCATCCCCAAAGACTGACAGAAAGGCATCCCTGTAACTGAGAGACACCGCCCCCTCGATTTCAACCAGCGCTGGCTCCGCTCCAGAATTGCCTCGTGAAACGCAAATGGTCGCCGAGTGATCGTTCGCTTCGAGAGTAACGGGTTCGCCAGTTTGGGCGGCCTCAATCAGGCCGTCCCGAAATTCAGCAGCATTGAGCTGAATGTCTTGAATTCCTGCAACCGAGGTGACAATCACTCCGCATCGCTTCGCGAATTCTTTGTCTTTGAGGACGCACTCCTCAAGCTCCTTTGGCAATTCAGATACAAACGCGGGAACCAGCGCGCGTGCCAATCGGTCAAGTTCCTCCTTGGTAGCGTCGATCTCTGCTGATTGTTCTTGATCAAACAGCAATCCAATGTATCGTCGGAAGTAGTCGCCAAGAGACGGCAGCAAGCCAGGGTTTCCCTCGATATAAGGCGAGACGGCAACTTCCCATGCCCATTTGATCTGGCTCTTCAGAACGTCAGCGCGATTGGGTCGCTTGCTGACCATGAAATTCGTCATGGCTGAGCAAAGCAGTGATCCCAGCTGCATAGCCAAGACTTCCAGAATACTGCCGGCGCTTCGGTGAAAGAACGGTAGCCGTTCATCGATCGCCTGGCTTAAAGAGCGCCAGATCCATGTCGCCCGAACCTTCGCTTCTTCGATACCCAGCTCTTCCGACGCAAACAACTTTTCTATCGCATTTACGGCGAGCCGAAAAGTTGCCATGATCGCCGGCGCTTCGTTCGGCGGCCCGGGGCGTTGCTCGACATCAAGCAACATTTGCAACGAATGATGACGCGCCAGATAGCGTCGGACTGCACGCAGGCTGGGCGTCTCGGTGAGGAGGCCATCATGCAGGTTGGCCTGTATAGTTGCATTGACCACCTCATCCGCCGTCGGCGGTGCAAAGTAGAGATTTGCATCACGCAGCTTGGCCCGTACTGCGAAGTATTCGTCAACGCTGATTTGTTCGTCGCGCCGCAAGTGCTCAATGATATCCAGCGTACATACGACCGAATTTCCGTCGGTGGACACGTACTTGTTGAGTGCGCGATCGTCAAAGGCAATCATGCAGTTAGGCTCTGCCGGCCAGGACAGCAAGCTGAATAGTGCAGCGTCCTGGGAGTTGTCTGCTCCGTATTTCGTGGCAACGTCCTGCGAAATTTCAGGCATAGATTCGTACGTGCCCTTTTTTACCCCGTCGCTGACCTCTCGCCTTAGTCGCTGTGCTCTCAGATGCGCCTTCTGACGAACGGTGGATGCATTCACTTCCTGACGAATAGCAGATTCGTAGTAGCTTTCGATCACACAGGTTGCGAATCTGCACAAACGATCAATTCCGAGAACACGGATTACTTCTTCAATGGTGTTTCCGTCGAAAACCAGAATGGTATCGTCGGGAATACTGACTGTAGTCCGCGCGGCGTCTTTGCCTGGTCCATTCGTTGCCCTAAGATCAGTGGAATCCAATATCCCCCGATCAACGGCGGCGGCGAATAGCTCCTGAATCTGGATTTCACGCAATCCATCATTGCCGTCGTTCAAATCGAAGACAACACGTCGAACTCGCTCTTCGTGTTTGGTGACTTCGTCGGATTCGTCGGAGTGAAGTTGACCGGAAGTGACAGCGTCAAGAATCGCCCTCAGTGTCAAAATCCGATCGGGTTGCCGTTCGATGAGCTGATCCTCCAACTCAAGAAACGCGGCAGGAAGTTCGAAAGGAAACCTTATGATCTTTGCTGACTCCCGAACTCTGTTGAGCAAGCCCAACTCATCCAGAACCAACAAGGTCGTCAAATCGATGCATACAATCCAGTCATGGATATTGGATGTCTGAAATATCGTTTGAGAACGGCTGCCGTGATACAGGAACAGCGCGTCGGTCCATTCTCGCGACCGGATTGACGAAAAAGCCGACTCTAGTCGAAGAACGATATTGTCATTCGCTGCAGTGCAGGCCATTCCGAGCGTAATTTGCCCTTTTTCATAAAGGCCCTGCACATCCGCTACGTGTTTGCGCCTCTCTTGTATCCACTGTTTCAGATCCTCCATGTCGGCCGACTGAATCCCCGACCCGGGTTGATCCGCTACGTCCGCAATATCCCCACCAAACTTCTCGCGAAGGTCATCTCTGCTGTGCGTTGTCGCGATTTCGTAGGCGGATCCAACCTCTCGTGGTTCGACCCCAATATCGGCGGCCCTGTCCAGCAGCTTTTCTGCCAAGTCCGGGTCATCGGACTGAACCGCGCGTGACCAGTTGAGCGCGTCACTCGCGGAAAGCTCATCGTGCTCGATCAAAGTTTCGATATGTGGCGCGGCAGAGCGAACATCGCCGAAGCGAAGAAAGATATCAGCTGCGTGCTCATGATCTTGTGCGGAGCCACCTTGTTTGAGCAGCTTAGAGATCGATCGAGTTGCACCTCTGACATCGCCCAATTTGGCAAGCGCAGCTGAACGTAGGCGCCAGAAGCTCACTGCGGGAAGCGCTCCTCCGTCGAACCTCGTCTCCCATCGTTCGATGGTGTCCAAGCATCGTGTTACATCGCCAGTATTTAGAAGAGCAGTCGCGGCTAGGCGGAATGCGTACTCGGTGGCGATCGTCTCGGTCAGGCGATCGGCGAATCGAGAAATCTCGTGCCATTGTCCCGCTTCCGCCAGCGCTTCAACCACCATCATCAAAACAATCGGGTCATCGGAATGATCATCGACTAGCGCCGGCAAACTAGACCAGTCACCTGTCTCACGCGCATGCGTTGCAGCCACAGATGGTGATACTTTCCAAGAGCTAGGCTCCGAGAGACCGAGTTCTTCCGTCAGCCGCCGATGCCAGGACTCATAAACGTCCATTTGCACTTGGGCATCGAACAGAGCTCGATGTTCTTCCAGAAAGCTGAGCGACTCGTTCGTTGGCTCATGTTCAAGGGCCAAGTAGGTAACGACAAATGAGGCGTTCGCATCGTCACCGTCGAGCTCCGTCAAACATCGCTCACGAACAAAGTCTCTGTCAAATTGGATCGCGTAGAAAACAGCCCAAAGTACAGCCGTCGTGTGTGCTGGGTCTTTTTCAAGTATTGAGTCGAGAACATGGGCCGCGTCGTTTCTGCGGTCGGGTTGCGACGCCAACACCGCAAGCAGCCACACCTCTAAGTGTAGCTCTTCATCTTGGCTAATATTCTTTTGCAAGGCAGTACGGAAAAGTTCTTCCGCGCGGTGAAGGTGATTGAGCGATTTCGGATCATCTATAAACAAGGGCGGCGGAACAGGATCCGGCGCAACTATTTGTTGCGGTGTCAATGCTGGTGACACTGCACAGAAGTAGTACGCTATTCCGGCGGTGACGAGCGAATCAAGCCATTCGGGCTCGCGCTTCAGTGCCTCGTTCGCCGACTCAAGTGCCTCTACCCTGTTGTTGAGCAATAGGTGAGCCAACGTCCGAGGCCTAATCGCGTTGGCAGGAATGGGCTCATCCTTGGGCAAAATATTGAGCGCACGATCTGGTTTGCGATCAGCAATTAGGAGTTGAGCGGCGAGTTGCAGGCCGTCATCGGACGTAGGGTTTCCTAGAACACGAATCGCTTCGCTGACGCCAGACTGATTAAGCGCGAGCATGGCACGCATCCGCGGTTCGTCCTCGACCGCGAGCGAGTCAGCTAGATTTAGGATTTGTTCCGCACCTTTGTGGTTGCCAGTCCGGAGCAGTAGATTCGCTTTCGTCCTATACACTCGTGCCGCCGAGTCTGGTTCTAGCTCATGCATCAACTCCTCGTCAGTGAGCACGCGATCGACCTCAGTAAGAGCTTCGTCGATGTTCCCGTGCTTGATTAGTAGACTGCACTTTGCGAGCTTGTCATCGGCGCGGCCGGACACTAGTGATTGGAGTCGTACAACTCGACTCTGCAGTGCTTGATTTACCGAGATCGCTATATGGCCGGAGTTGGTCTGTACGGCTTGCGCGGCACCGTCAGCTCTCAGACGTGCTGAATACTCATTAATGGAAACGTAATCTGTCGATGTCCCTTGCCGGACGGGAATGCGTTCGAGTACCTGAGACCCGAAAGTTTTTTTAACTTGAAACGGTCCCAGCTGGCTCGGTATGCGCAGCACTCCCACGATCTTTGCGTCTACATCAATTTGCTCGTAATGAAATTCGGGGCACAAATTGGAAGTGCCGCGGACGAACTCTTGAATCGATGCGTCGTCAATAGTGGTTTTGACACCAACGACCTTGTGTGGCGGAACTGGCATTTGCTGCACACCAATGAGGATGAAAGAGTCCACCGTGTTAAATGCATTGGCGAATGCCAGAATGTCCTTCAGTAGTTCTGACTTTTCTTCGTTCGTGGCCTTTTTTCCGTTAGTGTCCTTCTTTAGTTTGTATTGGTCGCGCTTGAAATCGAGCACTTGTGACTCGTTTCGCTGCACAAGTTGCTTGACAAATTCAGGGGTGATTTGCATGTCGAAGAATCTTAGATGGCTCGCGAAGCAACTTAGTTTTGCCCGAGGTGTTCGGGCCGACGAAGATAGTTAGTCCGGATGCGTCCAACTCACCTAACTCTGGCAACACCAGCCGCTTGAGCGGCATAAATTCATTGAGTTTCTTTGAATCTGTAAGGGGGTTGTCGGTCAAGATAGTATATTCCCGGTCCGTTCATGAATAGTCCGAGGGTCATGGGGTTTCCAATTGTCCCATTATCATATACCATATTGGTTCATTAAATCACTAGTTATTGGGAGGAACCTGTGATTACCAACTTGGTCAACTATACTTGCAAGGCAGAGCCTCGACATGGAAATAGAGTTTGCCAACACCAGGCTCAAGAAGCTCTGTGAGGAGAGGCGCATAGCCACGAGGAAGCTTGGAGCAGATTCCGCTCGCAGGCTCGGAACCCGTCTGGCAGAAATCCAATCGGCCTCATGCGTTCAAGAGTTGTTCGCGGGTAGGCCGCATCCACTATCCGGAGACAGGCAAGGTGAGTTTGCTGTGAGCCTCGCCGGTGGTGGCAGATTGGTATTCGTTCCGAACGATGACCCACCGCGGGTCACAGATACAGGGCATGTGAACTGGCAAGAAGTATCTTCTGTGAAGATAGTTTTTGCGGGGGATTACCATGAGTAGTGAAAGTTTGAATACATTTAGTCCAAGTTGGGTCTCTCCGCCTGGAGAGACAATTCTCGATGTGCTCGAGGAGCGAGGCTGGTCGCAGGCAGAGTTTGCCGTGCGCGTTGGGTTTACAAAGAAACACGTGAACAAGCTCGTGAACGGAAGCGCATCAATATCTGATGACACAGCAATTCGCCTTGAGAGGGTTCTAGGCGGCACGGTTCGTTTTTGGCTTGCTAGGGAGGCACATTATCGAGAGGCTCTGGCACGAATAGATGAGGCTGAGACTCTGCAGTCGCAAGTTAGCTGGTTGGATGAGATACCACTAAGCCATATGGTGAAGTTCAATTGGGTTAAGCGGTGCCGGGACAAAGCAGATCAGGTTGCCGAGTGCCTCAGTTTCTTTGGTGTTGCGTCCGTAGATGCTTGGCGTAAACGATATGAGCGACCTATTGTCGCATTTAAGGCATCTGAGACACAGCGAATGGAACCTGGTCCGGTTGCTGCGTGGCTTAGGAGATGCGAGATAGACGCGGGACGGCTTGAGTGTGCGTCGTTTGACGCAAAGGGCTTTCGCGCCGCCCTAAAGGAAATTCGAGAGCTCTCACGAGAGCATAGTGTCGATGTGTTTGTTCCGCAGCTGATGGCATTGTGTGCGGCGGTTGGTGTTGCTGTCGTATTTGTGCCATCCCCAAAAGGGTGCCCGGTAACAGGTGCGACGAAGTGGCTTACGCCAGAGAAACCACTTCTGGCTCTAAGTCTTCGCTTCAAATCAAACGATCATCTTTGGTTTGCATTCTTTCATGAAGCGGGTCACATCTTGCTACATGGAAAGAAGTTGGTGTTCCTAGAGTTCAACGGAAGCCATGATCGCAGTATGGAAGATGAGGCTGACCGATTCGCACAGGACCAGCTCATTCCGCCAAGACTTGCCAGAGATCTCGAGTATCTAGACCACTCGGAGTCCGAGATTTGCGAGTTTGCGGACAGGGCGGGAATTGCCCCAGGAATCGTCGTAGGAAGGCTGCAAAAACACTTCGGACTACCGTGGAAAACACGCCTGAACAAACTAAAAGCTCGTTATGAATGGAAGTCGAACTAGGAACTCGGTGAGACGGTCGAATTCGAATATCTTCCGCTATTGAGTAGTGAGAATCCCCAAACCTGACGGTCAGGTTTGCCTAGCTGCCAGGCTTCGACTTGTCGTCGTTGTCGGTCATTTCGAGCATATCTGAGATGTCTACGTCCAGATATCGGCAAAGCAATTCCAAAGTCTCCAAGTCCAGGCGTTCTACCTTCTCGTAGTAGAGGCGCGTCAATGCCGTCCGGCTGATTCCCGTATCGCGCACTACGTCAGCAATCTTAAGCCGACGTTCCCCCATCAAACGCGATAAATGCAACTTAATCATTTGGTTAACCCGAAAATGGCCGATTAACGGTCAAAATGACTTGACAGCGGTCATTTATCGATCATAATGACCGTTATTCGGTTATTTTGTATCTATATAGATACATTTCGATTATTTAGAGGTTGCCATTGTGACACAGACATACCTGACTACTGAAGAACTATCTGACCGCATCAAGTACGACGTCCGCACCATCCGAGAGCGTCTAAAGGACTCAGTGCTCTTGGAGGGTGTTCACTACCTCCGCCCGTTCGGTGGCCGAAAAATTCTCTATGTTTGGGAAACCATAGAAGAAGACATGCGCCAAGCCTCCCTGCACGGAATCTGAGTCTGACGAGATGGGGACGATAAACGTTCGATCAGGCCGGCTGCAGCTCGATTTCAGGTATCGAGGCATGCGGTGCCGTGAGCAAACAAGCCTCACTGACACAGAAAGAAACCGTCGCCGCTTGATCAAGCTACTTCAGAAGGTGGACGCTGAAATAACTCTCGGAACCTTTGATTATGCTCGGTATTTCCCTGATAGCCCACGAGCAGCGAAATTCCAAAAACACGACCGAAAACTAGTCGAGCAACGGAGTAGTACGCCCTGTTTCGACTGTTTCGCCGAATCCTGGCTGGACGAGAATCAAATCCGCTGGCGGCCATCTTACTACTCGACTATCTCCGGAACCGTAGACAAGTATCTGGTGCCCCGTTTCGGTGAGCAGCATCTTGAGCACATCGTCCGCGCCGAGATTCTGGAGTTTCGAGCTGAGCTGCGAAAAAGCCGCCTAAAGACCGGTCGGGTCCTTTCAGCGGATCGCGTCAATCACATAATTTGCCCGCTGAGAATGATCCTGGACGAAGCCGCGCTTCGCTACGACTTCATCTCACCAATGCAGGGTATCAAAGGGCTGCCCGTCGCGCGTACCGACGTAGAGCCGTTCACACTCGATGAAGTCAACTCAATCGTCTCAACTGTCCGCCCGGATTTCAGGAACTACTATTTGGTCCGCTTTTTCACCGGCATGCGGACTGGAGAAATAGATGGACTGCAATGGCACTACGTCGATTTCGAACGTCAAGAAATCCTAATCCGTCAGGCCCTCGTGAATGGTGAGCTCGGTCCCGCCAAAACCGACGGCTCGCAGCGGGAAATCCTGATGTCAGCGCCTGTAATGGACGCGCTGAAGAACCAGTATGGAGTTACAGGCGATCGCGAGTTCGTGTTTTGTAACCAGGCCGGTAATCCGCACTGCCACCGCAACGTCACCAAGCGCGTTTGGTATCCAATTCTCAGACATCTGGGGCTTAGAAAGCGCCGGCCGTACCAATCTCGCCATACGACAGCCACCTTGTGGCTCGCCTCCGGCGAAAACGCGGAATGGGTCGCGAAGCAACTCGGCCACACAACGACCGAAATGTTGTTTCGCCGGTATTCCCGCTTCATACCAAATCTAACCCGGTCCGACGGCTCCGCGTTTCAGCGCTTGCTTGACGACACACTCTTAACCAATGACGAGGAAGAAAATGACTGAAATCACACACCAAACTCTGCAGATGGTCTCTCACTTCATTTGCAATGCGATGAACATCAATATGCTTGATGACGACATCGTGCTCTACATCGGATCGGATGAGGCTGGGTCAAATCTCCAAGCCATCATCGAATGGATAGAAGGTCAGGAAGACATCCCGGACGGATCGAGAATGGAGATGGCTCTGGAGCTTCGTGATCGACTTGCCGACCTGCTGTTCGAATTCGAAACCGCGATCCGGGTGTGGCGATGAGCGCAGCAATCAAGCCGAGGCGGATCCCCGAAAAGAAGATCCAGGTCTACTTGAAGACCCGTCCCGGGTTCTTGGTGCTGGCGACGAGCCCTATCAGTACAGCTGTCATATGGGGATTCAGGCCATCGGCTCACCTGAGTCGAAAAGAGGAGGCCGCCACATGATTGCACTTCTAGCACTTTTTGCGGCACTGGCATCAAACGTGTTGTCGGGAAGCCTTGTGTTCTTACTGTGGAACTACGGGCCGGCAAGCTTCGAGGCTATCCCCGAAATGAGTTGGATGTCGGGCGTTGCGAGTTACCTGCTGTTACGCCTGCTCGTATCACCGCCGAAGATTGAGATCGACTTCGGAGCAAACTCCTAAACCACTCTGAGAGGAATCTGGAAATGAAAGGACTAAAAAACACCATCGCGGTATTCCTGGGAATTATCGGTGCATGGATGGTTGTCACCGGGCTCACTATCGCACTGCAAACCATGGGCCGCGTATCCGGCACCGAGTTCTCGATGCTGATTACCGCAAACCAACAGCTGGCACTCGCGATCCTCTGGCTTGGACTCTTCGGCCTCTGGTCGATCATTCCAGACGGTACATCCGATGAGTAGTTCACGCCGTCGACGCTCGATGCAGTGCCCGGCATGCGGGAGTCACTATACGCAGGCTGTTTCGCTGGCCTACACGCAGAGCATTCGGACGGGCTACAACGGTACCCAGTCCATCAGCGAGTTCGGACGCGAGCTAGAGCCGCCGGCAGCAGAAAGCGAGGTGCTGATCCCTCTGGGCCTGGCCGCTATCATGTTCGTTGCCACATTTGTGTTCTTTCCCACAGAGGCTTCGTGGATTGGCACTGAATGGGTACAGCGATTCCTGAACTCAACGTGGGCCCGAGTCACCATAAGCGCACTGGCGGCATTGCTTGTCTTGGTTTGGTCGAGCGGATCAGCTATGGCACACAATGCCACCGATCACGCCAACGAAATGGACGAGTGGGAGCGCTCCGTCGTTTGTCGGCGATGTGGTGAACAATTTCTGCGATAGTGAAGATACCCGATCTTCGCCAGATTACCGCACAGCTGCCAAGGCGCAGCTGAAGAGGCAAGGCGACCCCTAGTTGGCTAATGTATGCGATCCGACGATGAAAGCTCATCAACATTCCTTGGAAAATCATCTTTGTTCGCTATTCGCTGTATGTACTCTTCAGCTGCTCCGGTATACGTATTCGATAGTGGGTCATTTGGGCGATAGGGCAGAACCGAGTGCTCTAGGATGTGCTCGTGCATTAGCTCTGGTGAGTCATAGCTGAAGTACAAGGCTCGGATTGTTGCGGGAATTTGACACATATAGAGTCTTCCGATCGCGGAACTCACAGACTCATCCATCATGCAAATGTCCTCGTACGGTAGGTGGTACCGAACTGCAGCTAGTTTCTTCAGATCTTCCTTGTCGACCATGTTGATCAACGACTCACGCATGCCCATGTCCAAACTGAAGTTGCCGAGGTAGTAGACAACCATTCGATGAAGGTCGAACAGGTTGATTGCGCGCACCAGACTGTCAAGTGTGTCGAGCTGTGTATGGGCTCGTGTAAGATCAAATTCTCGTAGCCGAACCCACATCTCGTGCGCCCAGGTCTGGAACTCCGGCATCAGGTACTCCTGGTACAGGCCGCCGATGTAGGGCGCTATCGCTTCCCACTCCAGATGGCTTCTTCGGATATCAAGATCAAACATGGTGTTTCTCCTTTGGTCGTAGATTTGTTGTAGATATCAAGGTATCGGGGTTGTCCTGGTCGTGATTCATTGCTCTAGCGCCGATGGTGAAAGGAGCACAATCGCCATCATGTGAAATACAAATCGCAAGGTGTATGCCGAGTACCGCCGAACGATGTATTGACGCGTATCAACCTTGGACAGCCTTAGTTTCTCCTGCAGCTGCGCAACAAGTTCGCGATCATTGGGATGCTTCAGGTAGACGTGTGCCACGGCTTTGGTGTTGGTGCCTTTTGTCTTGATCTCGCCAACATCAAAGCGCTTTGGGATGCGCCATGCCTCGACAATTTTGTCGAGCCCTTGACGATGTCCCACATAGAACTCAATTCGCCAGCGATCCGATGGAATTGCCACGCTAGTGACCTTGAGAAAACGCCGAAGCTCGTCCTTGTCTGCGAATCGTGCGTACGGTTCACTCGTTATGGAGTTTTTCAGCCAGTGCATGATTGCCCATGCAATGTCATCTCGCGTGACGGCAGAGGTTTCATCGCGGGCATCTCTATAGGCCTCTCTGAACCGCTTCACGAGTATCTCGGCATCGCGCCGAACCAGATTGCCTGACGGTAATGCAGGCACGACAAGCGGCCTCTCGCGGGGTGTCCTGTTCGGCGGTATCAGTCGCGGCGTACCTTCGCGAGTCTTCAGTTCAGCCAAAGCCTTGGCCACCGACAGCATCAGGTCGAAGCGCTCGGCGGCGAGCCCGTGATCGAACAATATGCTCTCGATGCTGTGGCCGTTCTCCCAGTCGACAAATGCAGCGTGTATGTCCCAAAGGGTGTGCAACTGGGCTGGCGGGCTGCTAATCGGTTGTGAAGGATGTGGTGACGGTCGGTCCCGCAGCAAGGTAAAGACCCTACGGTGGCTCTTCAGCACCGTCGGCCGGATCTCGGAAAGACGCACTCTGGCGTCCTCTACGCCCACGACAGAGGCCGATTTTCGCAATCTGGTTGCACCGATACCCGTCATGTTTGCAATAAATCGAATATCAAAGGTGCGACTGCTCTCGCGAAGCGCGTGATGAACGACCCAAGAGGAAAAGTGCACATAGTGATCAAAAGTAATCGCAGGCGATCCATGTCCGGCGAAGGCAGCCAAGGCGCGATAGCGCTCGTGCCACTCGTAAGCGCTGCCAAATACCGCCTGGCAAATAGCCTCCAGCCGCTTCTCGCTATAAGGAGCGACTCGCGCGAGCAACTCCGATTGTCGTTCACCAATGAGGAAAAGCCTGGAAATTGCTGTGTGCCGGAAATCGTAGAAGACGCCAGGATGCTTAATCTCCTTCAGCGCATGACCTACGATGTTGGAGACAAATACGCGCTCAATTGGTTGAGTCTTGGAGCCCTCGGCGTTGAACAGTGCTGCGTTGGCCAGGTTTCTGTTTCGCCGTCTTTGTCCGGTGAAAAAGCCGCGCACGAGTTTGTCTTCGTCAGCTGTGAGCAGCAGCCCCAGCGGAATGATTCGTACGGCATTGTCTGTCTTGCCTGAGCCGAGAGCGTTGTTTCGCACCTTTAATGTCATGCGCTTTCCAGGTTCGATATCGCGAATCTGAAGCCTGACCACATCGTCCGGTCGCAATCCCGCGCGGTAAACGATGATGCTCATGACGGCAATACGTTCGATATTGTGCGGTGTCAGATTCTTTATCGACTGGATAGCGGTGAGGAACCGACTAAAAACGGCCTCGCAAACGAATGCCGCTCGGACGTGGCGTTTTGCAGTCAGCCCCAGATACAGGGGCTCGTATAAGGCTGGCAGATCGAATTGGCAGCGACCGACCTCGTGTAGTTCCGTCAGGCGGCGTGCAGCGCGTATCTGCTGTTGATCAGAGGGCTCATCGTTGATCACCTGACGGTACGCAAGATCAAGGTCATCTGGATCGAAGGCATCCTTCCCGTCCATAGCAACCAGGAGTCTGCGGCCGATCTCAGAATTATAGGTTCGGACGCTGGAAGCCTTGTTCCCTTTGTAGCCCAGGTGGTGAACGTAGTAAGCATGCAGGAGCCTGCCGGACAGAGGCCAATTCTCCGTGGACATTGCGTTCAGGTTCTTCAGTGCGTTGGCTCGGTCCTTGGCTTTTGTCACCGAGCCGCGCGGTTCCTTAATGGCTCTTGTGAGCGCCGTGCACATTGCCCCTGGGCTGGCTGATCCGGAGAAGGTATCAATGGCCGTAGGCGCGCCAGCTGACAACGGTTCCGCTTTGGTTGCCGGCTCCTCGATATCGTCAACCAGCGGTGGGTCCGCCCAAAGCATTTCGCGCCAATGCCGCTCTGGAATATCTGCCGTCGAGATACGTCCCGTCTGAGCACATAGCAACGCGTGAGGAATCGATGCGTACTGTTCTTCGATCGACAGCGCGACAGCACAGAACTGCTTGGGAGATGAGAACTTCGGACCTTTCGCGCCTACTCGAGCGGCCAGTGAGTTGATCCAACCGATCAGACGATTAGGGTCAATGCTGTTGATGTCGAGGCTGAGATCTGTGCTCGCGATCCGCGAGATCAGGCTCACCGTCAACGGATCCAGGAAGTGACGTTCAACCCGCTGCCGCTCTTCACCAACACAGACGTTAGTGACTTTGGCATCGCCAATGCTAAGAAGAACCCAGGCC
>Ga0193947_1000124_pt1 | contig 15821 bp, 11 predicted proteins | sample FRT_01_MG_FD_161267 | JGI IMG/M metagenome (GOLD analysis project Ga0193947, IMG submission 161267) | Sediment microbial communities from the Broadkill River, Lewes, Delaware, United States - FRT_0-1_MG | ecosystem: Environmental > Aquatic > Freshwater > River > Sediment | place: USA: Delaware... | reverse complement strand
CAGAACCGTGCTTCTCCGCCATCACCTTCGTCAACGCCGCCGTCAACGTCGTCTTGCCGTGATCAACGTGACCAATCGTGCCTACGTTTACGTGCGGTTTTGTTCTTTCAAATTTTTCTTTGGACATTTTGCAATTTCCCGGTTTGTTCATTCGCGCTTCTGGAAGCGCTCCTACGACACATCAAAGCCCTGTCAGGATGCCTTTCTCATGACGGTGTCCGCAACATTCTGCGGCACTTCCGAATACTTGTTGAACTCCATCGAATAGACGGCCCGACCCTGGCTCATCGAACGAAGATCGGTCGCGTAACCGAACATCTCGGCCAGCGGGACATCGGCGCGAATGATCTTGCCGGACGGCGAGTCATCCATGCCCAGGGGAAGACCGCGGCGGCGATTCAGGTCGCCCATCACGTCGCCCATGTATTCTTCCGGCGTCACCACTTCGACCTTCATGATAGGCTCGAGCAACACGGGATCGGCCTTGAGCGCACCGTCCTTGAATGCGATCGATCCCGCAATCTTGAATGCCATTTCGCTCGAATCGACATCATGGTACGAGCCGTCGTACAGCGTAACCTTGCAGTCTACCAGCGGGTAGCCCGCGACTACGCCATTTTCCATCTGTTCCTTCACGCCCTTGTCGACGGCCGGAATGTATTCCTTCGGCACCACGCCGCCGACGATCGCGTTCTCGAACTCGTACCCGGAACCGGGCTCACTCGGCTCGATACGAATATAAACGTGGCCGTACTGGCCGCGGCCGCCGGATTGCCGGACGAACTTGCCTTCCTGCTCGACGGTCTTGCGAATCGTCTCGCGATAGGCGACCTGCGGCTTACCGACGTTCGCTTCGACCCTGAACTCGCGCTTCATACGGTCAACGATGATATCGAGATGAAGCTCGCCCATGCCGGAGATGATCGTCTGGCCGGATTCCTCGTCGGTATGAACGCGGAACGAAGGATCTTCCTTTGCCAGTTTTGAGAGGGCGACGCCCATTTTCTCCTGGTCCGCCTTGGTTTTCGGCTCGACCGCAACCGCGATAACCGGCTCCGGAAACTCCATCCGTTCGAGCAGGATGACATTCTTGATGTCGCAGAGCGTATCGCCCGTCGTCACATCCTTCAGCCCAACTGCAGCAGCGATATCGCCCGCATGTACTTCCTTGATCTCTTTACGATCGTTCGAATGCATCTGCAGCACGCGACCGATGCGTTCCTTCTTGCCTTTGACCGGGTTGTAAATGGTGTCGCCCGAATTCAGCACGCCAGAATAAACCCGGAAGAACGTCAGGTTGCCGACGAAAGGATCGGTCGCGATCTTGAACGCCAGCGCCGCAAACGGCTCATCGTCCCTGGCGGCGCGCGTACCCTCGGACTCGTCCTCGAGGATGCCCTTGATCGGCGGCACATCGATCGGCGCCGGCATGAACTCGACAACCGCGTCCAGCAGCGCCTGCACGCCCTTGTTCTTGAAAGCCGATCCGCACATCGCCACAACGATTTCATTGTCGAGCGTCCGCTTGCGCAGACCTTTGCGAATGTCGGCTTCTTCGAGGGTGCCGTTCTCGAGGAACTTGTCGAGCAGTTCCTCATTGGCCTCGGCGGCTGCTTCGACCATCTTCTCGCGCCAGGCCTCTGCCTCTTCCCGCAATTCCTCGGGTATTTCGACCTCGTCGTAGGTCATACCCATGTTCGACTCATCCCAGTAGATCGCGCGCCTGCCGATCAGATCGATGACGCCGGCGAACTTCTCCTCCGCGCCGATTGGCAGCTGGATCACTACCGGGTTTGCACCCAGCCGCTCGCGAACCTGGTTCACGACACGCAGGAAATTAGCGCCTGCGCGATCCATCTTGTTGACGAAAACCATGCGCGGCACTTTGTACTTGTTGCCCTGGCGCCATACCGTCTCCGTCTGCGGCTCCACGCCGCCAACCGAACACAGGACCGTGACCGCGCCGTCGAGAACGCGCAGGCTGCGCTCTACCTCGATCGTGAAATCGACGTGTCCCGGCGTATCGATAATATTGATGCGGTGCTCGGCATACTGCTGATCCATACCCTTCCAGAAGCAGGTCGTGGCAGCAGACGTGATCGTAATGCCGCGCTCCTGTTCCTGTTCCATCCAGTCCATGACGGCGGCACCGTCATGCACTTCGCCTATCTTGTGCGATACGCCGGTATAGAAAAGGACGCGCTCGGTCGTGGTCGTCTTGCCCGCGTCAATATGGGCCATGATGCCGATATTGCGGTAGCGCTCGATTGGGGTTGTGCGGGACACGGAAGGATACTCGGATGATCGGCCACGTACACCGATTACCAGCGATAGTGGGAGAACGCCTTATTGGCTTCCGCCATACGGTGCGTATCTTCCTTTTTCTTGACGGCAGTGCCGCGGTTATCCGCGGCTTCGAGCAACTCATGCGCAAGGCGGTGCGCCATGGATTTCTCGCTGCGCTTGCGGGCAGCATCGATCACCCAGCGCATGGCCAGCGTCTGGCGACGTGCAGGACGTACCTCGACCGGTACCTGGTAGGTCGCACCACCGACGCGGCGCGACTTGACCTCGACGACCGGCTTCACGTTCTCGAGCGCCTGCTCGAGAAGCTCCAGGGCTTTTTCGTCGGAATGCGTCTCCCGATCGGAGATTCGATCCAGCGCGCCGTAAATAATGCGCTCGGCCACGGACTTCTTGCCATCGTTCATGATCATATTCATGAACTTCGCGAGAAGCTGACTCTGGTACTTCGGATCGGGAAGGATCTGGCGCTTCGGCGCCTGTGTGCGTCTGGACATTCTATGATTCTCTGGGTAAATCGCGCTTCAAGAAGCGCTCCAACAGCTGCTCTTATGATTTTGGTCGCTTCGTTCCGTACTTGGAGCGGCCCTGCTTGCGATCGGAAACGCCGGCGCAGTCAAGCGTGCCGCGCACCGTGTGGTAGCGCACGCCGGGCAGGTCCTTCACACGGCCGCCGCGAATCAGCACAACCGAGTGCTCCTGCAGGTTGTGGCCCTCGCCGCCGATGTATGACGTAACTTCGAAGCCGTTGGTCAGGCGCACACGTGCAACCTTGCGCATGGCCGAATTCGGCTTCTTCGGCGTGGTCGTGTAAACGCGAGTACACACGCCTCTGCGCTGGGGACATGCCTCGAGCGCGGGGACAGTGCTCTTCTCACGCTTGGACTGGCGTGGCTTCCGTACTAACTGATTCACTGTGGCCATGGGCCTTAATCTCTTTGTCTGATTATCAAAATATTCAAGTCGCGCGGCAAAAAAACGCGCGCACCCGACTGACGAACCTCAGCAGGCTCGTTGTCGGGCAGTGGAACGAGGCCGCAAGTCGTTAACTCGCCTGGAATTTTCCAGACCTCGTCCCCTGATGTCAGGGCCCGCCAAAAAGCGGGCCCTCGTCATGAGGGCGGGCATTGTATTGACGCGCCGTACAGCGTGTCAAGCTAACCAGGCCGGGGCAGATCGGGGACAGTGACCCTAATTCGATACCCGGATCGGTTTTCCCGAATCGACCGTGCGAATTAGGGTCACTGTCCCCTTATTTTGTCAGGCCTCCGATCGGGCTTCCTCGCTCTCGTCGCTGGCAGCCTCCGCCGCCTCTGCCTCGGCAGCAAGCTCGGCTTCGGCCTCTTGCGCCTCCGCCTCGGCGCGCTGAGCTTCGTCGAGTTCCTTCAGCTGGTCAGCGAGATCCTGCTCGCGCGTGCGCCGGCGTTCGGCATGATGCGCGAAACCGGTACCTGCGGGGATCAGGCGGCCAACGATGACGTTTTCCTTGAGACCCCGAAGCTCGTCCTTCAGGCCGCGGACAGCCGCTTCCGTCAGGACCCGCGTGGTCTCCTGGAACGACGCCGCCGAGATAAACGACTCCGTCGCCAGCGACGCCTTGGTGATGCCCAGCAGAACCGGCTCGATCGTCAGCGGCTCCTTGCCCTGGGCTTCGAGCTGCTCGGCAACCTCCAGGAAACGTGCCTTATCGACTTGCTCACCGCGCAGGTACACGCTCTCGCCCGGCGTCACGACATTCACCTTGCGAAGCATCTGTCGAATGATGACCTCGATGTGCTTGTCATTGATCTTGACGCCCTGCAGCCGGTAGACGTCCTGGATCTCGCGGACCAGGTAGTCGGACAGTTCCTCCACGCCCTGCAGGCGCAGGATGTCGTGCGGGTTCGGCTCGCCGTCGGCAATGACCTCGCCCTTGACGACCTGTTCGCCCTCGAACACGTTGAGGTGCCGCCACTTCGGAATCAGCTCCTCGTGACTCTCGCCTTCCTCGTCCGTAATGACCAGCCGGCGCTTGCCCTTGGTCTCCTTGCCGAAGCTGACGGTACCCGTGTATTCCGCCATGATCGCCGGATCCTTGGGCTTGCGAGCCTCGAAAAGGTCCGCAACACGCGGCAGACCGCCGGTGATATCGCGTGTCTTCGACGATTCCTGCGGAATGCGGGCGATGACGTCGCCGACTGCGACCAGCGCGCCGTCCGACATACTGATGATCGCCCCGACCGGCAATGCGTACACCGCCGGGATTTCTGTATTCGCGAAGCAGATGTCCTTGTCATCCTCATCGACGAGACGGGCAACCGGACGCAGATCCTTGCCGGCAGCGCCGCGGCTCTTCGGATCCAGCACGACGATGGAGGTCAGGCCGGTGAACTCATCGATCTGCTCGGCAACCGTTACGCCGTCGACAAAGTCCTGGAACTTCAGCTTGCCCGCAACCTCGGTCACGACCGGGTGGGTGTGCGGGTCCCAGGTGGCGACGATCTGGCCCTGTTTGACCTGCTCGCCGTCTGCGACCGTGATGGTTGCACCGTAAGGCACTTTGTAGCGCTCCCGCTCGCGGCCCAGGTCGTCGATGACCGAGATCTCGCCCGAACGCGACACCGCGACGAGGTAGCCCTTGTGGTGCGCCACCGTCTTGATGTTGTTGAGCTTCGCCACGCCTTTCGACTTGATCTCGATATTGTTGACAGCCGCGGAGCGTGATGCCGCACCACCGATGTGGAAGGTACGCATCGTAAGCTGCGTGCCCGGCTCACCGATCGACTGCGCGGCGATAACGCCAACCGCTTCACCGATGTTGATTCGCTGGCCTCGCGCCAGGTCGCGCCCGTAGCACTGCGAGCACACGCCGTAGCGAACCTCGCAGGTGATCGGCGAACGCACCAGTACCTGGTCGATCGAGTAATCCTCGAGCTGCTGCACCGTGGCTTCATCGAGCATCGTCCCCGCATCGAACGCGACCTTGTCCGTGCCGGGTATCAGCACCGCTTCGGCCAGCACACGGCCCAGAACGCGTTCGCGCAGCGGCTCGACGATGTCACCGCCCTCGACGAGCGGCGCCATGGAAACGCCATTCTTGGTTTCGCAATCCACTTCGGTAACCACGAGATCCTGCGCAACGTCAACAAGACGACGCGTGAGATATCCCGAGTTCGCCGTCTTCAGGGCCGTATCGGCCAGTCCCTTGCGGGCGCCGTGCGTGGAGATGAAGTACTGCAGTACGTCGAGACCTTCGCGGAAGTTCGCGGTGATCGGCGTCTCGATGATGGAGCCGTCAGGCTTTGCCATCAGGCCGCGCATGCCGGCCAGCTGACGGATCTGCGCGGCGGAACCACGCGCGCCGGAGTCGGCCATCATGTAGATCGAGTTGAACGACTCCTGGTCGACTTCCTTGCCGGTGGAGTCCTTGACCTTCTCCGTACCCAGCTTGTCCATCATGGCCTTGGCGACCTGATCGTTGGTGCGTGACCAGATGTCGACAACCTTGTTGTAACGCTCGCCGTCCGTGACCAGGCCCGAACCGTACTGGTCCTGGATCTCCTTGACCTCGGCTTCGGCCACCGCAAGGATGTCGGGCTTGCTTTCCGGCACGACCATGTCGTTGACACCAATCGAGATGCCGGCCGTGGTCGCAAGACGGAAGCCCGTGTACATCAGGCGGTCCGCAAACACGACGGTCTTCTTCAGCCCGAGCTTGCGATAGCAGGCGTTGATGACGTTGGAAATCGCCTTCTTCGACATCGTCCGGTTGACGAGGGCAAAATCGAGCCCCGGCGGCAAAATGCCCGACAGCAGTGCGCGCCCGATCGTCGTCTCGACGAGCTTCGCCTCGCGGCGGGTTTCACCGTCCTCGTCCGTGACGTCCATCGGCACGCGAATCCTCACTTTCGCCTGCAACTCGGCGACGCCGTTCTCGTAAGCCCGCCGGGCCTCGTCGAGGTCTGCGAGGATCATGCCTTCACCCTTCGCATTCACCCGGGTGCGGGTCATGTAGTAGAGCCCGAGCACGACGTCCTGCGACGGTACGATAATGGGGTCACCGTTCGCGGGCGACAGGATGTTGTTCGACGACATCATGAGCGCGCGTGCCTCGAGCTGCGCCTCGATCGACAGCGGCACGTGCACAGCCATCTGGTCGCCGTCGAAGTCCGCGTTGAAGGCCGTGCAGACCAGCGGGTGCAGCTGGATCGCCTTGCCCTCGATCAGTACGGGCTCGAACGCCTGGATGCCGAGACGATGTAGCGTCGGGGCACGGTTCAGGAGCACCGGGTGCTCGCGGATGACTTCCTCGAGGATATCCCATACTTCCGGTCCTTCGCGCTCCACGAGACGCTTGGCCGCCTTGATCGTGGTCGCTTCACCGCGCAGCTGCAGCTTCGAGAAGATGAAAGGCTTGAAGAGCTCGAGCGCCATTTTCTTCGGCAGGCCGCACTGGTGCAGCTTGAGCGTCGGGCCGACCACGATGACCGAACGGCCGGAGTAGTCGACGCGCTTGCCGAGCAGGTTCTGGCGGAAGCGGCCCTGCTTGCCCTTGATCATGTCCGCGAGCGACTTCAGCGGGCGCTTGTTGGTGCCCGTGATGGCGCGGCCACGGCGGCCGTTGTCGAGCAGCGCATCCACGGACTCCTGCAGCATGCGCTTTTCATTGCGCACGATGATGTCGGGCGCGTTCAGCTCCAGCAACCGGCGCAGGCGGTTGTTGCGGTTGATGACGCGACGATACAGGTCGTTCAGGTCCGACGTCGCGAAACGGCCGCCATCGAGCGGCACCAGCGGACGCAGGTCCGGCGGCAGCACCGGCAGGACGGTCAACACCATCCACTCCGGCTTGTTACCGGACTCGATGAACGACTCCAGCAGTTTCAGCCGCTTCGACAGCCGCTTGATCTTGGTCTCCGACCGAGTTGCGTCGATATCCTCGCGTACAGAGAGCACCTCGCGCTGCAGGTCGATTGTCCTGAGCATGTCACGAACGGCCTCGGCACCCATGCGGGCATCGAACTCGTCACCGTACTGCTCCAGCGCTTCGAGATACATCTCGTCCGTCAGCAGCTGGCCGCGCTCGAGCTCCGTCATGCCGGGCTCGACAACGACAAAGGCTTCGAAGTACAGCACGCGCTCGATTTCCCTGAGCGTCATGTCGAGCATCAGGCCGATGCGCGACGGCAACGATTTCAGGAACCAGATGTGTGCGACGGGGCTTGCGAGCTCGATGTGCGCCATGCGTTCGCGGCGCACCTTTGTCTGCGTAACCTCGACGCCGCACTTCTCGCAGACTACTCCGCGATGCTTGAGGCGCTTGTATTTGCCGCACAGGCACTCGTAGTCCTTGATCGGGCCGAAGATCTTGGCGCAGAACAAGCCATCGCGTTCAGGCTTGAACGTGCGGTAGTTGATCGTTTCCGGCTTCTTCACCTCGCCAAACGACCACGACCTCACCATGTCCGGCGAGGCCAGACCGATGCGAATCGCGTCGAAGTCGTCGACGGGGTTCTGATACTTGAAAAGCTTCAGCAGATCTTTCATTAGTCTGTCTCCAGCTCAATGTTGATGCCGAGAGATCGAATCTCCTTGACCAGCACATTGAACGATTCCGGCATTCCGGCATCCATTTCATGCTCGCCGTCAACGATGTTCTTGTACATCTTGGTGCGGCCCTGCACGTCGTCGGACTTGACCGTCAGCATTTCCTGCAGCGTGTAGGCGGCGCCGTACGCTTCGAGCGCCCAGACCTCCATCTCACCGAAACGCTGACCGCCGAACTGCGCCTTGCCGCCCAGCGGCTGCTGCGTGACGAGGCTGTAGGGTCCGGTCGAACGTGCATGCATCTTGTCGTCGACGAGATGGTTCAGTTTCCGCATGTACATGTAACCGACAGTGACGTCACGATCGAACTGTTCGCCCGTGCGGCCGTCCACCAGCGTCGACTGCCCGGACACATTCAGATCGGCGAGCTCCAGCAGGCCCTTGATCTCGGCCTCTGTCGCGCCATCGAATACCGGCGTCGCCGTCGGCACACCGTTGGTCAGGTTGCCTGCCAGCTCGAGAATCTCTGCGTCACTGAGGGACTTGATGTCCTCTTCCTTGCCGCCGGTTTTGTTGTAGATCGTCTCCAGCAGCTGCCGGATCTTGGCGGTCGACTCCTGCGCCTTGAGCATATTGTCGATCTTCCTGCCGAGACCCTTGGCAGCCCAGCCGAGGTGCGTCTCCAGGACCTGGCCGACGTTCATGCGTGACGGCACACCGAGCGGGTTCAGCACGATATCGACCGGCGTTCCGTCTTCGAGATATGGCATATCCTCGACCGGGACGATCGTCGAGATCACGCCCTTGTTACCGTGACGGCCGGCCATCTTGTCGCCTGGCTGAATCCGGCGCTTCACGGCCAGGTAGACCTTGACCATCTTCAGCACGCCCGGCGCCAGGTCGTCGCCCGCGGTGATCTTCGCCTTCTTCTCGTCGAAGCGGCGATCGAACTCCTCGCGCTGGGCCTTGAGACGCTCGTAGGCCTTCTCGAGCTGCTCGTTGGCTTCGTCGTTCTTCAGGCGAATCTCGAACCACTGTTCCCGCGGCACCTCCTCGAGGTAGGCCTTGGTGATCTTCGAGCCCGACTTCAGCTTGTTCGGACCGCCCTGCGCCACCTTGTTCGTCAGCATGCGCTCGACGCGCTCGTAGATATCCTCTTCGAGGATACGCAGCGTGTCGTCGAGGTCCTTGCGGACGCTCTCGAGCTCCGATTTCTCGATCGAGAGGGCGCGCGCGTCCTTTTCAACGCCGTCGCGCGTGAACACGCGAACATCGATGACGGTTCCGTCCATGCCGGGCGGTACGCGCAGCGAGGTGTCCTTAACGTCCGACGCTTTCTCGCCGAAGATGGCACGCAGCAGCTTCTCTTCCGGGGTCAGCTGCGTTTCACCCTTCGGCGTAACCTTGCCGACCAGGATGTCCCCGGCCTTGACCTCGGCGCCGATGAACGCGATACCCGATTCATCGAGCTTCGCCAGTGCCGCGTCACCCACGTTCGGAATATCCGACGTTATATCCTCGGGACCGAGCTTGGTGTCGCGTGCGACACACTGCAGTTCCTCGATATGGATGGTCGTAAAGCGATCTTCCTTGACGACGCGTTCCGAGATCAGGATGGAGTCCTCGAAGTTGTAGCCGTTCCACGGCATGAATGCGACGAGCAGATTCTGGCCGAGCGCCAGCTCGCCCATGTTCGTCGACGGGCCGTCGGCAAGTACATCACCAGCGGCGATCTGGTCCCCCGCCGAAACCAGCGGGCGCTGATTGATGCACGTGTTCTGGTTAGAGCGCGTGTACTTCGTCAGGTTGTAGATATCGACGCCGGCTTCTGCCGCGCTGGTCTCCTCGTCGTTCACACGAACGACGATACGCGAGGCATCGACCGAATCCACGATACCGCCGCGGCCCGCGACCACGGTGACACCCGAGTCGACAGCAACGGCACGCTCGATGCCCGTCCCTACGAGGGGGGCCTCCGAACGCAGCGTCGGTACTGCCTGCCGCTGCATGTTGGAACCCATGAGCGCGCGGTTGGCGTCGTCATGCTCCAGGAACGGGATCAATGCCGCCGCCACGGATACGATCTGGCGGGGACTCACGTCCATGTAGTTGACGTCCATCGGGTCCGCCAGCGTGAATTCGTTTTTGTGACGGACCGATACGAGATCGTCAACGAACTTGTTGTTTGCATCCAGCTCGGAGTTCGCCTGTGCAATGATGTACTGGCTTTCCTCGATGGCGGACAGGTACTCGATATCCGTCGTCGCCTTGCCGTTCGTGACCTTGCGGTACGGCGTCTCCAGGAAACCGTACTCGTTGGTGCGCGAGTAGACGGCGAGTGAGTTGATGAGGCCGATATTCGGGCCTTCCGGCGTTTCAATCGGGCAAACACGACCGTAGTGCGTCGGGTGAACGTCGCGCACTTCGAAACCGGCACGTTCGCGCGTCAGGCCGCCCGGGCCGAGCGCCGATACGCGCCGCTTGTGCGTGACTTCCGACAGCGGGTTGTTCTGGTCCATGAACTGAGACAGCTGGCTCGAGCCGAAGAATTCCTTCACCGCGGCCGCTACCGGCTTCGCGTTGATCATCTCCTGCGGCATGAGGCCTTCGGTTTCCGCCTGCGTCAGGCGTTCCTTCACGGCACGCTCCACACGCACGAGACCCACGCGGAATGCGTTTTCTGCCATCTCGCCCACGCTGCGCACGCGACGGTTACCCAGGTGGTCGATATCGTCGACAGTGCCATAGCCGTTACGGATATCGATGAGCGTCTTGAGAACATCGAGGATGTCCTCTTTCTCGAGCACGCCCTCGCCTTCCGACGTATCGCGGCCGACGCGACGATTGAACTTCATGCGGCCTACGGCCGACAGGTCGTAACGGTCCGCGTTGAAGAACAGGTTCTGGAACAGGTTCTCGGCAGCTTCCTTGGTCGGAGGCTCGCCCGGACGCATCATGCGGTAGATCTCGACGAGCGCCTCGAGACGGGTCGTCGACGGATCGATGTTAAGCGTGTTCGAAATGAAGGGCCCGCGATCGAGGTCGTTTACGTAGAGCGTGCGAATGTGGTCGACGCCGCTTTCGATCAGGGTTTCAATCAACTCGGCGGTCAACTCGGTATTGGCCGCAGCCAGGAGCTCGCCAGTCTCGGTATCGACGATGTCGTGGGCAAGGATCTTGCCCTCGAGATAATCTGCCGGCACCGTCAGCTTGTCGACGGTCGACTTCTCCATGTCGCGGACGTGCTTGGCCGTAATACGACGACTTTCCTCGACAATGACCTTGCGGCCGAGTTTGATATCGAACGTCGCGGTCTCGCCGCGCAGGCGCTCGGGGACGAGACCCATCTTGATTTCCTTATCCGAGAGATAGAAATCGTTGGTCTCGAAGAACATGTCCAGCATTTCTTCGTTCGTCATCTCCAGCGCACGCAGGATAATCGTCACCGGCAACTTGCGGCGGCGGTCGATTCTCGCGAACACGCAATCTTTCGGGTCGAACTCGAAATCGAGCCACGAACCGCGGTAAGGGATGATACGAGCCGAGAAAAGCAGCTTGCCGGAGCTGTGCGTCTTGCCCTTGTCGTGGTCGAAGAACACGCCCGGAGAACGGTGCAGCTGCGACACGATGACGCGCTCCGTACCGTTGATCACAAACGTGCCGTGGTCGGTCATCAGCGGCATTTCGCCGAGGTAGACTTCCTGCTCACGAATGTCCTTGACCGGTTTCGGGGTGCCACTGGCTTCCTTGTCGTAGATCACCAGGCGCACGTTGACGCGGATCGGTGCCGCGTAGGTCAGGCCGCGCATCTGGCATTCCTTGACGTCGAACACCGGCTCGCCGAGCCGGTAGCTCACGTACTCGAGCGCAGCGTTGCCCGAGTAACTGACGATCGGGAAGACGGACTGGAAAGCCGCGTGCAGGCCAAGGTCCTCGCGGTCCTCGACCGTCCTGTCCGTCTGCAGGAACTTCTGGTAGGAGTCGACCTGGATCGACAGCAGGTACGGAACATCGAGAATCGTCGGCCGTTTGCCGAAGTTCTTGCGGATGCGCTTTTTCTCAGTGAACGAATAAGCCATTCGGGATCACCCTCGTTTAATTCAGATGCGCGCAAGCAGCCAGCCGCTTTGCGACTGGCTGCTTGCCCGACTTGTGGACCGCCGGGGTCCTGTAACAAAAGCGAAGTATCAAGAGATTACTTGAGCTCAACCGTTGCGCCGGCTTCTTCAAGTGTCTTCTTGATTTCTTCTGCTTCGTCTTTCGCTACAGCTTCCTTGATCGTTGAAGGAGCGCCTTCAACTGTGTCCTTGGCCTCCTTGAGGCCCAGGCCGGTAATCGTGCGGACGGCCTTGATAACAGCAACCTTGTTGCCGCCAAAGCTTGCGAGAACGACATCGAACTCGTCCTTCTCTTCCGCGGCTGCTGCGGCGTCGCCGCCAGCCGCCGGACCCGCAGCAACAGCTACCGGAGCAGCTGCCGATACGCCCCACTCGTCTTCGAGCATCTTGACGAGTTCAACGACTTCCATGATCGGCTTTGCGCTCAATTCCTTGAGCAGGTCTTCGTTTGACATTGCCATGTTAATAATTCCTCTAAAGTTCTGTTTCCTGAGTCAGGTTAAACGGTTAAACAGCGCCTCAGGCCGCTTCCTGGCTGCCACGTGCGCTCAAGGTGCGCGCGAGCATCGCGGAAGGTTCGGCCAACGTGCGTGCCAGCTTGGTCATCGGTGCCATCATCACGCCGAGCAGCATCGCTCGCGCCTGATCCAGCGTTGGCAAATCGGCCAACGCCGCCAGATCCGACGCGGGCAGCAATTGCCCACCGGCTGACAGCGAAACCGCCTGCAGAGCGTCGTGCTCCTTGGCGAAGTTCTTGATGACCCTGGCAGCGGCGCCTGGATCGTCTTTTGCAAACGCGAGCAGAATCGGCCCCTTGAGCGTGTCTTGCATACACTCGAATTCGGTGCCTTCGACGGCACGGCGCGCCAGCGTGTTTTTGACAACACGCATGTACACGCCGGCGTTGCGCGCTTCTTTGCGCAACTCCGTCATCTCTGCAACCGAGAGGCCCCTGTATTCGGCCGCGACGGCCGTCACAGAGTCTCCCGCAACCGCGTTTACCTCTTTGACAAGTGCTTTCTTGTCTTCGAGTCTCAGTGCCATATCTACTCCTGGCCTACGGTTGTACACATGTCAGGTCGACGCCCTTCGTGCGACCGGGCCACCCTCTTCCAAACCGGGTGACACCCGCCGCCGTCACAACTGCGTCTATCCTGACTACCCTGTCGGATGGCAACCGTTGCCAGTCATTACTGACTCGGGTAACACCATCTGCGTAGGCGGTGATTAAGATCGAATCTCACTTCGATCACCTACGGTCTTCGACGATTGCCGCGTCCCTGCGGCTATCCACCGTCCGGCCCTGAAGCCGCACGGCGAATTCTTTCGTCTGCCTCGAAACTCGATCAGGCGTCGATCGAACCCCGGTCCACGGACACGCCGGGACCCATCGTCGAGGAGACGGTCAATTTCTTCACGTACTGTCCTTTCGACGCCGCCGGCTTCGCCTTCTTCAGGTCGTTCAGCAGGGCCGCAAGATTTTCCTTCAGCGCCGGCACTTCGAAGTCGGCGCGGCCGATCGGGCAGTGAATGATGCCCGCCTTGTCGGTGCGGTAACGCACCTGGCCGGCCTTCGCATTCTGCACCGCGTTTTCGACATCGGCCGTGACGGTGCCCACCTTGGGGTTCGGCATCAGGCCGCGCGGACCCAGGATCTGGCCCAGCTGGCCGACAACCCGCATCGCGTCCGGCGTCGCGATAACGACGTCGAAGTCCAGCTGGCCGCCCTTGACCGTTTCGGCAAGATCTTCGAACCCGACCACGTCGGCGCCGGCCGCTTTCGCCTTCTCGGCGTTCTCGCCCTGGGCGAAGACGGCGACGCGCACGGTCTTGCCCGTGCCGTTGGGCAGGACGGTAGAACCGCGAACGACCTGGTCCGACTTGCGGGGATCGACGCCGAGATTCACCGATACGTCGATGCTCTCCGGAAACTTCGCCGTAGCGAACTCCTTGACCAGCGACAAGGCCTCGTCAATGACGTAGACCTTCGTCGAATCAATCTTTTCCCTTGCAGCCTTCCTGCGCTTCGTTGCAGCCGCCATCACTTAACCCCCTCTACGTCGATACCCATGCTACGTGCGGTTCCGGCAACCGTGCGGACGGCTGCATCCATATCGGCAGCGGTCAGGTCCGGCATTTTCGTGGTCGCGATGTCCTCGAGCTGTGCACGCGTCACCTTGCCGACCTTCTTGGTATTCGGTTCGCCCGAACCCTTCTTGACGCCGGCGGCCTTGCGCAGCAACACTGCGGCAGGCGGGGTTTTCGAGATAAACGTGAAGCTGCGGTCTGCGTAGACCGTAATAATCACGGGGATGGGCAGGCCCGGCTCGACACCCTGGGTCTGCGCGTTGAACGCCTTGCAGAACTCCATGATGTTCACGCCATGCTGACCCAGCGCCGGTCCTACCGGCGGTGACGGGTTCGCCTGGCCGGCAGGAACCTGCAGCTTGATGTATCCAGCTACCTTCTTAGCCATTTTCTTCTCCCGAGTTCAAACGCCTTGTGAGGGCTCCTCGTTGTTTGCGGGATCGCACGATTGCGACCCCGCGAATTTCTTACCTGTAGGAGCGCTTCCTGAAGCGCGACCAATCGCGGGCCGGGGCCCGCTCCTACGATTTCTCCACTTGACCGAAATCCAGCTCCACCGGGGTGGACCTGCCTAAAATCTGCACCGCGACCTGCAGGCGGCTCTTCTCGTAGTTCACCGACTCGACGACACCGCTGAAGTCGTTGAACGGGCCGTCGGTAACGCGGACCACCTCGCCCGGTTCGAACAGCACCTTCGGCCGCGGCTTGTCCACGCCCTCGCGGACCCGCTGCAGAATCTGGTCTGCCTCCTTGTCCGAGATGGGCGCAGGCCTGTCGCTCGAGCCACCGATGAAGCCGAGCACCTTCGGCACTTCCTTCACCAGGTGCCAGGTCTCGTCATCCATCTCCATTTGCACGAGCACGTATCCAGGGAAGAACTTGCGCTCGCTGCGCCGCTTGCTTCCCTCCTTCATCTCGACCACCTCTTCGGTCGGGACGAGGATTTCGCCGAATTTGTCCTGCAGACCCATGCGCTCGATGCGCTCTTCAAGGGACTGCTTCACCTTGTGTTCGAAATTCGAATAGGCGTGAACGATGTACCACCGTAAGGCCACTTGGAAAATACCTCTGTGTGTCGCCGAAAGTGCCTAGCCGACCAGGCGCCGGGTCAGCCAGAGAAGGCCGGAGTCCAGCGCCCAGAAGAACAGGGCCATGATCAGCGTAAAGACGAACACGGCTATCGCCGTCTGCGTCGTCTCGGTTCGGGTCGGCCAGACGACTTTGCGGATCTCGACGCGGGAACCCTGTATGAAATGCCAGAGGCGCTGCCCCTGGGCACTCGTCATCGCAATGGCGATACCGGCCGCCGTGCCACCCAGAACCATGAGGACACGCAGCGGCAACGCCACGTTGTTCTCGTAGAAGTAGTAGCCGTATAGGCCGCCCACCAGAGCGCCTGCCGCAATAAGCAGCTTGAGAATGTCCAGAACACCGCTCTGGCTTGTCTCTGTATGTGTGCTCACTTAACTTTTTACCTTGCCCTGATTCGCGCCTGCTGTTCTCGGCAGATCCTGCCTCGAAACTGGCAGGCCAGGAGGGAATCGAACCCCCAACCTGCGGTTTTGGAGACCGCCGCTCTGCCAATTGAGCTACTGGCCTGTCGCGAGAAAAAATACTCAAGTAGAACGACCAGGCTGAACGAGCGACACACTGCGCTCAGCCTGATCTCGCTGTTCCACTTACTCGATAATCTTAGCGACGACGCCGGCGCCAACGGTACGGCCACCCTCGCGAATCGCGAAACGCAGCCCGTCTTCCATCGCAATCGGCGCAATCAGCTCTACC
>Ga0193947_1000121_pt1 | contig 16046 bp, 19 predicted proteins | sample FRT_01_MG_FD_161267 | JGI IMG/M metagenome (GOLD analysis project Ga0193947, IMG submission 161267) | Sediment microbial communities from the Broadkill River, Lewes, Delaware, United States - FRT_0-1_MG | ecosystem: Environmental > Aquatic > Freshwater > River > Sediment | place: USA: Delaware... | reverse complement strand
ACATCCGAAACCGACGACCTATACACAGCACGGTGTCATTCGCAGCATGAAAATATTAATAGTGGGATCCGGCGGCCGCGAGCACGCTCTCGCATGGAAGTGCGCTCAGACGGCCGACGAGGTGATCGTTGCGCCCGGCAATGCCGGCACCGCGCGCGAGAGCAAAGTCCGTAACGCGCCGGTATCATCGGACGACATCGACGGTCTCATCGAACTCGCCAAGAAAGAGAATGTAGGCCTCACGATTGTCGGGCCCGAGGCGCCGCTCGTCGCCGGCATCGTCGACCGCTTTTTCGAAGAAGACCTGCCCTGTTTCGGGCCGAGCGCGGCGGCAGCGCAACTCGAGGGCTCCAAGGCATTTACCAAGGACTTCCTTGCGCGCCATCACATCCCGACAGGTGCCTACAAGAACTTTTCGGAACTCGAGCCGGCGCTGCGCTATATCCGCAGCCGGGGCGTTCCGATCGTCATCAAGGCTGACGGCCTCGCCGCAGGCAAGGGCGTCATCGTGGCGCACACGCTCGAGGATGCGGAACAGGCGGCAACGGACATGCTCGCCGGCAACAAGTTCGGCGACGCCGGTGCGCGCATCGTCGTCGAGGAGTTTCTCGACGGCGAGGAAGCGAGTTTCATCGTCATCACCGATGGCGAGACGATCCTGCCGCTCGCCACGTCGCAGGACCACAAGGCTCGTGACGAAGGCGATACCGGACCGAACACGGGCGGCATGGGCGCCTACTCGCCGGCACCCGTGGTCACGCCCGAGGTCGAAGCGCGCATCATGCACGAAGTCATCGAGCCGACACTCAAGGGCATGTACATCGACGGCGCCCCTTATCTCGGTTTCCTGTATGCCGGTCTCATGATCATGGCCGACGGTTCCCCGAAGGTGATCGAGTTCAATTGCCGCATGGGCGATCCGGAAACCCAGCCAATATTGGTGCGGTTGAAATCGGACCTTGTCGAGATATGCAAGGCGACGCTCGAAGATACGCTGGACGACGTCAAGGCGAAGTGGGACGAGCGGGCAGCGCTCGGCGTGGTCATGGCCGCAGGCGGCTACCCGGGCAGCTACGCAAAGGGCAAGCGCATCGCCGGCCTGGATGAGGATTTCGGAGACGACCAGAAAGTATTTCATGCGGGCACCGCGCTCGACGGTGACGACGTGGTCACGAGCGGCGGGCGCGTGCTGTGCGTCGTGGGCCTCGGCGATACCGTAGCCAGCGCCGCCGACCGTGCCTACGACGCGGTCGACAAGATCTGCTGGGAAGACGTCTACCTGCGCCGCGATATCGGCCACCGCGCTATCGCCCGCGAGCAATCGTAACTCCGCCGTGCTGACGACGATCGAGGCCACCCATGCCATCAAGTCGGCGATGCCGACGTTTGGCACTGAATCCGTCTCGTACAATGCCGCCATGGGACGCGTTCTTCACCAGAGCGTCCACGCCGAGCGCGACCAGCCGCCGTTCGACCGGGTGATGATGGACGGAATAGCAATCCGCCACGCCGACTTCGACGCGGGGCAGCGTAAGTTTCCGGTCCAGTCGCGACAGCACGCTGGCGACTCGGCGCATGCACTCGAGGCTGGCAAGTGCATAGAGATCATGACCGGCGCCTCACTTCCGCAGGGTGCGGACTGTATCGTTCCGGTGGAACGGATATCGGTCGGTGACGGTGCCGCAGAGATCGAGTCCGGTTACGCCGCCGAGATGCGCCAGCATGTCCATGCACGAGGTTCGGATCACAAGGAGGGCACGCAGCTCCTGCGCCCTGGCACGCGCATAGCGCCGGCGGATGTCGCCATCATTGCTTCGGCCGGTCTGACCGACGTCGAAGTCAGCCAAATGCCGACGATCCGCGTCATTTCGACGGGCAACGAACTCGTCGCGCCAGGGAGCCCGATTGAAGCGCACCAGATACGCGAGTCGAACGGCCCGGCCGTCATTGCGATGCTCAGAAAGCACGGATACTCCGATTGCGAGCACGATCACCTGGTCGATGACATCGAGATCCTGGAACGCCGAATCGCACAGCATCTCGACGAGGCCGACGTGCTCGTGCTCTCTGGCGGCGTATCGATGGGCAAGGCCGACTTCGTGCCGCAGGTGTTGCAGACACTCGGCGTAAAAGTCGTATTCCACAAGATAAGCCAGCGGCCCGGGCGGCCGATGTGGTTTGGTATCGGTCCGAAACAGCAAGCCGTGTTCGCACTACCCGGTAATCCCGTCTCTACGCTCGTCTGTTGCCGGCACTACGTGATACCGGCGCTCGCCAATGCATCCGGCGCGTCCCCTGGCAATCCTGAGTTTGCAGCCCTCGCCCAGGACGTGGCTTTCCGGCCCAAACTCACCCTGTTCCTGCCGACGCGGCTGGTGTCGAACGCGGCGGGCACGCTATTGGCGCTCCCGGTGCACACGAATACGTCGGGTGATTTCGCTGCGCTCACGGGAACCGACGGTTTCGTGGAACTCGCGCTCGAAGATACGTTCTTCGAGACCGGCACTACCGTGCCGCTGCATCGCTGGTAACACAGGCCGCACCAGGGACCCCGCCTTGCGACCTGGGCAATCGTGCCAGATACTAGTGTCCCAGTTCTTCGAAAACACCGGACAAACAGGCAAGTAATGAAATCAGACGTTGATAAAGAGTTTTTCGAGCGCGCCGATGCGTACATAACGCTGGCCAATGAACAGGCAGCGAATGCGAGCCGCGGTAAAGTCAGCGCCTCGATGATGTTTGCCACGGCACGATTCAATGCATGGGTGAGCGCGAGTGGCACCGAGTCGGGCGAGGAACTGGCTACCGTGAAGGAGGAAGCCGTCGAGTACTTCGTCAGCGAGTACCGGAAGATGCTCGAGGAAAATCTCGGCGAGTATATCGAGCACTTCGAAAAATACATGGGCCCGGGCGACGCCTCGCCCGAGTGAACCTGGCCTGTCTTGCATTCGCAGGATGCGCGCAAGATACTTGCAGGCACCCTCGCGAACAAACACGGCGTATCTATCGTGACCATTCCACGCACCTGCCGGGCGTTTTTTCTCGTACTCGCATTCGCAGCCGCTAACGCCTGCGCCCAGGACACCGAGCTTGCGCACGGCGCGGACCTGCTGACACCGTTCAAACAAGACTTGCAGAAGGCACTGAAATCGGGACTGGCAGAGGGCCCGGCCGCGGCAATACAGGTATGCCGCGTGAAAGCGCCCGGAATCGCCGATGCGCTGTCCGTTGACGGCGTCCGGATGGGCCGCAGCAGCCACAAGCTAAGGAACCCCGATAACACGGCACCGGACTGGGTCAGCCCGATCATGCAGACATATCTCGATGACGCATCGAGTCGCGAACCCCGCGCTATCGAGCTGGATGGTGGCCGTTGGGGCTATGTCGAACCGATCATCGTGCAGCCACTTTGCCTGACCTGCCACGGTTCGGAACTGGCTCCTGACGTCGCGGAAGGGATCGCCGAACTCTATCCCGAGGACAAGGCCACCGGTTTCGAGGCGGGCGATCTGCGCGGAGTATTCTGGCTCGAGTTTCCGATGGGAGCGCAGTAGATCCTGCTTATCAAGTGAAGAGTCTGTTCTTTTACCTGGGCCTCGCGCTTTTATTCACTCACGAACTCGACTCCATGCCGAATCATGAATGGCGGGTGCTGCCGTTATTGCGCTCTCTGCCCGACTCGACCGGCGAGTCCGTATTTGTCCTTGCGCACGTTCCGATATTTGCGCTGACGATCGCGTACGTCGCAAGCCTGAACCAGCACACGCGGAAGCTGGCTCGTGATATCGCCAGCGGCTTTTTTATCGTGCACGCAATCCTGCACATCCTGTTCTCGGGGCATTTAAACTACGAGTTCGCCTCATTACTGTCTTCGCTGCTGATTTTCGGGGCCGCTATTTGCGGCCTGGCATACTTCCTGTCATCCGGGTTTCAGACAACGGATGGGCGGGCATGACCAGGAGAAAGCCGCTTGCCGGTATCTACCAGATCACAACCTTCCTCGCGGTCGTCCTGCTGTTGCTGATCCTGTTCATTTCAGCCGCCTATTTCTTCATGATTCCCGGGCCCGAACCAGCTTCGGACCACAAAGACCTGCTGGCGGAACTGGCTGCAAACCGCAGCACCTGGGAGTCAGAGCGACCAGCGTCGTTCCGTTACGTCGTCGATCGCGACTGTTACTGCGACCCTGTCTACGTTGAACCCTACGTCGCGAACGAAGAGCACGGTAACAAGTCGGCAGCATTCACCATCGAGATCGAATCGTCCACCGGCGACTTCATATCGACACCGCCGGAACCTGCCTGGATAGACGATCTTTTCGACCTCATCGAGCAATCCATGCTCGACGAAGACCATGTCGACGTCGAGTACGACAAGGAGCTGGGCTTCCCGGTCTCGATCCTCGTCCATCCCGACCCTCCACCGCCGGATTCCGAGTACCGGGTCGAGGTTCGCGACTTCGAGATCATCGAGTATCGGTAGATAGAGACAGCTCCGTGATTGCACGCTACCTGCTGTTCTGGCTGATCCTCGCAGTAGTCGCGATCGCCAACGGCGTATTGCGCCAGGCCGGTTACGGCCGCTACCTGTCCGAACTGGCGGCCCACCAGCTGTCCACAGTGACCGGTATTCTCCTGACCGGTGGCGTCGTCTGGATTCTCAACCGGATCTGGCCGATCGGGTCAGCCAGGGAAGCATGGATCATCGGCGCAAGCTGGTTCATCATGACCGTGATATTCGAGTTCGGATTCGGACATTACGTTGCCGGCCACAGCTGGTCGCACCTGTTCGCCGACTACAATCTGCTCGCAGGCAGGGTCTGGTTGCTGTTCCTCGCCTGGATCCTGATGTTGCCTTACGTGATCTGGCGCCTCGGCAATCGATAATTGCAGGTGTTACAGTGACGAGCATGGACGTTTCCACCTTTTTAATACGGACCCGGTGACTACTGCCGAGCAACGCCGCCAGTGGATCGAGGCCCTGCATGCGTACCGGGACGATTCAGAGCGCCTGTTTGGACTGGTTGCGAGTCTTGCCAACCTGCTCGACCGGTCGCTCGTGGTCGAAACGATGGAGTCGGTGCTCGGCATCACGGCGGTGCACGACGGTGACTGCGTCATCTTCGACGATCTTGCCATCCGCTTCGGCAGTGACGACCGAGTGAAGAGCGTGTTCAGGACGATCGGCGGCCCCGGCGCCGGAAACTAGCCGGACACAGGAGACACTCGAGTGGACCCGTTTCTCGATGCGGCCATCGCCGAAGCACGCACCGGCCTCGAGGCCGGCGGTCTCCCCATCGGGTCGGTGCTGGTTCTCGACGGCAAGATCGTCGGCCGCGGCCATAACCAGCGTGTTCAAAAAGGCAGCACCGTGCTGCATGCGGAAATGGACTGCCTCGAGAACGCGGGCCGCCTCACCGCGGCAGATTACGCGCGTTCTACGCTTTACTCGACGCTCTCGCCCTGCGACATGTGCAGCGGCGCCATCCTGCTGTACAAGATCCCCCGCGTCGTGGTGGGGGAAAACCGCACGTTTCGGGGTCCGGAGAGGCATTTACGGTCCCGCGGTGTGGAAGTCGAAATCGTCGACGATGCCGACTGTGTACAGTTGATGGCCGACTTTATTCGCGATAACCCGGAACTCTGGAACGAAGACATCGGAGAATGACGCGCAAGCAACCGACATCGCTTTACGCCGCCTACGGCTCGAACCTGCATCCGCAGCGCCTGCGCGAGCGGATAAGGTCAGCGACGCTGCGTGGCACCGGCTTCCTGCGCAACTACACGCTGCAGTTCCACAAGCGCGGCCAGGACCAGTCGGCGAAATGCGGCATCACCGACTGCGGCCAGGGTCTGCACGTCGCAGTCTACGAAGTGGACGCAGCGGACAAGAAAGTGCTCGACACGATCGAAGGCGTCGGCAAGGGCTACGACATCGACGAGATCAGTGTCCCGGGCTTCGGCAAGTGCTTCACCTATGTCGCATCGCACACGCACATCGACGAGCTGCTGGAGCCCTTCGACTGGTACCGCGAGATGGTGCTACTCGGCTGCCTGCGGCATGCGTTCCCTGCGCCCTACTGCGAGCGAATCGCAGCAATCCCGGTGATCGAGGATCCGGACCCGGTCCGTCGCGACAGGAACTGGAGCACGGTCAACGTGCTCAGACGACCCTAGCAACCTGTCCTACCGCTTCATCGCCTCGAAGAACTGCACATTGGTCTTCGTGTCCTGCAGCTTGTTCAGCAGGAACTCGATTGCAGCGAGTTCGTCCATCGGGTGCAGCACTTTCCGCAGCACCCACATCTTCTGCAGCTCGTCCGCAGCGGTCAACAGCTCTTCCTTGCGCGTGCCGGAGCGATTGATGTTGATCGCGGGGAATACGCGCTTCTCGGCAATACGGCGATCCAGGTGGATCTCCATGTTACCGGTGCCCTTGAACTCCTCGTAGATGACCTCGTCCATCTTGGAACCGGTATCCACGAGCGCGGTTGCGAGAATCGTCAGGCTGCCGCCCTCTTCGATATTGCGCGCGGCGCCGAAGAATCGCTTCGGACGATGCAGCGCATTGGCGTCGACACCACCCGTGAGGACCTTGCCGGACGACGGCACAACCGTGTTGTAGGCGCGGGCGAGGCGCGTGATCGAGTCGAGCAGGATCACGACGTCGCGCTTGTGCTCGACGAGCCGCTTGGCCTTCTCGATGACCATGTCGGCCACCTGCACATGGCGGCTTGCCGGCTCGTCGAAGGTCGACGATACGACCTCGCCGCGCACGGTGCGCTCCATCTCGGTGACTTCCTCGGGACGCTCGTCGATGAGCAGCACCATGAGGTCGACGTCCGGTGCATTCGCGACAATCGCCGATGCGATGTTCTGCAACAGCATCGTCTTACCGGCCTTCGGCGGCGAGACGATCAGGCCACGCTGGCCTTTGCCGATCGGCGCCACCATGTCGATGATGCGCGCAGTCAGATCCTCGGTGCTGCCATTGCCCTGCTCGAGCTTGAGCCGCTCTTTCGGAAACAGCGGGGTCAGGTTCTCGAACAGCACCTTGCTGCGGGCATTCTCCGGGGCATCGAAGTTGATCTGCCCGACCTTGAGCAGCGCAAAATAGCGCTCACCGTCTTTCGGCGGACGAATCAGGCCGGAAACGGTGTCGCCCGTCCGTAGCGCGAAGCGGCGAATCTGGCTGGGGCTGACGTAAATGTCGTCGGGCCCGGCAAGATACGAGCTGTCCGCGGACCTCAGGAAGCCGAAACCGTCCTGCAGTATCTCGAGGACGCCCTCGCCGTAAATATGCTCGCCCTGGTCCGCATGTGCTTTCAGGATCGAAAAAATAATGTCCTGCTTGCGCGACCGCGCCAGGCCTTCGAGCCCGAGCTTCTCGCCGAGTTCGACGAGTTCTGCGGCGGGACGAGTCTTGAGCTCGGACAGGTTCATGGTGTCCTTGCTCTGCTCGAGTTCCTCCGGCGGGATTACCTCGAGGCTGCCGTCGTCGTCGGGATATTCCGACTGGGGCGGACGCCTGCGGCGCCGCCGGTTCGGGCTGCCTTTGCTTTTGTTGCCGGATTGTTTTGGCCGGCTCTTCGTTGAATTACCCAAGTACCCTCTCACAGATTGCTGTCCAGAAATTCCATTAATTGAGACTTCGACATTGCACCCAGTTTCTGCGCCGCTACCGCTCCGTCCTTGAATAACATCAGGGTCGGAATGCTGCGGATACCGAATTTCTGGGGCGTATTCGGATTCTCATCGATGTTCAGTTTGACGATTGCGAGCTTTTCCGCGTATTCACTCGCTGCCTCGTCGAGCAGCGGCGCGATCATTTTGCAGGGGCCGCACCACTCGGCCCAGAAGTCGAGCAGGACCGGCTTTTCGGACTGCAAAACGTCCGCGTCAAAATTGCTGTCATTGGTGTGCACAATGCTGTCGCTCACCGGCTACTTCCTCCGAATTAAAGAGATCATTAAATGGTTTTGACAGGCTCGTTATCAGCTCCCCCGATAAACGAACACTGTAAAATGGATGACGCTGCCCGAAACATCAGGCAAACTATCGCGCTTTAACGCCGATTAATTCCGGCTTCTCTCTGGAATTGATGATTACGAATACGGCGGGTGCGACGATTGTCGCGTCGAATTAACCTAATTTGAACGCTTCGCGAGCCATTTTGCAAGCTTTTCACGCACATTTTCCGACCAAAATCCTATGAGCCAAAACCATCTGAGCGACCTCAGATTTGACGCACTTGATATCCACGAGCAAGTGCAGGCCGGCGTCCGCGATGCCGGTTTCGAATTCTGTACCCCCATTCAGGCCAGTACCCTGCCGATAGCCCTCAAAGGCCACGACGTGGCTGGCCAGGCGCAAACGGGCACTGGCAAGACCGCGGCATTCCTTATCGCGACCTATCAGCGCCTGCTGGCATCGACTCCGGCCGAAGACGCGAAAAAGCAACCGCGTGCCTTTATGCTGGCGCCCACGCGCGAACTCGCCGTGCAAATTGCCAACGACGCCGAACTCCTCGGCAAGCACACGGGACTCAAGATCGGTCTCGCCTACGGGGGCACGGACTACGAGAAACAGCGCCGCATCATCGAAGAAGGCATCGACATCCTCATCGGCACGCCCGGCCGCGTCATCGACTACTACAAGCAGGGCGTGTTCAAACTCGACCAGGTCGAGGTGGCTGTGCTCGACGAAGCCGACCGCATGTTCGACATGGGTTTCATCAAGGACATCCGTTACCTCCTCAGGCGACTGCCCGCCCCCGACAAGCGCCTGAACATGCTGTTTTCGGCAACGCTCTCGCACGCCGTGATGGATCTCGCCTACGAGCACATGAACGAGCCTGAGCTGATTCGTATCGAGCCGGACAAGGTCACCGCGGACAAGGTGCGGCAGGCGATCTTCTTCCCGTCGAACAAAGAGAAGATGCCGCTGCTCGTGGGGTTGATTCGCGAAATGGGCGAGGGTCGCATCATGGTGTTCGTCAACATGAAACGGGAAGCGGAGCGCGTGCAGGCGTATCTGCAGGCAAACGGCATCGATGCACAGGCTATCTCCGGGGACGTACCGCAGAAGAAGCGTCTGCGCATGCTCATGGATTTCCAGAGCGGCGACCTGCCGGTCCTTATCGGTACCGACGTCGCATCGCGCGGGCTTCACATCCCCGACGTTCAGTACGTTATCAACTACGACCTGCCGCAGGACGCTGAAGACTATGTGCACCGCATCGGCCGCACGGCACGTGCGGGTGCAGCGGGCGACGCGATCAGTTTTGGCTGTGAGACCTATGCTGTCTCGCTGCCCGATATCGAAGATTACATCGGCCACAAGATCCCGGTCGCAAACTACGACGTGTCCTTGCTGCCGGAACTGAAAAGACCGAAATCGCGACCGAGAAACAAGTCCGATCAGCGCCGTGGGCGAAGCAGCAAACGGCCGAGCCGCCGCAAACCGTCCAGGAAATAGTCGTAGCATAACCACGACCAACCTGAAGGAGCGCGCCTCGACGCGCTCCTACGGCAGCATATCCGCCACACCCTTGACCCCGGTGTAAGCCGCCGTCTCCCGAACCGGTTCCGAGGTATCGGGCTGGCTGATCTCGACCAGCATGTCGAGGCCGTAGGTGTTCGCGCTATTCAGCACGGTCCGGTTGTCGTCAACGAACAATGTCGAATCGGTTACGAAATGCTCTTCCTTCTGAAGAGCCTGCCAGAACTCCTGCCGCTCTTTTGCGAAGCCGAATTGGTGCGAGGTGTAGATCGCATCAAAATACCCTGCGAGTCCGGTCACCTCGTCCTTGAGCGCCAGCGTATCCGGGTGCGAATTCGTCACCAGGAGCACGCGCACGTTGTGTTCACGCAGAGCCTCGAGGAATTTCTTTGCGCCCGGCAGGTAGCCGATGCGGTGATTGACGCCGCGATGCAGTTCGAGCACGTCGAGCCCGAGGCGCTCGCTCCAGTGGTCGAGGCAATACCACTGGATGTCGCCCTGGATCTCGTGGTATTTCGCGAACAGGCGGTTCCGTGCATCGTCGATGCCGATGCCCGTTACCTTCGCGTAGTGCTCAGGCACCAGCTCCTTCCAGACGTAGTTGTCATAAGCCAGGTCGAGCACGGTGCCGTCCATGTCGAGCATCAGCGTCTCGCACCGCGTGAACATGGTTTTGGGGTCGTTGTTCACCGTATACTGCGCGCCCGTCACCCGATTAAGGATGCTGGAATGAATTATGCCGAATTCGTCGAGCCGATTGTCGACCTGGCCCGTAAAGCCGGCGAGGCGATACTCGAAGTCTACGCCAGCGATTTCGACGTTCAAAGCAAGGATGACCAATCACCCCTTACCCAGGCGGACCTCGCCGCTCACCGTCGGATCGTCGCCGGACTGGCTGAGCTGACCCCGGAGCTGCCGGTGATTTCCGAGGAAGCGGGGTTGCCTCCGTTCGCGGAGCGCGGCGCGTGGCCCGTCTACTGGCTCATCGATCCGCTTGACGGCACCAAGGAATTCGTCAACCGGAACGGCGAGTTCACGGTGAACATCGCACTTATCAGCGACGGCCGCCCGGTGTTTGGCGTCGTTCATGTACCCGTAACGGGCAAAACTTATGTCGGCTGCGAGGGTCGCGGAGCGGAGCTGCGCACCGAAGGTGGAGCGCCAACGCCGATACAGGTGGCGGAGCGCAGCGCACAGCCGGTCCGGGTCGTCGGCAGCCGTTCACACCGTGGCGCAAGCCTCGACGCCTTCATCGACAATCTCGGCGACTGCGATCTCGTACCCATGGGGAGTTCGCTCAAGTTCTGCGTCGTGGCCGAAGGCGGGGCGGACATCTACCCGCGCCTCGGGCCGACCTCGGAATGGGATACGGCGGCTGCACAGGCCGTGGTCGAACAGGCCGGCGGCTCTGTCGTGACGCTCGACGGTAAGCCCATGAAATACAATCAGAAAGAAGACATTTTGAATCCGCATTTCCTGGTTATCGGCGCCAACGATCACGACTGGCTGGCACTGCTCCCCGACCGCGAGTAGCATGTCTGTAATGGTCTACTAATATAATAATGACAACAGCCGCAACCGCCTTTTACGACGTGAATGACCGATAAAGTCGATACCGAATCCTTCAAGCAGCTCGAGCGCCTGCGAGAGCTGCGAGTAAGTCACAGGGACCTGGATTACCTGATCGACCGCCTGCAGCACGATCCCATGGTCGACCAGCTGCGCATCCGCCGCCTGAAGAAGCGCAAGCTGTTACTGAAAGACATGATTACAACGCTGGAAAGCGAGCTGATTCCCGACCTGGACGCCTGACGCCGATCACGCGCATTCCGCAGGAGCGGTTCCCGAACCGCGATCCGGTCAGAGCTTCTGCCCGATGTGCTTGTCGCCGCGCCGCTCGGCGAGGGCCACCTGCTTGCGGCGCTCCTCCAGCCGCGCCGCGCGTTCCTCGTCGACGTCGTCCACGCAGTGCGGACACGACACGCCCTCCCGGTAGTCGGGCGACTCGAGATCCTCGGCTGACAGCGGCCGCCTGCAGGCATGGCACTGCACGTAGCCACCCTCGGCAAGATCCTTGTCCACCGCGACACGCGTGTCGAACACGAAACACTCCCCCTGCCAGCGATTTTCCGCCTCGGGCATGTCCTCGAGATATTTGAGTATGCCGCCCTGCAGGTGATAGACCTCTTCAAAGCCCAGTTCGAGCATCAGTGCCGTCGCCTTCTCGCAACGAATCCCGCCCGTGCAGAACATGGCCAGCGGCCGGTCCTTCGACTCTTCCGCCAGTTGCTTCGCGAACTCCGGAAACTGCCGGAAATTGTCGGTGCCGGGATCGATTGCGCGCGGAAAGGACCCCACTTCCACTTCATAGTGATTGCGCGTATCGATTACGAGCACGTCGGGGTTTTCGATGAGCGCATTCCACTCGCTCGCCGGCACGTAGGTGCCGGTTTGACGGTGCGGCAGAATGTCGGGACGACCGAGCGTGACGATCTCTTTCTTCGCTCGCACGCGCATGCGTCGAAACGGTGCTTCGGCGGCGTCAGTCCAGCGCGCCTCGATCGGCGCTTCCAGCTCGAGCCGGCGCCCGATCCAGCCGAACACATCGACGATCGCCGCCTCCGGGCCGCATATCGTGCCGTTGAAGCCCTCCCCGGCCACGAGAATGGTACCCAGCACGTCGCGCTCGTCGCAGAACGACTGCAGCTCGCGCCGGAAACCCTCCGGATCGGGAAGATCGAGGAAGCGGTAAAACGATGCGACCTTCATACGTCGGCCTCGGTACTTTCGAACGTCAGCGAGAGGATACTGTGGCGGATCTCCTCGCCGAGAACCAGCCGTGCATCCGCTCCGATACTGGTGATGTCATCGTCGAATTCAAGCATGCCGTCAGCATTGCGGCGCAATACGTCCAGGTCCTGCAGCTTCTTGATGAAGTCGTGAAACAGCGTCTTGCTGAAGAAGTCCGGCGAATGGAGTCCGTAAATCATGGACAGCCGCTCGGCGCTCTGCTGGCATAACGCTTCCAGGTTTCCTCGCGTGAGCTTGCCCGAGCCATGGTGCACGAGGATCGCGATGGCGAGATAGAAACGCTGCAGCATCGGCACCATCGACTGGCCCAGCATGAGCAGCTGGTAGGCCTTTGCCGACCCGGCGCGGGGACGGACCAGCATTTTCTTGTTGCGCCCGCGCGTGAGAATCCCGAGCTGCAGCAGGGCCTCGATCGCCTGCGTCGTCACGTCGTCGAGATCGCCATAATCCCACTTGAGGCAAAGCTCCTTGCGCATGAACGGATAGATGAGGCGAATGAGCCGCTGCAGCTCGGCGTGCTCGAGTTCACGGCCCTGGATGAAACAGCAGGCAACGGATGCCGGCACCGCGAGCAGGTGCAGGATATTGTTGCGGAAATAGGTCATGAGCACCGCCGTGTGCTCGGTCATATGAATGACGTCACCCATCGGGTGCGACGTCCGGCTGATAACGTTCAGGTCTTTCCCGTGCCGGATGATTTTCTCCGGTGACCAGTCCGGCAAAGTGACCGATTCCGAGTAGCTGAACTTTTTCATCAACGAAAGATAGAGCTCGAGCTGCCGCTTGAGTTCCTGCGCCCCGATCTTCTGTTTTGGCGTCGCCAGCAAGACATACGCAAGAAGGCTTATCGGCGTTACTGCGGCCGCGGCATTGATGTTGCTCATGATGTCGATGCCGAGTTCATCGACGACGCCACTCAGCCATGGTGGCCGCTCGCCGTTCCCGGGCACCGCGTCGCGCCATTCCGGCTTCAGGTTATCGAGCACTGCATCGAGCTCGATGGGCTCGGCGATGTTCACGTAGACCTTGCCGAAATTTTCGCGCAGTGACTTGACGGACCGGATCAGGCCGAATAGCGATTCCTTCTTCTTTTCGGAGCCGCTCAGCTCGCTGATGAAGGAATCGCCCTCGATCAGCTTCTCGTACCCGAAGTAGACCGGCACGAAGACGATCGGGCGCTTCGGGTTTTTTATGTAGGAATGCACGGTCATGACCAGCATTCCGCCCTTGGGCGCCAGCAGCCGGCCGGTGCGGCTGCGGGTGCCTTCGACGAAGTACTCGACGGAATAGCCGCGCTGCAGTATCTGGTCGAGATAAGCGTCGAACACCGCCGCATACAGCCGGTTGCCCTTGAAACTGCGGCGCAGGAAGAATGCACCGCCGCGCCGCAGTATCGGGCCGACGACCGGAAGATTGAGGTTGATGCCGGCGGCGATGTGTGGCGTCTGCAGGCCCTCCTCGTAAAGGACGTATCCGAGCAGCAGGTAGTCGAAATGGCTGCGATGGCAGGGCACATAGATGACCTCCTTGTCCCTGGCCACCTCGTGCAGCCGCTCCGTGTGGGCAACGTCGACGCCGTCGTAAATCCTGGTCCAGAGCCACCGCAGGAGACGCTCGAACACCCGGATCGTCGGGTAGGAGATGTCCGCCGCAATTTCGAGGGCGTATCCGCGTGCATCCCTGCGCGCTTTTTCCTTCGCGGCCGGATCGTCGCCCGCCTCGTTCGCAATGGCCTTGCGCACGCCCGGCGTCCGCAATACCTGGTTGACGACCGTGCGCCGATTCGAAAGATCCGGCCCCACGGTCGCCGTGCGCCGTTGCCGGAAGTGTACGCGCAGGATTCGCGACACCTTGCGAAAGGCCACCTCGGAATCGAGATCGCTGGCGATGATGGAACTCAGCGGCAACGGGTCGCTGAAACGCAGCAAGGTATTACGGCCGAGCAGCAGGGTCGCAAAAAACTTGCGGATCCTGCCGGCAACGTCCCAGTTTTCGGCGAACAGCAGCTTGAACACCGAGTGCTCTTTTTGCGGCGAACGTCCCCAGTAGATCGCGACGGGGATCAACAGGAGTTCCTGCTGCTTTGCGTCGGCCGCCTCGACGAGCCGCCGCAGCCGCTCCGAGCCGTTCGTCGAAGGGCGCCGGAAAAAGAAACCCTGCATGCGCCGCATGACGACGATACGGCGCGCTTCGCGCCTGCTACAACATTTGAACGACTCGCTGGGCGACGGCAGGCCGTGAAGCTTGCAGGCGCGCTCCAGGGCCAGCAGGTCGGCGAGCCCGCCCGTCTCGAGGACGTAGCAGACCGCTGCGTCCGGGTTGCCGATCAGCTCCCCCGGTGCCTCCGGCTGGATCGCGGGGCGCGCCCAGATCGCGAAGACCTTGCCGGCCAGCCAGTACAGCGGCCGCAACAGAATTCCCCCGATGTTCATGGCGAGTCAGTCTACCGAAAAGACGGGGCCTGCAAACCCTTGATTTTGGATAAAAATGCGCTAGCCCGCGGCGACCCTGATTCTGCCGAGGAAGCGCTTCAGGTAAGCACAGATTTCGGTGATGTTGTCCGTCAGCCTGTGGTCGCCGTCGATCAGGTGCAGTTCCGCTTTGCACTGCCTCGCAAAACGAATGCTGTTGTCTGCGGGCACGACGTCGTCGTGCCAGCCGTGAACGATACAGGTTGGAATCCCGGGCGGCGGTGGCGTGAGCTCTTCGTAGCCTTCCATGTAGTAGGCGGGCGCCAGCACGAACAGCCCGGCAGCATTGACTCGCTGCGCTGCGGCGGTGGCGACGTGCCCGCCCATGCTGGAACCGGCAAGTATCAATGTATCGTCGATGCCTTCGCATGCCCCAACCAGCTTCTCGACCCGCTCGGTCGGGTCCGCGATACCCTGGTAGTCGATGCTGTCGGCGCTGCAGCCGAGCTCTTTCACCATCGCGGCCATCGCCTTGATCTTGGTGCCCCAGGGCCCGCTTTCCTGCCCGTGCGAAAAGATTACCGTCGTCACTTTATTGCCTCCCCGATTCAACGCTCATCCCAGGCCGAAGTCGGCTTCCACAACAACTCGTCGAGCTGCGGTTCCCAGCGATACCTTCGCATGTCGACGCGGCCTGCGGTAACCGTGATGCCTTCTTTCTCGAGCAGCCTGCGCTGTTTTTCGAAACGCGCACTGCCTGTCTCGAACGCGATTCTCCCCGAGGCGGTGATAACCCGGTGCCAGGGTACGTCCTGCCATTCCGGCAGGTGTTTCAGCGCCCAGCCAACCTGCCGCGCCCCGCGCGGTATGCCCGCGATTTCGGCGATCTGCCCATAGCTTGCCACGCAGCCGCGGGGAATGTCGCGAATGGTCTCGTAAATCCTCTCGAGCCGGGCCTGCCTGTCCACACGAATACTCTCACCCCAGCTTGAGCCGCGCGCGAATCTCGCGTTTGGCGTCTCGCAGCACCGTCTCACGATCCAGGTCGTCGAGTATCCGCTGCACCACCTTTTTCGGTCCGCCATCGCCCCACGACTTGCCCTTCGCCAGGTACTCCGCGGCGATGCGCCCGACGACATAAGTACTGTAATACGCGACGGCACCCTGCGCGCCCGCCGTCAGCACGGTGGATAACCCGACCGTGCCGACCTTGAGCGCGCTGGAGACGAAATGCAGTGCCCAGACCGTACCCATCAACGCGGCGGACTCGGCGACGATCACACCAACGAGGGAACCGGCCTCCCGCTTGCTGAGCGGCAGGCCG
>Ga0193947_1000118_pt1 | contig 16136 bp, 14 predicted proteins | sample FRT_01_MG_FD_161267 | JGI IMG/M metagenome (GOLD analysis project Ga0193947, IMG submission 161267) | Sediment microbial communities from the Broadkill River, Lewes, Delaware, United States - FRT_0-1_MG | ecosystem: Environmental > Aquatic > Freshwater > River > Sediment | place: USA: Delaware... | reverse complement strand
CGAAGACAACTTCGACGGCGAGACGCTGGATACCAGCAAATGGAACATCGACGAGGGCGATGGCTGTCCTGATCTGTGCGGCTGGGGCAACAACGAGTTGCAGACGTACAGCGCTGACAACATCAGTGTTGCGGGCGGTGTGTTGCGCATCGAAGGTCGCCAGGAAGCCGATTCTTCATACACCTCCGGTCGCCTGAACACCAAGGGCAAGTTCGATTTCCAGTATGGCCGCGTCGAGGTCAGTGCCCGAATTCCGAGCGGCCAGGGAACCTGGCCTGCTATATGGCTGCTGCACAGCGATCCGACGATTTACGGTCCCTGGCCCCTGTCGGGCGAGATCGACATCATGGAAGCCTTCAACTACGGCGTTGGCGGCAACCAGGCGACGAAGAGCACGACGCATTATGGCCTGCCGATTCCTCCGTTCGATGGCACGGGATCGACAACGGACCTGTCAGCCAATGCCGACACGAGCTTCCACGAGTACGCGCTGGAGTGGGAGCGTGGCCGTATCCGCTTCTTCGTGGACGGCCAGCACTTCCAGACGCAGATCGTGGACGAGTACTGGACATACTATCCTGCCGATGCAGACGGTCTTTATGATCCCTTCGGCCCGTACACGCTCGGCCTCGAGGACGCGCCTTTCGACCAGGCGTTTCACCTGCTCCTGAATTTCGCCATCGGCGGTAACCCCGTCGGCGCCCCGGATGCAAGCACCGTGTTTCCGCAGGCCATGGAAGTGGATTACGTTCGCATCTACGAATGTGCCAATTCGAATCCCGAATCACGGCGCGGTTGCGGTACGGCCGACGCCTCCGTCGAGGTTCTCTCCGATCACGACGGCGGTCCGCTGGAAGGCGTGAATACCGCCAAGCCCTATGTCGAGAGCCTGGAACTCTTCCTCGACGCACCGGAAACGATCACATTGACGGTCGGTGAGGAGACGGGCTCGAATACGCTCGAAGTGGACGGCTTTACCGGCGACGGCGCAGTGGTCGTCAGCGACATCGCGGTTGTCGATCCGGACGACCCGGAGAACATCGTCTGGCAGGTGGCCATTTCGGGTGGCGTCGCCAACGTATTCCTGAAGTCGCAAGACCTGACGGACGATCCGCTGCTGGATACCGGGTTCGATGTATCTGGCGGTGGACTCGGCGGCGACCCGGTCGGCGAGATCGTATTCGACATGTTCGTCAACTCCATTTCCGACGACGCAACAGTCGTGGTCAAGCTGGACAGTGGCTTCCCGAATGCGGGAGAAGTCGTTATCCCTGCCTCGGAGATCGCCGTCGGCGAATGGAAGACCTACTCCATCAAGTTCGATGACCTGGTGAATAACCCCGCTTTCGTGGAGTGTTGCGGCGGACAGGGCGTCGACCTCGAGAACGTCGTCAATCCGTTCGTGTTCGAAGTCACGACCGGGTCCGTCGACGTATTCCTCGACAACATCATGATCACGAATGCGTGCTACGTCGTCGGTGCCTGTGGCGCCGCGCCGCGCACGAAGGGAATCCCGGACCTCGTCGTATTCGATGACGCGGTCAATACCGTTACCTGGGACAGGGGTATCGTCGGTTCCGATTCGGGCACCGGCTTCACCGACTACACGGACGGCACCAATCCAGCCAACAAGGTGAACTGGGCGGTCATCGACGACGCGGACGCTGCTCGCGGCCAGGTGATCGACATTACCTTCAATGACAGTGGTGAATTCGGTGTGTGGTTCGTCGGTAGCTCGGGCGCGGTCGATACGAATGCCTTCGCTGCCGGTGCCGTGCAGTTCGACATCATCGTCGACGACTATGGCAACAACACCGATGGTATGACGATGAAGGTCGACTGCTTCTTCCCGTGCACCAGCGGCGACAAGAACCTCGGCGTCATCGCGGATGGCGTCTGGGAGACGGTTACCGTACCTGTGTCCACGCTGACCGCGACAGGGCTCGATCTCAGCAACGTCAATGTCGGCGTCGTCGTGTTCCCGACGAGCCAGTCGGGCACGATCCGGTTCCGGCTGGACAATATCCGCTGGATCGCCGACACGGACGCATTGCCGCTCGACCAGATCGACCTGCCGGTGACGTTCGATGAACCCCTCGTCGACTACTCTGTGATCGACTTCGAGGGCGCCTCGACGAGCCTCGTCGAAGACCCGACAAACGCAGAAAATACCGTCGCATCCACGGTGAAGGGAGAGGGTGCACAGACCTTCGCCGGTACCGTAATCGGCACCGACGCGGGCTTCGCAAACCCGATTCCGTTCGTGACGGACGAAACGCTGATGTCGGTGGACGTTTACTCGCCGGCGGCAGGTGTGCCGGTGATGCTCAAGGTCGAAAACGCCGACGGCTCGATCTTCGGGGAGGTTGTGGTCAACACGACGACCGCCGATGCGTGGGAGACGCTGACATTCGACTACTCGACCGTCGGTCTCGACACCAGCGTCGAGTATGGCAAGGCAATCATCTTCTTCGATTTCGGCCAGACAGGGGTCGGCGACACCTACCTCTGGGATAACGTGCGCTTCGGTGCAGGTCCGACGCTGGATCAGATCGACCTGCCTGTCACCTTTGACGAATCCGGTGTGGACTACTCGTTCATCGACTTCAACGGCACGAGTACGACCGTGGGCAACGATCCGGACAACATGAACAACCGGGTTGCCATTACGGTCAAGGGCGCGGGCGCCGAGACCTTCGCCGGTACCGTGGTCGGCGACGGCAACGGGTTCGCGAATCCGATCCCGTTCACGGCGACGGACACGACGATGAAGCTGAGGGTTCGTGCGCCGGCAGCCGGCATCCCGGTGATGATGAAAGTCGAGGGGGCCGGCGGTACGCCATTCGCCGAGGTGACCGTCAACACGACGGCTGCCGATACCTGGGAGACGCTGGAATTCGACTTCTCCACCGTCGGTATCGACACCAGTGCGACGTATGTGCAGGCCGTCGTGTTCTTCGACTTCGGCCAGTTAGGCAACGACGCCACGTACTACTGGGACGACCTGTCCCTGGGCGACCTGTTGCAGCAGATCGATCTGCCGGTCACGTTCGACGAACCGCTGGTCGACTACAGCCTGAGCGACTTCGAGGGTGCGGCCACGGTCCTGGCGGACGATCCCACGGGAGCGGTTAACACCGTCGCGGCCACGACCAAGACTGCCGGGTCGCCCTTCTTCGCCGGCACCATCGTTGGCAAGGACTTCGGTGGCTTCGCGAATCCGATCCCGTTCACGGCGACGGAGACCGTGGTGTCGGTGAGGGTGTACTCACCCGCCGCGGGCATTACGGTCCGGCTGAAGGTGGAGAATGCGGCCGACCCGAACCTGTTCGCGGAAATGGACGTCGTCACAACCGTGGCCAATGCATGGGAGCCGCTGAATTTCGATTTCTCGACCGTCGGTATCAACACCGGCGTCGAGTACAGCAAGGCGATCATCTTCTTCGACTTCGTCGTGGACAAGCCCGGGGACGGCGCTACGTATTACTGGGACGACCTCCAGTTCGGGGCGGCACCATGAGCGCGCCTATTGCAACTCTCCGAACCAACAAGCAACCCGATCAAGGGAGACACCTGATCATGAAACCAATCACGTTAATTTGTTCCGCGATGTCTCTCGCCGCGCTAGGCCTGGGGATGCCGCTCACTTCGGTAGCCCAGGAGGAGGATATCCTGGAGGAGATCGTCGTCACGGCCACCCGGATGGAGACCGACCTGATGTCGACATCCATCGCAGTGTCTGCGTTCAGCCAGGAGCAACTGACTCGGGATGGCATCAGGGATATTCGTGATGCGTCCGATCTCGTGCCCAACTTCGACGTGGCGTTCTCGCCATCGGACAGTGGTGTGCAGCTGACGATGCGCGGCATCAACAGCAACAACTTCACCGAAATTGGCGATCCCAGCGTTGCGTTCCATGTTGACGGCGTCTACTCGCCGCGCCCACAGGGTGCGACGGCGCTGATGTTCGACCTGGAGCGGCTCGAGGTCATGCGTGGGCCGCAGGGCACCCTGTTTGGCCGCAACTCCGCGGCAGGCAGTGTCAACGTGATTACCGCCAAGCCGTCGACCGACGGCGTCTACGCGACGTTTGGCGCAGAGGTAGGCAACCGCAGCCAGATGAACGCGCTCGGCACCCTCAACGTGCCGATCGGCGACAACTTCGCCGTGCGCGGTAACTTCTTTATCGAGCAACGTGATGGTTTCGCCGACCAGGGCAGTGGCACGAAGGACCTCGAAGGGATTGGTAACTCCGGCCCCGACGGCATCCCGGACATGGACCAGCGCCGCAACCGTGCCCTGTCGGAAGATGAGTACTACGGCAACTCCGACCGCTGGGCAGCTCGCCTCAGTGCAATGTGGTTCCCGACCGACACGCTGGACTGGCGCGTTTCGTTCGAGACGGCACAGGACAACAGCGCCGGCTGGCCGATCGCGCCGAACTGCGAGGCGAACCCGGACCTGTGCCGCTACAACGGCGGCGGCATCGACTATGTCGATCCGAATATCCCGGGTTACCTCGACCTGAAGATGGACGCGGTGCGCAGCCACATCAACTGGGGTTTCACCGATGACCTGACGCTGGTCTATAACTTCGGCTGGGCATTGCAGGAGCGCGTGCAGGAATGGGACGGCGACATGGGCTGGCGGCCGGTGCCCGGCCCCACGACCGGCTGGCTGAACCGCAATCAGCCCTGGGACAGCCTGTATCTCGCCACCGCCGATTCGAGCTACGAGTCTTTTTCGCACGAACTTCAGCTGCAGGGCCAGACAGGCCCCGTCACCTGGATCGTCGGTGCGTTCGATTTTCGTGAGGACAACGAAATCATCTTCGATGTCGAGATTCCGTTCTGCTGTTCGACGGGGGCACTCGGCGGAATCTCGTTCGTGCAGCCAGAGCGCAAGCTCGAGTCGCAGGCGCTCTTTGGCCAGGCGACCTGGCATATCACGGATCAGTGGCACCTGACGTTCGGTTACCGCTACACGGAAGACACACGCGAGGACGTCGGCGGCCGCAACATCGGTTGCTTCGGCGGTGGCGGCTGTTCGTGGAGCGCCGGGCAGATTCCCAACGACGGCCATCCGCAGACGCCCGGCGAGACGGATGAACTGCTCCTGCCGCAATTTACGAGCGCCGACCTCGGCCCCGGCATGGGCGCGCAGGATCGCTTCAACAATTACCAGGTCTTCGACGTCAACGATAACAAGGAGACCTTCGACCAGGGCAACTGGCGAGTGGGCCTGGACTACGATCTCAATGCGGACACGTTCCTCTACCTGTACGCGGCGACCGGTTCCAAGGCCGGTTCGTTCGGAGACGGCGTGGACGTCTGCCGTTGCGGCCGCATCGAATTTTTCTCATTCGAGCCGGAAGACGTTCTGAACTACGAGTTCGGTTACAAAGCGACGTTGCTCGACGGGCGACTGAACCTGACGGTTGCGGCGTTCTTCACGGAATTCGAGAACAAGCAGGTGTCCCAGTTCCGGACCGTCGGTTTTGTCGAGGATCCGCCCGGGGAGCCGGTATTACCGTTGCAGGAGATCGGATCTCTCGTGACATCCAATGCCGGCGAGGCCGAGATCAAGGGCCTCGAAGTCGAGTGGGCCTATATACCGTGGGATAATGGCCGGCTGACGGGTGGTATCGGGCTGCTCGACACGGCGTTCCTGAGCTGGCCGGGCTATGCGGGTGAAGCGTATTTCTGCGATCAGCGTGCCGAGGCGGGTCCGGAGTTCGAGTGTGTGCCGCAGGATGACGGTTCCGGAACCAGCAACATCGAAGGTAACGAGCTTCCCTACTCGACGCCCGTGTCTCTGACCGTCGCTTACAGCCACGATTTCATTCTGGGTGGCGGCGCAATTATCACGCCGTACCTGAAGTTCCACTACGAAGACGAAATGCACTTCACGGAGGGCAATTTCGACGCCATTCCGGCACTGTCCGACAAGCGTGATGAAATCGGCACGCTGGATGCCACGCTGCGCTATACGTCAGCGGAAAACACCTGGTCGGTCGAGGCGTTCGTCTACAACGTGACGGACGAGCGCTTCCAGACGTACTGGGTCGACAGCAACCAGCCGGATGCACCTTTGTTCACGTGGAATGCGCCGCGGACGTGGGGTGTACGGTTCGCCTACAACGTAAGGCCGAACTGATTGCTACCAGGCGCTGCCGGGCCTTCAGGTCTGGCAGCGCTTGCAGTAATACGTCGCGCGCTGGCCCTGTACGATCGCCGTGACCGGATCGTCGCAGCGGTGGCAGGGCTCGTCCTCCCGGCCGTAGACGTCGAGTTCCTGCTGGAACCAGCCGGCCTCGCCGAAGCCCCCGTAGTAATCTCTTAGCGTCGTTCCCCCGGCGCGAATCGCGCGCTCGAGCACGCCTCGAATCCCATCCGCGAGCGCCTCGTATCGGTGCAGCGAAATGCGCCCGGCCGCGCGCTTCGGGTTGATGCCGGCGAGGAACAGTGACTCGCTCGCATAGATATTGCCGACGCCGACGACGATGTTCGCATTCATGATGAATTGTTTTACGGACACCCGCCGGCCGCGTGACTTTTGCCACAGGTAGTGCCCGTCGAATTCGTCGCCGAGTGGTTCGGGGCCGAGGTCCCTGATCAGCCAGTGAGCCGCAGGATCGTCACTCCAGTGCAACGAGCCGAAGCGCCGCGGATCGCGCAGTCTCAGGGCGTGCCCCGATGCGAGACCGATGTCCACGTGGTCGTGGACGCCGGCAGGCGTATCGCGTGGCACGATGCTGACGTGCCCCGACATACCGAGATGCAGGATGGCCGTACCGCCGGTCGTATTGATCAGGAGATACTTCGCGCGCCGGTCTACCGAGGTAATCGTCTGCCCGGGCAACCGTTCGTCCAGGTCTTTGCTGACCGGCCAGCGCAGGCGCCGCTCGCGCACCGTGACGTTCGCGATTGTCTGGCCGACAATATGCGGTTCGATGCCACGGCGGCTGGTTTCGACTTCGGGCAGTTCGGGCATGCCGCTAGAGTGCCAACAAACCCGGGCATAAAAAAGCCTGCCGGCGCAATGCACCGGCAGGCCATATCGGTATAGCCCGGGCGTTAGCTATTCACTGGTGTCGACCAGCACGGCGGTCGCGTGGAAGAACCCGTCGACGCCGAGTTCACCGTAGGCCTCGGCCGCACGACCTTCGACGATATCGACGAACTCACCAGGCATCTGGTCCCCGTCTCCCTCGAACACACGAATCGTTGCCCCAGGTTCCAGTACGACGGTGACGCCGCCATCGGGGGTGGATGTAATGAGGAAGAAGCTCAGGGCGTCCTCGTCGATGAGCTGCGCAATCTCGCCACTGATCCGTTCTTCGGCATCGTCGCCGTCGATGATAACCAGTGCTGCGCGCAGCGTCGCGGGATCGCCGTCTGTATCTGGCGCGATCTCGAAGCCCTCCACTTCGACGCCCTGGCCTATCCGCAGACCTTCTGCACCGACAATCGCCCCGTCGGGCCCGAAGACCTGCGTGCAGTCTGCCTGCAGTTCGACAGTGAGCGGCGTTCCTTCGCGATTGATCATGAGGAACATGCCTGTCTCGTCCGGCAGCGTGTTAACGGTTCCGGTCACCTGTTTGGCCGGGCCCTGCTCGACGACGATGGCGTCGAGGACGATATCGCCGCCCATGCGGCTGTAGCGGCCGATTACGACGACCTCGTCACCCACCTCGAGCGCGGTGGGCTCAGTGGGAATGCCGTCTGCATCGAACACGCAGCCGTCGGTCGTGAGGCTGACGTCGATGCAGGTATCGGCATCGGCCGAGGAGCACAACACGAAGCGGCCACCGGCACTGTCGACGACCTCGGTAATCGTGCCGTCGATGCGCGTGAGCTTGTCCGGTGCCTCGGTGTTCGAAAATTCTACGAACACGACCGGGCGCATGCGGTACTTGCTGTTGCCCGTCTGCACGACGTGAATGGACTTGTTGGCATCCATGTCGAGTTCGACGATCAGCGTCCGCCCCGGCAGAACCTCGAAGCCTTCGGGGTGCAGGAGGTCGATCTTGCCGTTAGCCGGCAGCGGCGGCGTGTACTTGTCGTCGTCCGGCCCGGGGCCGTCGTCGCCGTATTCCACGAGCTCCAGGTTGCTGATTCTCAGCCGCAGCTTCGTGTAGACGCCGGCGGGCACGTCCTCGAAAGCGATGGGCCGGCTGAAGTTCTCGAGATCGAGAAGGTTGATGCTGATGGGGTCATCAGCATTCGCGAACAGCGTTTGCTGGCCCTCACCACCGATTAACGTCGCTTCGACGACCTCGAGGTTGATCTCGTCGAGATCATCGGTCGGCATATCCGTTAACAACAACGCCACGGTGCCCATGGCCTGCTCTGGCGGAGTGCCACCCTCGCCCGAGCCGCCACAGGCGGCCAGGAAAACGGAAAGCCCAAGTAACATCGCAATCGCAATGCGACGGAAATCGACAAAAGAGTCGAACATATCAAATACCCCCTGTTCGCCATCGATGGGCGAAACTGGTTTCTTTTAGTTCGCGGAGAAAATTCCGCATTCCTACTTACGTCAAACGGTGGAAATCGCGCAGGGATGCCGGTATCTAACATAATCCAGACAAAAAAATACCCGCGGCGCTGCGCGGGTATCTTCGGAACTGCTGTAACGACCTGGAGCGCTTACTTGATCTTCGATTCCTTGTAAGTCACATGCTTGCGAATCGTCGGGTCGTATTTCTTCGTCTCGAGCTTCTCCGGGTGGAGCTTCTTGTTCTTGGTAGCCGTGTAGTAATGACCGGTACCGGCGCTCGAGACGAGCTTGATCTTTTCGCGATTACTTTTTGCCATTGTAATGTCCTCCGCCGGGTCAGATGCGCTGGCCCTGGGCTCGCAGGTCGGCTACGACCTTGTCGATGCCGTGCTTGTCGATGATGCGCAGGCCTTTGTGCGAAACGCGCAGGCGCACGAATCGCTTCTCGGATTCGAGCCAGAAGCGCTTGTCCTGCAGGTTCGGCAGGAAGCGACGACGCGTCTTGTTGTGAGCGTGGGAGACATTATTGCCGGTCTGCGGCCGTTTCCCGGTCACCTGGCACACTTTGGACATGACTAAGTCCTTGATTTAACTGTTTAATGAAACGAAACACGCCCGCGACGGCGGGCAGCGAGCGGGCCTTTATACCAGCCCCGGAGGGGCAATTCAAGCGCGTCAGAGCAGGCCGCGGCTCGCCAGCGAGGTCGCGCCTGCATCGCCGATGATCAGGTGGTCGAGCAGTCGTATATCGACCAGCTCGAGCGCCGATTTCAGGCGCCGGGTGATGCGCTCGTCGGCCTGGCTGGGCTCGGCGACGCCCGAGGGGTGGTTATGGGCGAGTATGACGGCCGCCGCGTTGACCGAGAGCGCTTCCTTGACGACCTCCCGCGGGTAGACGCTGGTGCCGTCGATAGTGCCGCGGAACAGCTCGTCAAAGCGCAACACGCGATGCCGGTTGTCGAGGTAAAGGCAGCAGAAGCGCTCGTGGCCGAGGTGGCGCAGCCTGGACAACAGGAACGCTTCGGTGTCCGCCGGGCTGCGAATGCGGGCCCCGACGGGCAGGGACTGCTCGAAATACCGCCGCGCAAGCAGCGGTAGTGCCTGCAGCACGGCGAGCCGCGCTTCGCCAATCCCTTCCTCGGCGAGAATCGACGTACGGTCGGCATGCAGTACCTGGCGCAGGGAACCGAAGCGCCGGAGCAGGCGGTCGGCCAGGCCCGCCCCGCCTGCAGCCTGGCCGCCGGCGCGCAGCAGCATGGCGAGCAGTTCCGCGTCTGTTGTTCGGCCCATGAACGATCCCTGTTGTCAGCGCCCGTCGAAAACTCCGATTAGTGCCTTTTGAGCCTGTCGATACAAGCAATCAATCTCGACCGGAACGGTCAATTCTCTGGAAATACCGGCGAATGAAAGGCTAAGCTGGGCGCATGAATATCGTACTTGGCATCAGCGGCGGCATCGCTGCCTACAAGACGCCGGAGCTCGTTCGCAGGCTTCGCGAGCGCGGCGCCGACGTACAGATCGTCATGACGGCGTCCGCGGAGGAGTTCGTTACGCAGACGTCGCTGCAGGCGGTCTCCGGGCACCCGATTCGCAGCAACCTCTGGGACAAGGAAGCGGAAGCGTCGATGAGCCACATCGAGCTGGCTCGCTGGGCGGACCTCGTGCTGATAGCGCCGGCGACGGCGGAAATCATGGCGCGGCTGGCCGGCGGTGGGGCACCGGATCTCCTGACGACGCTGTGCCTTGCGACCGAGGCGCCGATAGCGATCGCGCCGGCCATGAACCGGGTGATGTGGGCGAATCCGGCCGTGCAGGCAAACCGCGAGACACTTGAGCAACGCGGCATGCGAATTCTCGGGCCCGATCACGGTTCGCAGGCCTGCGGAGAAACGGGCGCCGGCCGCATGCTCGAGCCTGACGTGATTGCCGACGCCGTATGCCGGCCGGAGTTCGCCGGCGCCGTCGCTGACGGCATCCTCGCCGGCAAGACCGTGCTCGTCACGGCGGGACCGACGCGCGAACCGATCGACCCGGTGAGATACATCACGAATCGCAGCTCGGGCAAGATGGGCTACGCTATCGCGGCGGCCGCGCACGCTCTGGGCGCGCGGGTAATAATGATCAGCGGCCCCGTGTCGCTGCCGGAACCCCGTGGTACCGAAGTTGTGCGCGTCGAGACGGCGGCGGAGATGCATGCGGCAACGCACGAGCGCGTCGCGGAGGCGGACATCTTCATCGCCGCGGCGGCCGTGTCCGATTACCGGCCGGCCGAGGCCGCTGCTCAGAAGATAAAGAAGACCAGGGACGCGATGACGCTCGAGCTCGTGCGCTCGCCGGACATCCTGGCGACCGTTGCCGCCCTCGACGAGGCGCCATTCACCGTCGGTTTTGCGGCGGAGACCGAAAATGTCCGCGAGTATGCGCTGGGCAAGCTCACCAACAAGAAGCTCGATATGATCGTTGCCAATCGCGTCGGCTCCGATTGCGGCTTCGATTACGATGACAACGCGGCAGAAATTCTCTGGGCGGGTGGTGACAAGGCGTTCGAGAAGATGCCCAAATCAGAACTCGCCGCCGGGCTCATGGACGTCATCGTGGCGCGCTTTTTCGAAACGCGGGGCGGCGAGACACAGCCTGCGCTATCCATCGTTTCACTAAAAGAATAAAAGGGGCCGGTCTTGCGACTGATTGAACTCAAGATACTCGATCCGCGACTGGGCGATTCGATTCCGCTGCCGCATTACGCGACCGACGGCTCGGCCGGGCTCGACATGCGCGCGTGCATCGACGAACCCGTCGCTGTGGAACCGGGAGCGACGGAGCTTATCCCGACGGGGCTCGCGATTCACATCGGGGACCCGGGGCTGGCCGCGGTGCTGTTGCCTCGCTCGGGTCTCGGCCACAAGCACGGGCTGGTGCTCGGCAACCTGACCGGGCTTATCGACTCCGACTACCAGGGGCAGGTGTTCATCTCCTGCTGGAACCGCGGCTCGAAACGCTACGAGGTGCGGCCGGGAGAACGAATCGCCCAGATGGTGTTCGTGCCGGTCGAGCAGGTGCGGTTCCGCGTCGTCGAGGAATTCGACGACAGCGAGCGGGGCGACGGGGGCTTCGGACACTCAGGCACGGCCTGAGCGTTTTCAGTCGAGACCTTTCAGTGCCTTGAATCGATTGATGTCGCCTTCGAAGCGGGCAACGATCTGCTGCTCGTCGTCCTTGAACTTGAGCAGGTTCTTCTGGTGCCGGGCGATGGTGTCCTGGGTCTCGTTGATATCGGCCACCAGGTCCTGGCTGATCAGGGGTGCGTCCGGGTCTTCGTTGTAGGGACGGTACCGGGCCGCTTCCCGCTTGAGCTTCGCCAGCCGGCGCTCGAGATTCCGCAGGTACAGCTCGGTGACCCGTGCCTGTGCCTGGAACAGTTCGATCCGGCGGTCGCGATGCATGATGATCTCTTCGACCGACAGGTACGTTGCGAGCAGCGCCTTGTCAGCGCGAAGCTGCAGCTCTTTCTGCATCTCCAGCTCTTTGGCTTTCGCCTCGGCGGCCAGCTGCTCTTCGGTCTTTCGGCCCTCGATTTCATCAACGGTCACGGCGTGCTCGTTGAGCACCTGCTTGGGCAGGTCCGAATACTCGGGCGGGATGCTGTCACCGTAGTGGATCTGGCCGTCCTCATCTACCCACTTGTAGACGCGTTCATGCTTGTCGGCGAGTGTGGCCGTGGACGCAAGCGCGATAAGGAAGCCTGTGGTTATTGCGGATTTAAGCATGGGCCCAAATATGCCATGACGACGATCGCGGAATTGCGACACAGTTCGCTATTCCGAGCTTAGTCCTCGATCGGTATTCTGTAAACCGGCGAACCGGGCGCGGGTGCGGCGAGTCAGGCAGCTACGCCGTATTTGCGGCGATAGTCGACCACGGGCCCAAGAAATTCCGCGTAATCCTTTGATTCTTCTAGGTTCTCGATCAGATCGTCCAGCCGGATGATGCTGATCACCGGGATGCCGAGCGACGACTTCAGCTCCTGCACGGCGGAGAGCGAGCCCTGACCGCGCTCCTGGCGGTCCAGCGAGATCGCGAGGCCTGCCACCTCGGCCCCATTTGACGTAATGATGTCATGAGCTTCACGCACGGCCGTGCCGGCCGTGATCACGTCGTCGACGATCAGTACACGGCCAGCGGGCGCGGCGCCGACGATGCTGCCACCTTCCCCGTGCGCCTTCTCTTCCTTGCGGTTGTAGCACCAGGGCACGTCGATGTCGTGTTGCTCCGCCAGCGCCGCGGCGGTCAGCGCAACGAGCGGTATACCCTTGTAGGCCGGACCGAACAGGATGTCGAATTCGACCTCCGATGCCGCAATCGCGGCCGCATAGAAGCGGCCGATCCGGGCGGCGGCGTAGCCAGTATTGAAGAGACCCGCGTTGAAGAAATACGGGCTGACCCGTCCTGACTTGAGCGTGAACTCCCCGAACCGCAACACGCCGAGTTCCAGCGCCAGGTCGATAAATTCCTTCTTGTAGGCTCGCATTCGCTTCGTCCCGCTTCGCGCTTCTGTATCATGGCCGGCTTCGGCCGCGGCGTCGCGGAGTATGCCACATCATTTCTGACGAAAAGGGAGTAACGGTTTGTTCCGTGTGATCAGCCTGAATGCAAACGGTATTCGCGCCGCCGCGCGCAAGGGTTTTTTCGACTGGATGGCGCAGCAGGAGGCCGACGTCGTCTGTATCCAGGAAACCAAGGCCCAGGTCCACCAGCTAACCGACGAGTGTTTCTCGCCGTCCGGTTATCACAGTTACTACGAGGATGCGGTGAAGAAGGGCTACAGCGGCGTCGCCATCTACAGCCGCCACAAACCGAAGAAGGTCGTGCGCGGCTACGGCGACGAGGAGTTCGATGCCGAGGGGCGCTACCTCGAGGTACAGCTCGGTGGCATCAACGTCGTGTCGGTGTACCTGCCGTCGGGGTCGTCGGGCGACGAGCGCCAGCAGGCCAAGTACCGCTGCCTGGACTCGTTCACCGAGCACCTGCACAAACTGCGCCGCAAGCGCAGTGAGACCGTGATCTGCGGCGACTGGAACATCGTCCACAAGGAAGAGGACATCAAGAACTGGAAGTCCAACCAGAAAAACTCGGGGTGCCTGCCCGAGGAACGCGCCTGGCTCGACAAGGTGTTCGGTGATTATCGCTGGGTGGACGCGTTCCGCACGCTCGACCAGGAGCCGGAGCAGTACACCTGGTGGTCGAACCGGGGCCGCGCCTGGGACAAGAACGTCGGCTGGCGCATCGACTATCATGTCGTGACGCCGGGTCTGAGGGACCGGGTGCTCAGAACCGAAATCTACAAGGCGCAGCGCTTTTCCGATCATGCGCCACTCATCATGGATTACGACTGGCACGATGTCGGCTGAGGAAACCATCGAGCGCCGCGGGGGGTCCCCGGGGTATCGCTATTACCTGCAACGGCCGGTGATCGTGATGTTCCTGCTGGGTTTCTCGGCAGGCCTGCCGTTCCTCCTCGTGTACTCGACGCTGTCGGCCTGGCTGTCGGACGCCGGCTTGCGGATGAGCACCATCAGCACCTTCGCCTGGCTGGGATTTGCGTACAGCCTCAAATTTGTCTGGGCACCGTTTATCGATTCCCTGCCGGTGCCCGTGTTGACGCGGCTCATGGGACGGCGCCGCAGCTGGATGCTGCTGGCTCAGATAGTAATTGCAGGCGCACTGCTGGTCATGGCAAATACCGACCCGTCGCAGGCGATCGGCGCATTTGCCGCCATTGCCCTGGCCGTCGCCTTCGCGTCCGCGACACAGGACATCGTGATTGACGCTTACCGCATCGAGAGTGCTGAGATCCGGCTGCAGGGCGTGCTCGCCGCGTCGTACCAGTACGGTTACCGGCTCGCGTTGCTCGTCGCCGGCGCCGGCGCGCTGTACATCGCCGAGTTCGTGTCCTGGCAGCTGGCGTACACCGCGATGGCCGGTTGCATGGTCGTTGGTATCGCGACGACGCTCTGGTGCCGCGAACCGGACGTCGCCGTAACCGCGCGTTCATACCAGGGGCTGGGTTTCGTGGCTCGCATTGCCCATTGGGCAAAACCCGCGGTCATCGATCCGCTGGTCGACTTCTTCCAGCGCTTTGGCCGCTTCGCGCTCGTCATCGTCCTGTTCATCGTGTTCTTCCGCCTGAGCGACTACGTGCTCGGCATCCTCGCGAACCCGTTTTACCTGGATATCGGTTTCAGCAAGGCGGAAATTGCGAGCGTCGCGAAGATCTACGGCATTGTCGTTTCGCTCGTCGGCGCGGGTGCGGGCGGCTGGGCTGTCGTCAAATACGGTGTTGCACGCTGCCTGGTCATCGCCACTGTGCTGATCGCGAGCACCAACCTGTTCTTCGCGCTGATGGTGTACGTCGGCGCGGAGATTTGGATGCTCACCGTAACGATCAGCGCGGACAACTTTGCGATGGGCGTCGGCGGCACCGTGCTGATCGCGTACCTGTCGAGCCTCGTCAACCAGTCGTTCACGGCGACCCAGTACGCGCTCATGAGCTCGCTGATGAGCATACTCGGCAAGTTCACCGCCGGGTATTCCGGTAACGTGCAGGAGTCGATCGGCTGGATGGGTTTCTTTTTCTATGCCGCAGCGCTCGGGCTGCCCGCGATTCTGCTGTCAATGATCGTGGCGAAGCATCACGACCGGCTGGTGGGCTCCAATGGAGATGCGTGAAGTAGAAGTCGGGCCGCTCGACGAGCTGGACGACCCGGGGTGCCGCGAATTCACGATCGGCGACGGCGACTGGCCGTTCATGGGGTTCGTCGTTAGGCAGGGTGATGCCGTCTATGCCTACCAGAATTACTGCATGCACGTCGGGCACCCGCTCAACTGGGCGCCGGACAGCTTCCTGACGAAGGACAGGTCGGCAATCCTGTGTGCATCGCACGGCGCGCTTTACGACATCAGGAGCGGCGAGTGTTTTGCGGGGCCGTGCCCGGGGAAATCCCTGCGCAGGGTGGACGTGGAAGTGCGTGACGGTGTGGTTTACGTCACCGGGCCTGCGAGCATGTAAGGCGGGCTACTCCGACGCGCGCTAGAGAGAGTCCAGAAACTCCAGCGGATCGTGATAGCCGGCCGGCATCTCGTCGTTGTTTCTGCCGACGTAGTCTTCCGGGTCCATGTCGACGGAGCCGGACCAGTCTTCCGGCGGGCTGGCCTCGACGAGTAACAAGTCGGGCCAGGATTCCAGGTCGATTTCGTCGAGCGTACCGTCGAACTGTTGCAACTCCACGGTACCGTCGTCTTCGTCGAGGGCCACCACCTCGAACAGCGTACCGTTCGGGCGGCTGAACCACTGGCCGATCACGGGGTAGAGTATTGCCATTTCCGTTCGTCCTGTCCGTTGTCCGGGAAAAAGCTCTCTCTCTATATATAGATGACAATTCGCCACTTGCAAGACTCGTTCGCCGATTATTTGCAGCGGACGAACCGCCAGTCCCGGATCCGGTGGCCATGCCGTAAGCCCCGGCGCTCGAACTTGGTGCCGGGGCGGTCGAGCGGCTGGTCTCCCGAGTGGACCCGTCGCTCGGCGCATTCGAAGCGCCCGGATTGGCGGACGGTTTCCTCGATGTGCTCTGCGT
>Ga0193947_1000115_pt1 | contig 16226 bp, 15 predicted proteins | sample FRT_01_MG_FD_161267 | JGI IMG/M metagenome (GOLD analysis project Ga0193947, IMG submission 161267) | Sediment microbial communities from the Broadkill River, Lewes, Delaware, United States - FRT_0-1_MG | ecosystem: Environmental > Aquatic > Freshwater > River > Sediment | place: USA: Delaware... | reverse complement strand
GCCATTACGGCCAAACAGCGCCTGCAACAGGTCGGCCTGTTCGGTCTTGGTGGGCAAACCCGTGGAAGGGCCGCTGCGCTGAACATTCACAATAACCAGCGGTAGTTCCAGCATGACGGCCAGATTGATAGCCTCGCTTTTGAGGCAGACACCGGGGCCACTGGTGCCGGTCGCGGCAAAAGCACCACCATATGCCGCGCCAATGGTTGACCCCATGGCTGCGATCTCGTCTTCGGCCTGTATGCTGCGAACGTCAAGATGTTTCCAGCGTGCCAGGTGGTGCAGTATCTCGGAGGCCGGCGTGATCGGGTAACTGCTGTATACCAGCGCCTGCTGCGCCAACTGTGCCGCGGTTACCAGGCCCAGAGCCATGGCTTCGTTGCCATTGATCATACGGTAGCTGCCCGCTGCGACGGGAGCCGGGGGAATGCTGCCCTGCACCGCAAAGGCTTCGCTCGTCTCGCCATAGTGATAGCCGGCCTGCAATGCGCGCCGGTTGGCTTCCGCCATCAGCGGATGGCCGGCGAACTTGTTGGCGATCCATGCCAGACTCTGTTCCAGGGGGCGTGAGTAGAGCCAGTAAACCAGGCCCAGGGCGAAGAAATTCTTGCAGCGCCGCTTCGCGGCGTGTTTGAGCTCCACCGTCTCCAGCGCCTTGAGTGTCAGCGAAGAAATCGGTACCGGGTGCAAACGGTAGCTTGAACGGAGAGTCGGATCATCCAGCGGGTTTGTTGTGTAGTCGGCCTTGGTCAGGTTGCGTTCGTTGAAGGCATCCTGGTCACTGATGATTACGCCGCCAGGTTTGAGCCGCGGCAGGTTTACCTTGAGTGAGGCCGGATTCATCGCCACCAGCACGTCCGGGTTATCGCCGGGAGTATGGATTTCGTGACTGGCAAGCTGGACCTGGAATGCCGACACGCCGGCCAGTGAACCGGCAGGGGCACGTATCTCAGAGGGGTAATCAGGCAGCGTGCTGACGTCGTTGCCGTACACGGCAGAGGTCGTGCTCAGCTGGGTGCCGCTCAGTTGCATGCCGTCGCCCGAATCGCCGCAGAACAGCACCGTGACCTGTTGCAGCTGGTCGCGGGTTTTCGTGCTGGCGCTCACCGTGGCTCATCCGCTGTGCTGTAGATCGGTGGTACTCCGGGTGACGGGCGCCTCACGGCGTCAGCCCCCTTCCGGTGTGCGGGCATGTTGTTCGGGGTCCGGTGGCAGGTTCAGCACATGGTCTGCGAAATGGTTGGCCATGAACTCGGCAATGTCCTTGTGACGCACGCAGGCGATCGCGTGTCCCTGGTCGTCGAGTACCGGCACTTGTCGGAATCCGCCCTCGTGCATGCGGCTGATCACCCGCCAGATCGGATCATTTTCACTAACCGTGATCGGGTCACGGGTCATGAAGCCGGTAACCGCCTGTGGCAGCACCGCCGGATTATCGATCACCGACAGAAACACATCGCGCTCGGTAAAAATACCGGCCAGCCGTTTCTCTGACGCAATCAGTGCGTAGCCCAGTCCCTGCCCGCGCATGGCGCGGATGGTATCCTCGACACTGGTTGACTCATCCAGCAGCAATGGAGGCTGCAGTTCCAGAGCCAGCACTTCGACGTGTCGTAGGCTAAGTTCAATCCTCATACTGTGCGTTCCGCCAGGTTCGAGGTGCCAGAGTGTACGCTTTCGCTATGGCTCTCGTCAGCCACGCTGGAAACCATGCCCTGACACGTTGTCCCTGCCCGGCAGGGCATGACTGCGTGAAAGATGGCACCAGTCCCTCTCAACGTTGGCCGGCGCGGACTATTTTGCCCATGGCAGCCAGCCTGGCGGTGCTTTACCTTTTATGGCGACATAACTGAATATAAGCAGATAATAAATTAACCCTGCAGCTATGCCCAGGTAAAAAAGTACATTGCCTTTGGCTATGCCTTCTTTAAAGCTGAAAAAAACAATTGAACCAACTGCACATAGGCCACAGAGAGTCAGAACCCAGGCTAGAAACCGAACCGGCTTGCCAACTTTTTGATTGGCCCATGGCGCAGCACCCAGGATTTTGCGTTTTTCACCCATTTATAACTGCGCCTGACTTACTGGTAGTGCGAAACAGGAACAGGATATGAGCCTCTATGAGGTTTATTCTATCCGTTCTTGATAAGTACACGGGTTTGCACATCAATTTTTCCTGATGCCAATTCAGCGGGATTGGCCAGTGCAGTACTGGCCGCTGGAAATGGTGTTTTTGAAACCGGGAAAACACCGATAACTTGCTGTTTTTATTGGTCGGGGCGAGAGGATTTGAACCTCCGACCCCTTCGTCCCGAACGAAGTGCGCTACCAGGCTGCGCTACGCCCCGATTTAGTAACTGCGGTTCACCGAAAATTCGGCTAATCCGTATAGTGCCTCTTTGTAAGATCCGGCAGGAAGGTCGGCCAGTGCTTCGATGGCCATATCGGCCTCCCGCTGCGCGGATTGCGCAGTGTACGCGATGGCATTGGTTGATTCAATCGCCTCCAGAACCGTCTTGATATGCGATCGGCCACCGTTTTCGATGGCCTGGCGAATGGCCTTCACTTGCTGCGGGCTGCCGTTGCGCATGGCGTAGATGAGCGGCAGCGTGGGTTTGCCTTCGGCAAGATCGTCGCCGATGTTTTTGCCGATATTTTCACCCGATGAACCGTAATCCAGCGCATCGTCGATGAGCTGAAAGGCGGTACCCAGGTGCATGCCATAACTAGCCATCGCCCGTTCGATCGCCTGTGGCTGGTTGCCCAGCACGGCGCCCAGTTGAGCGGAGGCTTCAAACAGCTTGGCGGTTTTATAACGGATGACGTCGCGATAGAGATCTTCTGTGGTATCCGGGTCGTGGCAATTGAGCAATTGCAGCACTTCGCCTTCGGCGATGACGTTGGTGGTGGTGGAGAGGATTTCCATCACGCGCATGCTGCCAACGCTGACCATCATTTCGAACGAGCGCGAGTAGAGGAAGTCACCGACCAGTACCGCTGCTTCATTGCCCCATATCGCATTGGCCGTCTCGTTGCCCCGACGCAGGTCGGAAGCGTCCACCACGTCATCGTGCAGCAGTGTCGCGGTATGGATGAATTCGATGACGGCGGCCAGTTCAATATGATGCTCGCCGTGGTAACCGCAGGCGCGTGACGCCAGCAGCACCAGCAGCGGCCGCAAACGTTTGCCACCACTGTTTATAATGTAGCGGCCCAGTTCATTGATCAGCGCGACATCCGAACTCAGACGCGCGAGAATAAGCTGGTTGACTGCTTTGGAGTCCGCCTGCACCAGCGTCCGAATATCGTTAATATTCAGCCCAGTGCTTTGATTTTCAAGAACTTCCTGCATAGGTCGATCTGTGTGGCCAAGTAAAACCGAATACTGATGTCAGTATTGCCTAGTCTAACTGCGAACAGCGCATGGTACCAGAAAGAGGGCGGTTTGACCCAACCTCGGAGAATCTATAGAATTGCGCCTCTTTCGGGCGCTGTAAGTTGGAGAAACGGCCATGTATGCAGTTATCATGACTGGCGGGAAACAGTATCGCGTAAACCAGGGTGACAAGCTTCGTGTTGAGAAGCTGGATGCCGCTGAAGGCGAAAGTGTCAATCTGGACCAGGTTCTTATGGTGGTCGATGGTGACGATGTCAAGATCGGTACACCGCTCCTGGATGGTGGCAGGGTTACCGCTGAAGTGAAGACGCATGGTCGTGGCGATAAAGTGGATATCATTAAATTCCGCCGCCGTAAGCATCATATGAAACGCCAGGGTCACCGTCAGGCGTATACAGAATTGGAAATCACGGGCATATCTGCCTGAGCGTGAGGGTAAGCAGCAATGGCACACAAGAAAGCCGGTGGTAGTACCAGAAACGGGCGTGATTCAGAATCCAAACGCCTGGGTGTAAAGCGTTATGGCGGACAGGAAGTTTTGGCTGGCAGTATTATAGTACGCCAGCGTGGTACGCGTTTTCATCCCGGTGTCAACGTGGGCTGCGGTAAGGACCACACGCTGTTCGCCACGGCCAACGGTGTGGTGAAGTTCGTAACCCGCGGGCCAAAGAGTCGTAAATTCGTGGACGTGCTTTCGTCCTGATCGGTTTCCGGTCTCGAATAAAAGCCCCGTCCGGTACGGGGCTTTTTTTGTGTTCCGCGGTGGTTAACTTTATGGGCGTGTAACGAAACCTGGTCATGAAATTCGTCGATGAAGCCACAATTGATGTCAAAGCCGGTGACGGGGGCAACGGCTGTGTCAGTTTTCGCCGCGAGAAATTTATCCCGCTGGGTGGGCCGGACGGTGGAGACGGCGGTGACGGGGGCAGTATTCTGATGGTCGCTGATGCTGCCTTGAATACCCTGGCTGATTTTCGTTATGAGCGTCATTTTGCCGCGCAGCGTGGTGAGAATGGGCGCGGCCGCAACTGTACCGGCGGGAAAGGCAGCGACCTTGAGATCCGGGTGCCCGTCGGTACGCTGGTTTACGATGAAGATACCGATGAGCTGATGTGTGATCTGCTTGAGGATGGGCAGAGTATGGTTGTTGCCCGTGGCGGTTTTCACGGTCTCGGCAATACGCGCTATAAGAGTTCCACCAATCGTGCGCCGCGCCAGTCGAAACCCGGGACAGCGGGTGAGCAGCGTTGCTTGCGCCTGGAACTGAAGTTGCTGGCCGATGTGGGACTGCTCGGCAAACCCAACGCCGGCAAGTCTACCCTGATCCGGGCTATTTCCTCTGCCAGGCCCAAAGTGGCCGATTACCCTTTTACCACGCTGTACCCGAACCTGGGTGTGGTTCGTGTGGAACCGCACAGAAGCTTCGTGGTGGCTGATATACCCGGCCTGATCGAAGGTGCCGCCGAAGGCGCCGGCCTGGGTGTGCAGTTTCTCAAGCACCTGTCGCGTACCGGTCTGCTGTTGCATGTAGTCGACGTGGCGCCGATGGATGGCAGTGATCCAGCGCAGGATGTTCATGCTATTGTGCGTGAGCTGCAAAAGTTCAGCGTGGAACTGGGTGATCGCGAACGCTGGCTGGTATTGAATAAATCTGACCTGTTGCCAGAACACGAACGGCAGCCGCACTGTCGGGGTATTGTGCAACGGCTGGACTGGGAAGGTCCGGTGTTTGAAATTTCGGCCCTGTCCAAACAGGGCACTCGCCCACTGCTGTGGGCGATCATGGAGTATATCGAGAAGCAACGGCAAGGCGCCGCTGAAGAAGCATGAACAGTCAAAGAAATCGTGCGCAGATTGGCAAGGCAACCCGCTGGGTTATCAAGATCGGCAGTGCGCTGCTGACCGATAATGGACGTGGCCTCGATATGCAGGCGATACACCTGTGGGTCGAGCAAATGACCGCGCTGCGCCAGCGCGGTTGTGAGCTGGTGCTGGTGTCTTCGGGTGCAGTTGCGGCAGGTATGAACCGTCTGGGCTGGCATGGCCGGCCACATGAGCTGGTTGCCCTGCAGGCGGCGGCGGCTGTCGGGCAAATGACTCTGGTACAGGCTTACGAATCGAATTTTCAGCGTCACGGCCTGCATACGGCGCAGGTACTTCTGACCCACGATGACTTGGTTAACCGTACGCGATACCTCAATGCCCGCAGTACGTTGCGTAAGCTGCTCAGCCTGGGTGTAATTCCAGTTGTTAACGAAAACGACACCGTTGCCTGTGATGAGTTGCGCTTCGGTGATAACGACACCCTGGCTGCACTGGTTGCCAATCTGGTGGAAGCGGAACTGCTGGTGATATTGACAGATCAGGCGGGCATCTTCGATGCTGATCCGCGCTGCAACAAGGCCGCCAAACTGATTGGCGCGGCAGACGCCGGTGACGCCCGCCTGCGCGCGGTAGCCAGCGGCTCGAGTAGCAGCGGCCTCGGGCGGGGAGGTATGGCGACCAAGGTGAGGGCGGCGGAGCTGGCGGCGCGCTCTGGTACCGCGACCTGGATTGCGGGTGGGCGTGAAGCGCGGGTGCTGCAGAGGATAGCCGCCGGTGAACAGCTCGGTACGGTGGTACATCCCGCCAGCGGCCGCCTGGCGTCACGCAAGCAGTGGTTGGCCGGACAGCTGCAGGCCAGAGGGCGTCTGATGCTCGATGCCGGGGCGGTCAGGGTCTTGCGGCAGTCGGGATCGAGCCTGCTGGCGGTGGGTGTTACCGCTGTGGAAGGCGATTTTCAGCGCGGCGAGGTCGTCAGTTGCCACGATCCTGATGGTATTGCTGTCGCCCGCGGCCTGGTGAATTATGATGTTAATGACGCGCGTAAAATCATCGGTCAGGCGAGCGAAAAAATCGAGCAACTGCTAGGCTATATCGACGAGCCTGAACTGATTCACCGCGATAATCTCGTCTTGTTGTGAACGCAGATGGATTGCAATCAGCTATGCAGCGAGCGGACGTGTTGACCAAGGCGGCTTTTATGCCGGGCAGCCTTGTTTTTATGGATCAGACCCTTGCCGACAGATTTGTCAATAACCGGAACGGCTTTACGGTAAGCGTCCTGGGCAGCTTCCGCATCACCGGCGGCGACTGCTTTAACGACGTTTTTGATATGCGTGCGCAGCGCGGAGCGCTGACCGGCATTGCGTTGACGGCGGTTTTCCGCCTGATTGGCGCGTTTACGTGCCTGAGCCGAGTTTGCCAAAATAATTCCCCTGTTCCAGGTTCCAAAGAGCCCGGTACTATGCGGATTTCCGCGGAAGTTGTCAATGTGGCGGTGCGTGGATGAGCGGCCGGCTGGTCAAAAGTACCGCCACGGTGGGCGCCATGACGCTGATTTCGCGCGTGCTGGGATTGTTGCGCGATATGGTGTTCGCACGCTTTGGTATCGACGCAGGCATGGACGCCTTTTTCGTGGCCTTCAAGATTCCCAATTTCATGCGCCGGCTGTTTGCCGAAGGTGCCTTTTCGCAGGCCTTTGTGCCGGTACTCAGTGAATACAAGGCCCGTCAGCAACAGGCTGAAGTCAAGGCGCTGGTCGACCGGGTGGCAGGCACGCTGCTGGGGCTGCTCGGATTGCTGGTGCTGGTCGGTGTGCTGGCCAGTCCGCTGCTGGTATTGCTGTTTGCACCGGGGTTCTGGAGCAATCCGCTCAAGTTCGACCTCACCGCCCATATGTTGCGCTTCACGTTTCCCTACCTGTTATTCATGGCGCTGGTGGCGTTTGCGGCCGGCATTCTCAACAGCTACGGGCGCTTTGCAGCAGCGGCTTTTACACCGGTCTGGCTCAATGTGGTGTTGATCGCCATGGCGCTGCTGGTCGCCCCAGGGCTGGAACAGCCGATGATCGCGCTGTCCTGGGGTGTGCTGATAGCGGGTTTTGTGCAGCTGGTATTTCTGCTGCCTGCTCTGGCGCGGATCCGTTTATTGCCCAGGCCGCGTTGGGGGCTGAGGGATGCCGGCGTGCGTAAGATACTGAAGCTGATGGTGCCGGGTATCATCGGCTCGTCGGTATCGCAGATCAATCTGTTGTTCGACACCCTGCTGGCCTCTTTTCTGGTGACCGGCAGTGTGAGCTGGCTGTATTATGCCGACCGACTGGTCGAGTTTCCGCTGGGTGTGTTCGGTATCGCGCTGGCCACGGTGATTCTGCCGATTCTTTCCCGCAGCTACGCCAGGGGATCGGCAGAGGAATTTTCACATACCCTGGATACCGGTCTGCGCTGGGTGCTGTTGATTGGGTTGCCGGCGGCCGCTGGGCTGATCATTCTTGCCAGACCCGCGGTATCGACCCTGTTTCAATACGGCGATTTTCAGCGCCACGACGTGGATATGGCGGGTCTCGCGCTGGTGGCCTATGGCCTCGGCCTGCCTGGTTTCATGCTGGTCAAGGTGCTCGCGCCCGCTTTTTTTTCCCGCCAGGACACAAAAACACCGGTAAAGATCGCCATTCGTGCCCTGCTTGCCAATATGGTGATGAATGTGTTGTTTGTGGTGCCGTTGTTGCTTCTGCAAGTTCCCGGGGCGCACGCCGGATTGGCGCTGGCGACCGCGCTGGCGAGCTATATTAATGCCGGCCTGTTGTATCGCCAGTTGCGGCGCGACGCGGTGTTTCGACCGGCATCCGGTTGGCCGCGGTTGCTGCTGCAGATGATGTTTGCCATTGGTGTCATGGCTGTTGTGGTCGGTTGGGGAGCGCCAGGTGTCGAGGTGCTGACAAGCTTGACCGGTATGCAGCGTGCGCTGCAGATCAGCCTGTGGATTGCGGCAGGGGTGGCGAGTTATCTGTTGGCCTTGCGGCTGGCGGGCGTGCGCCTGTCGCTGTTGTGGGCGCCGGCCGCAGAAACCGCGCGTAAACCATGACACAGCCGCTAACTTCATTATAATCCGGTATTTTCGGCCATGCGACTGATACGTGGACTGCACAATCTGCATCATTCCCAGCTGGGCAGTGCCCTGACTATCGGTAATTTCGATGGTCTGCATCGCGGCCACCAGGCGGTGCTGCGGCACCTGCAGCAGCGGGCCGCAGAACGGCACCTGGCGACCACGGTGATGACTTTTGAACCGACGGCGCAGGAATATTTCTCACCACGGACGGCGCCGGCACGTCTGCAGCGTCTGCGCGAGAAACTGGCCATGCTGCAGGCGCTGGGCGTCAACCAGGTGCATTGTCTGCGTTTCAATCAGGAACTGGCTGAATTGAGTGCAGACGCTTTCGTCCGGCAGATCCTCGTTGAGGGCCTGGACGTGCGTTACCTGGTGGTGGGTGATGATTTCCGCTTCGGTAAGCAGCGTAGCGGCGATTTCGCCTTTTTGCAGCAAGCGGGCCGGCGCTACGGATTTGAAGTGGTCAGTACCCGCACCTTTCTCGAAGGGGAGGGCCGGGTCAGCAGTACGCGCATACGCCAGGCTCTGGATGAGGGCGATCTGGCCATGGCAGAACAGTTACTGGGCAGGCCGTACCGTATCTGCGGGCGTGTTTCGCCCGGGCAGCAGCGCGGGCGTACCATTGGGTTTCATACCGCCAACGTACGTCTGCATCGGGTCAATTCACCCTTAAAGGGTGTGTTTGCGGTACGCGTGTACGGCCTGGGCGCCCAGCCATTGAACGCTGTCGCCAATGTCGGTACGCGGCCGACGGTGGACGGCAGTTACTGTGTACTGGAAATACACCTGTTTGATTTCGATTCAGATATATACGGCCGCTACCTGGATGTTGAATTTTGCAGCAAGCTTCGTGAAGAGAAGAAATTTGAATCGTTCGAAGTGTTAAAACAACAGATTGAGCGTGATGTCGAACAGGCGCACATGTTTTTCAGCGAGTGAGTGTGAGAGTGAGTAATTATAAAGACACTTTGAATTTGCCCCGGACCAGGTTTCCGATGAAAGCGAATCTGGCCAACCGGGAACCGGAAACGCTGAAATACTGGGATGGCATCGACCTGTACGCCAAAATGCGCGAGCTGGGGCGGGACAGGCCGAAGTTTGTGTTGCACGACGGGCCACCTTACGCCAACGGCGATATCCATATCGGCCATGCGGTCAACAAGATTCTCAAGGACGTCATCGTAAAAAGCAAAACCCTGAGCGGTTACGACGCACCGTATATTCCCGGCTGGGATTGCCACGGACTGCCGATCGAGCTCAATGTGGAAAAGAAAGTCGGTAAGGTCGGGCAAAAGGTGGACGCCAGTAGCTTTCGTTCCAGGTGCCGCGACTATGCGCGCAAACAGGTGGATGGGCAGCGCAAGGATTTTATCCGTCTGGGTGTTGTGGGTGACTGGGGACATCCCTACCTCACGATGGATTACCGTTTTGAAGCGGACATCATTCGTGCCCTGGGGCGCATCGTTGCCAACGGTCACCTGAGTAAAGGCTATAAGCCCGTACACTGGTGTACGGACTGTGGTTCCGCGCTGGCGGAAGCCGAAGTCGAATACGAGGATAAAACATCTCCTGCGATCGACGTGCGTTTCAGGGTGCTCGACGAGGAAGCGCTGCTGGCGCGTTGCCACTATGCCGAAGGTCACAAGGGCGAAGGGCCGTTGTCTGTCGTCATCTGGACCACGACGCCCTGGACCCTGCCCGCCAACCGCGCCGTAGCGCTCAATCCGGAACTGGAGTACGCGGTTGTACAGGCGGATCTTGGACACGGAGCGGAACGGCTGCTGCTGGCCGAAGCATTGTTGAAAGATGTCATGCTCCGCTACGACTGTGAACACTACCAGGTGGTTGCCTATTGCAGGGGGCAGGAACTGGAGCACCTCAAGCTCGCGCATCCGTTCTACGATCGGGAAGTGCCTGTTATCCTTGGTGATCATGTTACCACCGAGGCGGGGACCGGTGCGGTGCACACCGCACCAGGCCACGGCCAGGATGACTATGTGGTGGGTCAGCGCTACGGTATCGCGGTCGACAATCCGGTTGGTGCCAACGGCTTATTCGTTGAAGGCACGGAACTGTTTGCCGGCAAGCACGTGTTTTCAGCCAACGATGACGTGCTCGATGTGCTGAAGGCGAGGGGTGCCCTGCTGCATATCGAGGCCCTGCGTCACAGCTATCCACACTGCTGGCGGCATAAGACGCCGATTATTTTCCGTGCCACACCGCAGTGGTTTATCAGTATGGATCAGAACGGTCTGCGCCGCTCGGCGCTGGCGGCGATTGGAGACGTGCAGTGGATGCCGGACTGGGGGCTGGCGCGTATTGAAGGTATGGTCGAAGGGCGTCCCGACTGGTGTATTTCACGCCAGCGGACCTGGGGTTCACCGATTGCGCTGTTTGTGCATAAGAAAACAGCTGAACTGCACCCGGATACGGTGCGCCTGATCGAGGAGATCGCCTTGCGCGTCGAACGCCATGGTATCGATGCCTGGTTCGAACTGGAGGCGCAGGCTCTGTTAGGCGAGCAGGCGGACCAGTACGAGAAGGTGCGGGACACGCTGGACGTCTGGTTTGACTCGGGAACCACACACCAGTGTGTGCTCGAGCGCCGGGAGGAACTGGGTTTTCCGGCTGATCTCTACCTGGAAGGTTCCGATCAGCACCGCGGCTGGTTCCAGTCATCGTTGCTGACCTCGGCGGCCATGCACGGCACGGCGCCCTATCGCCAGGTTCTGACCCACGGTTTTACCGTCGATGCCCAGGGACAGAAGATGTCCAAGTCCAAGGGCAATGTGGTTGCACCGCAGAAAGTGGTGAACAGTCTGGGCGCGGATATCCTGCGCCTGTGGGTGGCTGCGACCGATTATCGCAACGAGATGAGCGTGTCCGATGAAATCCTGAAACGCACCGCAGATGCTTACCGCCGCCTGCGCAACACGGCGCGTTTCCTGCTGTCCAATCTGGCCGGTTTCGATCCGGTGGAACACGCCTTGCCGCCGGAACAGATGCTGATGCTCGATCGCTGGGCCGTGGAGCGTGCTCGTGAACTGCAGGAGGAGGTGGTCAGGGCTTATGAGGCCTATGAATTTCATCATATCTACCAGAAGGTGCATAACTTCTGTGCCATTGATCTGAGTGGTTTTTATCTGGATGTTATCAAGGATCGCCAGTACACCACGCAGGCGGACAGCGTGGCGCGACGTTCAACGCAGACGGCGATGTATCTGATTGCCGAGGCGCTGGTGCGTTGGCTGGCGCCCATACTCAGTTTTACTGCGGAGGAAATCTGGCTCAATCTGCCCGGTGAGCGTGAGGAATCGGTATTTCTGGAAACCTGGTATGTGCTGCCGGAGATGTTTCTGCCGCAGGAAGACGCCGATCAACAGTTCGGTATGGCTTACTGGCAGGACGTGCTGGCGGTGCGCAATGCCGTGAAAAAGGAATTGGAGAAACTTCGCGTGGCCGGCGATATCGGTTCATCACTGGACGCAGAAGTCGATCTCTACTGCGATACCGACTGGCTGGCCAGGCTGTCGCGACTGGAAGACGAACTGCGTTTCGTGCTGATCACCTCCTATGCGCGGCTGCACCCGCTGGGGGAACAGACCGCTGAAGCGATCAGCGTAGACCTCGATGGTGCCCGGATGGCCATACAGGTGATGCCTTCGGCTTATGCTAAATGCGTACGTTGCTGGCATCACCGCGAAGATGTCGGTGGCAATGTTGACCACCCTGAGCTTTGCGGCCGCTGCGTGGAGAATGTTGACGGTAGCGGGGAGCAGAGGCGTTACGCTTAGGCGGGTTGTTTATTATGACCAAGTGGCTTGCTCTATCGCTGGTGGTGATCATTCTCGATCAGATCACTAAGTATGTTGCAAACGCTCAGCTTGTTTATGCTGAGCCGCTGCCGGTATTGCCTTCGTTCAACCTGACGCTGTTGTACAATCGGGGTGCGGCGTTCAGTTTTTTGAGCGATGCCGGCGGTTGGCAGCGCTGGTTTTTCGTGACGATTTCCTTCCTTGCGGCGATATTGCTGACCGTGTGGCTGCGTAAGCTCAAGTCTGAACAGTGGGCGCTGGCGCTGGCGTTGTCACTGGTGATCGGCGGCGCCGTCGGGAATCTTGTCGACCGGCTGTGGCTCGGATACGTGATCGATTTCATCCAGATTTATTACAAGAGCTTCTACTGGCCGGCATTCAATGTCGCTGATTCGGCGATCACGGTCGGTGCGGTGTTGCTGGTGTGGGACGGTTTGTTTGACAACAAGAGGCACCCTGGATAGTTGGTATAGCTTTACAGGACACGCTGTAAATACATCCCTGCAGGCTCGACGGCAGCATCCCTCGGGAATTGCTCCTGCATTGCTCTACCGTCGCCCGTCCATGGGCTCGTGCTGCCGACGGTCCTGCAAAGCGACGCCGCCTATCCAGGGCGCCTTTTTCAGAGTGAAAGGTTCCCTAATATGCAGATTACCATCGGCTCCAATGTGACCATGCACTATGCCTTGAGGTTGGTCGACGGCATGCTTGTTGACAGTAGCTTCGACAATGAGCCGCTCAGTTTCGTGGTCGGTGACGGGACGTTGGACAAGGGCTTGGAACTGGCCCTGATCGGCTTGCGGGCGGACGATCACCAGACGCTGACCCTGGTGCCGGGGCAGGCGTTTGGGGTGCGTAATGAGGCTGAGCTGGAGTGGGTTGACCGAGATTGGTTTCCCCCAGAGATAGAACCGGAAGTAGGGCAGATCGTCCTTCTTAGCGACCAAGAGGAAAGGGATGTTCTGGTTGCCGTCGTTGAAATACAGGATCAGCGGGTAAGGTTGGATTGCAATAATCCGCTCGCCGGGCGGGAAATCGAATTCGAAGTCGAGATTCTGTCTGTCGAGAATCCGACAGATCCGGGTTTATAATTCCGCTCACACAGGTCAAACTGTAGGCGCGCTCTCCTGGTCGCGATAGACTGAACCATTATGCAAGTGATACTAGCCAATCCCCGCGGATTCTGTGCCGGCGTCGATCGCGCTATCGAGATCGTTGATCGTGCCCTGGAACTGTTCGGCGCTCCCATCTACGTGCGTCATGAAGTGGTGCACAACCGCTACGTGGTCAATAATCTTCGTGACAAGGGCGCCGTGTTTGTCGATGAACTGGCCAGGGTGCCGGACAATGGCACGGTCATTTTCAGTGCGCATGGCGTATCGCAGGCGGTACGTCAGGAGGCCGAACGCCGGGGGCTGAAAGTTTTTGATGCCACCTGCCCGCTGGTCACCAAGGTGCACCTGGAAGTGGCGCGTTTCAGTCAGCAGGGCCGCGAATGCATCCTGATCGGGCACCAGGGTCATCCCGAAGTGGAGGGCACGATGGGACAGTACGACGAGTCGGCGGGTGGCCGCATCTACCTGGTCGAGGATCTGCAGGATGTCGGGCAACTGGACGTTCAGCACGCGGACAGGCTCAGTTATGTCACCCAGACCACCCTGTCGGTGGACGATACAGAAAAAATCATCCAGGCGTTGCGCAGTCGTTATCCCGATATCAAGGGCCCGTACCGGGAAGATATCTGTTACGCCACGCAAAACCGTCAGGATGCTGTTCGCGAGCTTGCCGCCCGTGCCGATGTGGTCCTGGTGGTCGGATCACCCAACAGCTCGAATTCCAACCGCCTGCGCGAACTGGCGGAGCAGCAGGGGGTATCGGGCTATCTGCTGGACGGTCCGGAGCAGATTCAGAGAGCCTGGCTGGAAGGAAAAAATACCATTGGCGTCACCGCCGGTGCCTCGGCGCCTGAAGTGCTGGTGCAACAGGTTATCGACCGGCTCAAGGACTGGGGGGCGAGCAGCGTCAGCGAACACGCCGGCCGCGAAGAAGCGATTACCTTCGTGTTACCCCGGGAGTTGAGGGCAGGCACTCGCGAATTGCCATGACCGTCTCCGGCCCCTCGGCAACCCGGTGGCCTGACATTCTTACGACTTGTTTTTCCCAGGATTGACCGTTCGTCGGTCCCCGGACACCGCTTATCCCCTGAGCGGTATCAGGCCGCTGTTTACCCGATAAAGTTTTTACACGTCATAACCAATATAGGTTGTGACGGGTGGAATGCTGTGTCGGATACGCGGAAACCGACCGTTCGTCGCAGGAAAAATTCCCCTGATCGGAATTCAATTTACAGCCCTACTGAGCGGGGTTACAACTGGCAACATGAAAAAACAACGCGGATTTACATTACTCGAGCTGTTGATGACACTGGTCATCGCATCCATTGTGATGACCCTGGCGGTGCCGAGTATGCGGGACCTGCTTCAGAATAACCGGATTACCGGTCAGGTCAACGAGATGGTGACGGCGTTCAACCTGGCGCGTATGGAGTCTATCCGTCGCGGCGCGCCGGTATCGGTCTGCGCCAGCGCAGACCAGGCGGGCTGCTCGAATGCCACTGACTGGGCGACCGGCTGGATTGTGTTTACCGACAACAATGCGGGCGGAAATCCTGCAGTCGGCACGCTGATCCGCGCCTGGGATCAGTTACCGGGTAACCCGACTGTCAATGCCGGTGCGTCCTTTGTGCGTTATCAAAGCGATGGCACCACCGGCACCGCATTTACCGTCACCCACACCATTCCCGATTGCACCGGCATGCAAAAGCGCACCATCGGTATTACACCGGGTGGCCGGGTCGGCGGCGTAACCAGGGATGCATGTTAGTGACAGCGAACAAGGCAGGAGCAACATTATGACCATCACGAAGTCCACAAACCCTGGCAAAAAACCACTGGCCGGCTTCACGCTGCTGGAGGTTCTCATCGCCGTGTTGGTGCTTTCGGTCGGTTTGCTGGGACTGGCCGGGCTTCAGGCCACCGGTATGAAGACCAACCACAGTGCCTACATGCGCTCGCAGGCGGTTGCCTACGGCTACGATATTCTCGACCGCATGCGTGCCAATCGACTGAGCGCCCTGTCCGGTACCTATAACATCGCCATGGGCGCCAGTGCCCCGGGCGGCACGTCGATCGCGCAAACCGACCTGCGAGAATGGAAGACCCTGATTGCCGGTCACCTGCCAAGCGGGGATGCCTCGGCTAACGTCAACGGCGGCATAGCCACTGTTGAGGTGCAGTGGGATGACAGCCGGGCCGACGGCAACAGTACCGAAAAAATCACCATACAGACCGAACTATGAACACTGACGCTGAAGAAAACGCTATGAATCGTACCGTCGAACAAACTTGCAAAAACCACCGGCAGAGTGGATTGACGCTGGTGGAGATCATGGTCGCCCTTGCGGTGGGCGCGGTGCTGCTGACCGGTGTGGTGCAGATCTATGCCGCTACCAAGGCCACCTACCGGCTGCAGGACAGCCTGGCGCGCCTGCAGGAGAACGGACGCTTTGCGCTGAGTTTCCTGACCCGTGACGTGCGCATGGCCGGTTACCACGGCTGCACCAATTTCGGGGTGGTTACCAACACCCTCAACAATCCCACCAGCCTGGACTACGATTTTTCCATCGGACTGACCGGATACAACGATGTCGGTGCCAGCCCACCGGCCGTGTTGTCGGCTGCCGGCGTCGTTCCGAACGCCGGTACCGACGTCATCGTGGTGCGCCGCAACAGCGACGAACCGATCCGTGTGGTCAAAAACAACAGTTCGGCGCAACTGTTTGCCGAAGTCATATCGCAGAAACCAGGGGGCTGCAAGGATGGCACCGACATGGTCAGCGGCCTGTGTCAGACCGATATCCTCATGGTCTCCGACTGTATCAAGTCGCGCGTTTTCCAGGCGGGTAACCTGCAGGTAACCGGTACGCCGCCCGATGTCAACATCACCCACCCGGCCAGTGGTACCCCCGGCAACGCCATCTCCTCGTGGGGCGGCGCCAGTGCACCGGCGGAAGAACAGTTCGG
>Ga0193947_1000112_pt1 | contig 16347 bp, 17 predicted proteins | sample FRT_01_MG_FD_161267 | JGI IMG/M metagenome (GOLD analysis project Ga0193947, IMG submission 161267) | Sediment microbial communities from the Broadkill River, Lewes, Delaware, United States - FRT_0-1_MG | ecosystem: Environmental > Aquatic > Freshwater > River > Sediment | place: USA: Delaware... | reverse complement strand
CGTGACTGTTTTCCACTCGGCAATGACCGCATCGCCATCCACGGCGTTCTCAAAATTTTCCTTGTGTACGCGAATGCTCCATTTGTCGAGCAATTCCTGTTTAACGCGGCCCTGTTTGCGCAGCCGCGGCAATATTTCGGCAAGATGTGCCCAGTCCTTGAGCCGAAAATACAGACGGCCGAGGAGTGCGAGGGCATGGCTGTGATCCTTCGAGTTTTCCTCGATGCGGCGCAAAGTTGCCAGGGCCTGCTCGTATTGTTGGCGATCGAGTTGCAGCTCCGCCTGAGTCAGCAGCACGGCATTTGCCGCCTCGGGAGTTTCTTCGTAAGCGAGTTTGAGCCACTCGTCACGACGTTCGTCTTTGCCTTGCAAATGCGCGGCACGCGCGGCTTGCAGGTAGTTGAAGAGTGGCGCGTCGCTGGTGCTCGCCGCCCGGGCCAACAGCTTTTCACCGCGCGCAAAATTGCCCTCGGCAATTTCGATCATGCCACGTGTGAGTTTCAGGCCTGCGCGACCCGAACGGTAGCGGCCCGCGGCCTCGCCCAGCCGTTTCGGTGCCTGGATCAGGCGGCGTATCAGCCAGACCGAAATCACGAGAAGAACGGCGAGCCCCAGCAGGACCGGAACCGACATTTCGATGAGGTAGCCGCGGAAATTGATCGTGACGTAGCCAGGGTCGCCGAGCAGGAAGTGTGCGGCGAACGCACTCAGTATCACTGCGACGACAACAATGGCCGCGAATTTCATTGCGCTGACTCGTTGATGCTATTGAACTGGCGTAACAATCGCAGTGACTCGGAGATGTCGGGCGGCGCCACGGCAAACAGGCCACTGCGAATCTCAGCCAGAGTTGCTTTTGCTCCCCGGACCTGTGCGCTTTGCGCATCAAAATACAGATCCAGCCACTCGGCAGCATCATCGAGGCTCTGCTCGAAGACGGCCTGTTCACCGCGCAACAGCGCCAATCTGGCAGCCTGCAATTGCAACGTCAGGTTGGTGCGCAGGAAATACACCGCATCAGGTGTCATCAACGGGGCTGCGGTTTCGTTGGGTGGCGTCACTTTGACAAGCCCGGAAACAGCACCCTTGACGGAAGCCCATGCGCGCTTGGCGCCGCTGAGGTCAGGGTCAACAGCGGTGTCCTCATCGCCATCGGCACTGGCCGCTTGCCGCAGGGGCAGGGAATCCACGACGCGCGCCAGGCTCGAAAGCGTCAGGGTGATGCCTTCGATGTCGGGTTTCTCCATGACGTCGAGGGCAGCGAGCTCATCGGAGAGGGCGCGGCGAACCCCGGTAAGCGCAGGATCGGAGAGTTGCACGATACGTTCGTCCGCCATGCCGAGCGCGAGCGCGGCGAGGTGCGGGTTACCCGCCAACTGCAATTGTGCGTTGGCAATCTGCATGTAGTATTCGGCTTCGGCCAGCAGCCAGGTGTTACGGGCACCGGTCGACACGCCTTGCAAGGTGGAAATCGAGTTCTCGAGATTGGACATGCGCGATGGCAGCGAGTCGAGCAAGGAGATGCGGTTCTCCAGGTCCGCCTGCAAGGCGTTGAGTTCTGACGTCGTGCGCGAATCGGCCTCCGTGAGTTCGGCAAAACTGCGGTCGAGACTCGCTAACGATTCTGTGAATGACGCGAGCTGGCTTCTTAGCTCGGCGAGCGAACTCGCACTCTGGGTTGCGGCGCTCTCAGCACGCCAGTCGTGGAAAATTGTGTAGCCGATACCGGCGGCAGCAACCAGGGCAATGAACAGTGCGAGCCAGGCAATGCCGCCTGAGCCCTTCCTGTCCGCAACCTCGGTGTTCGGTGCAGGCAGGGCTGCGGGTTCATCCTCTGTCTCGTCGACGACAAGTTCGTCCTCGTCAGGAAACTCAGCGTCTTTTTGTTCGTCTTCGTTGCTCATCGGGATATCCGGGTCAGGTGTTTCTGCAGGCCAGGATCGCATCAATCATATCGTTGACCTGCGGTCCTTTTGCGAGTGTTGTCGGCATACCAGGCAGTCGCGCCGCGGCTTCTTGTACCACACGCCGGGCCGGGGTCACCAGCGACGCGTTCTCGAGAAGCTCCCGGCACTCGCGTGGCAGTATCTTCAGCAGGTTCTGTAGCGATTCTACGCTCATGATAGTGACGACATCGACCTTCCCGGCCTGCCATTGTTCCGTGATCTTAGCCAGTTCTTCAGCGGAGTATTCCGGGATCTGGCGGCGATAGGCAGACAGGTACTCGACGATCGCACCGCGTGCCCGCAAGGTTTGCGCCAGCAGCTCGCGGCCAACATTGCCGCGAATGATGCGGATAACCTTGCCGTGAATGTCCTGCAATTCCTCTGCCTCAAGCAAATGCTCACTGTCAAAGCCAGCAACGGTTTGAATGTCCACTTCGCGGCCATGCCGCCGAATGGCAATGGCGGTAGCCGGTCCGATAACGGCAATTCTTGCGCTGCCCGCGTAGGCCAGGCCCAGGCGAACGGCATTTGCGCTGACAAATATTACGATATCCGCCTCAAGCAGGCTTGCGGCGTCATGTTCGATTTTGCTCTTGTCGTGCGCAATGACTTCCATCACTGGAAACTCTATGGCGACCCCGCCTTTTTCCGTAATGGCATTGGCGAAGCCGCTGGCCTGGTGTTTTGGCCGGGTGACGAGCACGCCGATGCCGGCGAGTTCATTGTCAGCCATTGGCTGCCGTCACAGCGGCGAGCAACTCGCCTGCGCCGCTCGCGAGCAGCCGATTGGCGAGTTCAACGCCAAGATGTTCCGCCTCCCTGGCCGGGCCCTGGACGGAGTCGCGTATCGATTTACTGCCGTCCGGCATGGCAACAAGCGCCGTTACCGTCATCGCTGAGCCGTCGATGACCGCATGTGTCGCCACCGGCGACTGGCAACTGGCATCGAGTGTTTTTGCTATTGCGCGTTCTGCCGCCGTAGTCTGAACCGTCGGCGCATGATTCAGCTGCTCCAGAACGGCCCTCAGCTCGGCATTGTCCTCAAGACACTCGATACCGATGACACCTTGCGCGGCAGCAGGGAGCATCTCGTCAGGAGTGAACTGCTGGCTGATGTAATGTTGCAGCCCAAGACGCTCCAGTCCCGCAGCCGCGAGAATGATCGCGTCGAAGTCGCCGTTGTCGAGCTTGGATAAGCGGGTATTGACGTTGCCGCGCAAAGGCTCGATCCTGACGTCGGGGCGCATGAGTTTTAGTTGCGCCTGGCGTCGCAGACTCGAACTACCGATACAGGCGCCTTCGGGCAATGTGTCGAAAACACAACCGTCGCGGCCGACAAATGCATCAGCGTGGTTGGCGCGCTCAAGAACAGCGGCAATGCAAAAGCCGTCCGGCATCTCGGCCGGCACATCTTTCATCGAGTGTACGGCAATGTCGGCATCCCCCATTTGCATTGCGACCTCGAGTTCTTTGATGAACAGGCCCTTACCGCCAATCTTCTGCAGGCTCTTGTCGAGGATTTCGTCGCCGCGGGTGGACATCGGTACGAGGTCGACCGCGTCGACCTCGGGAAGTGCGTTGAGCGCGTCGGCAACATGTTCTGCCTGCCAGAGCGCTAATGCGCTCTTGCGCGTTGCAATTCGGATTTTCAAGACGGACTACCCTCCTTTGAGACGCCGGCGAACGGTCGCCAGGTGACGCCGGCTTACAACCAGCTCGTCGCCAGGGGTATTGTCCTCGTCCAGGGTGGTGTTGCGCAACATGACAAGTGTTCTGCCGTCGGTAGTCTTCTCGAGTTTCTCAATCTTATCGACGGCAACCAGCGCGCTTCGATGTATGCGCACGAAGCGGTCGAAGAACTCTTGCTCGAGCGATTTGAGCGAGTCGTCGATGAGGTCTTCACCGTTTGCATGGTGCACGACCACGTATTTCTGCTCGGCACTGAAAAAACGGATGTCGTCGAGCGGAACCAGCCGCAGCTCGTCATGCATGCGCGCACAGACGTGATTTCGCCGACTCTCGAGCTTTGAGCCATCAACGAGCTCGTTGAGCACCTGGCCGCTCAGGCGGCGCGCGTGCTCGAGCGCCCGCTGCAGACGCTCCCGCCTGACGGGTTTGAGAACGTAGCCGATAGCACGGGCATCAAATGCGTCTATCGCGTATTCGTCGTAGGCCGTTGTGAAAACGACAGCTGGTGGCTGCTGCATGGCATTGAGGTGGTGAGCCGTTTCGATGCCATCGACACCGGGCATGCGAATGTCCAGCAGAACGATCTCCGGAGTGGCCTTTGCCGCTATTGCGAGAGCTTCTTCGCCATTGGCCGCCTCACCGACGACCTCATGGTCGCCAATATCATCGACGAGCTGTCGCAGCCGATCACGCGCAGGCTTCTCGTCGTCGACGATCAGGATTCTCACGTCGCGCTCTCATGCGGGAAGCGCAATCTCACGGCGTAGGCTGACTCACTGTCCTCCACGTCGACGGATGCGCGGCTGCCGTAAGCGAGCTCAAACCGCTGGCGAATATTGGCGAGCGCCATCTGGTTACCACCCTTTGCGCGCTTCTCGCCCGTCGCGACCGGATTCGAAATACTGATCTCCAGGTACTTGTCATCACGCCGTCCTGACACCAGCACCTCCCCACCCTTGGGCAGGAGTTCGATGCCGTGGTAGATCGCGTTCTCGAGCAACGGTTGAATTGTCAGGCTCGGGATCAGCGCACGCATCGGCAGGCCGGCGACATCCCAGCGCACCGCGAGGCGGTCACCGAGGCGCAGCTTTTCGATGCGTTGATAGATTGCAGCGACTTCGAGTTCCTCTTTTAATGAGGTGCGATCGCCCGAGCCACCGAGGTTGGCGCGCAGCAGGTCCGAGAGATCTTCAACCGCTTCCTCGGCCCGCTGTGGATCTGTGCGCGTCAGAGACGCTATCGTATTCATGCTGTTGAACAGGAAGTGCGGCCGAATCAGGGCTTGCAGCGCGCTGATACGGGCCTGTGCCTCGAGGACAATGCTGCGACGCCACTCACTGGAGACATAGAGATAGCGCATGGCCAGTGCGATGACGATTGAACTGACGGCGAAGGTGCGCAGGATAAAAAGATGGTGGGCCTCATTGATCGTTATGAAGTCCGGAAATGCCAGCGACAACTGGTAGGACAACTCGGCGAGCACGAGACAGACCAGCTCGAGAATCAGGAAGCTCAGAACAAATGCACGCGTGCTGCCGGCACTCTCGAGGAACGGGCGAAACAGGCACATGACGCCGCAACTCAGTATGGCAAGCCACTGCACGAACAACGACGTTCTTGCGAGTTCGACGAGGAACAGTTCCGGAACGGTATGGGCAGCGAGCGTCAACAGGATCGCGATGAGTTCGGCAATCAGGACGACTACGAAGACCGTGCTGGCAGCACAAAAGTCAGGCAAATAGGCCTGCGATCCTTTGTCCTGGGGTTCGGGTGCTGCGCTCAAGCGAAACGCTCCTCAGCGTAGGAGCCTGAATTGTACCGTGCCGGAGCGTGTCGGGCTGTTAAGCGCCGCAATATTCCTGAATCTGACCCTCGACGCGAGAACGTGCCGCCATGATCTCATCTTCGCTGAGGTACTCACGCTCGCCGGCATCGTCTTCTTTATATAAGCGTTGTGAGCGCAGGAAGGACTCGAGTTGGGAGCGGTATTGCTGGCACTTTTCCTGGCGGGCCAGTTGTTCGGCGCGCATTTCTTCCTTGGTCATCTTGGCCGGTGCTTCCGATGCAACCTGGCGGGATGCAGCCCTGGCCTTGCGGTCAGCATCGAGGCGCGCCTGAACCACCGTGTTATCTGTATTCCGGGACACGACGTCGACACGCTCCATATCCGTTTTGCCGACAGGTCGATCTTCGTAATGAACGTTGCCGTCCTCATCGGTCCATTTGTAGATCTCGCCGGCAGTGGCCAGCCCGCTGGCAATAAGGGCAGCGCAGGCAATGGTTATAGGTAGCCGATACTTCATCATCGAAATGTTCCGTTTCGCGGATTGAACAATAAGGCATTAAACCACGCAGAGTAGCAATATGGTGTGACACTAGTCACACGGAAATTTGTGCGGTTGTACCAAGTTTATGACCAAAAAAAGCGGGCCCGAAGGCCCGCCAGGGTTTTTGCTCTGAGGGGAATTTTACATATGCAGTTACTCGGCCGATGTGAACTCGGGGTAGGCCTCGAGGCCGCACTCCGAGATATCGACGCCTTCGTACTCTTCCTCTTCCGAGACGCGGATACCAACGGTCTTTTTGAGCAAATACCAGACAATGAAGCTTGTGACGAATACCCAGGCGAAGATTGTGATCATGCCTATGACCTGAGTACCGAGTTGGCCCCAGAAATTGCCACCGTTGTTGGTAAATGAGACGGCAAGCAATCCCCAGATGCCGACGACGCCATGCACCGAGATAGCACCGACCGGATCATCGATCTTCAGCTTGTCGAGCGCGATGATCGAGCCAACAACGAGCAGTCCGCCGACAGCGCCGATCAATGTTGCGGCCAGCGGCGTGGGTGTCAGTGGTTCAGCCGTGATCGCAACGAGCCCGGCGAGTGCACCGTTGAGTGCCATCGTCAGGTCGGCCTTGCCGAACCAGAATCGCGACAGGAGCAGCGCGAACACCAGGCCCCCGGCGGCCGCCATATTTGTATTGACGAATACAAGCGCGACGGCATTGGCCTCGCCAACATCGGAAACCTTGAGCTCCGAGCCTCCGTTAAACCCGAACCAGCCGAGCCACAAGATCAGCGTACCGAGCGCAGCGAGTGGCAGGTTACAACCCGGAATGGCATTGATTTGTCCCTTGCTGCCGTATTTGCCTTTTCGAGCACCGAGTAACAACACGCCGGCGAGCGCGGCTGCAGCGCCGCAAAGGTGCACAACGCCTGAGCCTGCAAAATCGAGGAAGCCCATTTCGTTCAGGAAACCACCGCCCCATTTCCAGAAGCCCTGCACGGGGTAGATAAACCCTGTCAGGACAACGGCGAACGCGAAGAACGACCAGAGCTTCATGCGCTCGGCAACAGCACCAGAGACAATCGACATCGCGGTTGCGACGAACACAACCTGGAAGAAGAAGTCCGACAGGTTTGAGTAGTAAGCATCACCTGCAATCGCGGCCGCTGCATCGTTGTCGTCAGACCCGAGGATTCCGATGTTCGCCAGGCTCTGAAAGACGCCGCCTTCGAAATCACCCGGATACATGATCGAGTAACCGACCAGCATGTACATGATGCAGGCGATAGCATAGAGACCGACGTTCTTGGTGAGAATCTCGGCCGTGTTCTTGGCACGGACGAGGCCAGCTTCGAGCATCGTGAAACCCGCGGCCATCCACATGACCAGGGCGCCACAGACCAGGAAGTAAAAGGTATCAAGGGCATAAGCCAGCTCAGTGACCTGCCCCGCTACGGTTGTTAAATCATCCACGAGAATTTCCTCCGCTTATTCGTGTCATCAAACCGCTTCGGCGCCGGTTTCACCGGTGCGAATGCGAATGGCTTCGGATATTTCGGAGACAAAGATTTTGCCGTCTCCGATTTTCCCCGTGCGCGCTGTGTTGGCGATGGCTTCGACGACCTGGTCAGCAACCGCATCGTCGACAGCCAGTTCAATCTTGGCTTTCGGCAGGAAGTCGACGACGTACTCGGCGCCGCGGTACAACTCCGTGTGTCCCCGCTGACGACCGAAGCCCTTGACCTCGGTTACCGTGATGCCCTGTATGCCGATATCGGCGACGGCCTGGCGGACGTCATCGAGTTTGAATGGCTTGATGATCGCTGTGATCATTTTCATTTCGTTTCCCCTTGTATGACTGGGAGGGAGCCGCGGTCCGGCTCCCTCCACGATGAATCAGAGATCGAACGATTTGCCGATCGTGAATATCAGCGCTTCCTCATTTTCTCCGACTGCGTTGTCGTCGGTTACCAGGAGGCTGACACCGAAATCGATCTCGGCGAGTTCGAAGTCATAGCCCAACTGAACGTAGTCGCCCTCGAAGTCATCCTGGAATGTGCCGTACTGGCCCCAGAATCCGTTGTGCTCGACCGTGGCGGAGTAAAACTGGTAGTTCAGTGTTTCCAGCGGAGCGTCGTATTCGCCAACCGCGGCGTCGATTGTCAGCCAGCCGTATCCGACACTGAGGTTGACCTCCTGGTAGGTATCGTCGAATTCCCCGGTGTAGTAATAGCCCGTGTAGCCGATGCCATAGCTGAAGTCGCCCGCAGAACCAGCGAAGCCGCCATAGAGATCCACTTCAAGGCCGTCACCGGCAATGTCGCCACCGACATCTGCAACCCATGTGCCGGCGTAGAAGCCAGCATCGGACTCGTAGTCGAATCCTCCCGAAGCGGAGGCGCTCTTCTGGAAAATTCCGCGAAAGTAATAGTCGCTGGCAAAACCAAGGTTGGCAGACCAGCCGGCGTTTGCCGAAGCGCTGACTGCCAGCAGTGCGGCAAAGAGGCCGGCTTTATAGATAGCTTTCATGTTGCATTGCTCCCGAAAAATAAGTGATAAATCCAATTCACTTCCTATAGAGCAGGATGCGTGCCAAGATAAAGAACTGTTTTAATATCAATCACATAGAGTTTCACTGGCCCTGTAGCCGCTTCACCATGGAGCAGCAAATCACGGGTCTGCACCAATTTAGTGAGCTGGTGTTTCGAGCAACTCTGGGGTATCAAGCAGGCATGAGTGACAAATCAATAGAAGACCTCGCGAGACGACTCGCCGAGGCAGTTCCCAGTGGCCTGAGGAGCGTTCGTAAAGACCTCGAGGAAAACTTTCAGTCGGTCCTGAAATCCGGACTCAGCAAGCTTGACCTCGTGACACGCGAGGAATTCGAGGTGCAGGAAGCCGTGTTGCTGCGCACGCGAGAGAAGCTCGAGGCGCTCGAGGCTCGTTTGAAGGAAATAGAAAACCTGTAGGAGCGCTGCTAGCCAGCGCGACGGTCGTAGCGCAAGCGCAGCTCCTACACAGGCCATGGAGGGCCGCAGTGAGTCTTGCCATCCTGAAGAGTCGGGCGCAGCTTGGCACGGATGCGCCGCCGGTCACGATCGAGGTGTTCCTGTCAGGTGGGCTGCCTTCGTTCTCGGTCGTCGGTATGCCGGAAACAGCCGTGCGCGAAAGCAAGGACCGGGTGCGCGGTGCGATCTTGAGCTCCGGGTTCGATTTTCCGCAGTCGCGAATAACGGTGAGCCTCGCGCCGGCAGATATGCCGAAAGCGGGCGGTCGCTTCGACCTTGCTATCGCGCTGGGAATACTGGCGGCGAGCAAACAAATCAAACCGGATCGGCTCTCTGCCACGGAAATCTATGGCGAGCTGGCGCTGAGCGGTGACATCAGGAAGGTGCCGGGTATCTTGCCTGCTGCCCTGAAAGCAGCGAATGCGGGATTCGGAATTCTCGTCCCCGACGAAAACAAAACAGAGGCGGCCCTTGCTGACGTTGATGCAGTGACAGCATGCAGTCTGCTGCAAGTCGTGAATCACCTGTCCGGCGAGGCACCACTTCTTGCAGTTGATGCGGCACGACCGCAGGAGCCGTTGGCTGATGAGCCGGACCTGTCAGATGTGAAAGGTCAGAGTGCGGCGAAGCGCGCACTCGAAGTCGCTGCGGCCGGGGGCCACAATATCCTGTTCGTCGGCCCGCCGGGTACCGGGAAGAGCATGCTGGCGCGCCGCTTGCCCGGGATACTGCCGCTCATGTCGGAAAGCGAGGCGCTCGAAACGGCGGCGATCGATTCGGTACTGGGTATCTCGCTGGACCTGAGTCGCTGGCGGCGACGGCCGTTTCGCTCACCCCATCACACGTCATCGGCGGCAGCAATTGTGGGCGGCGGACCTGGCCCACAGCCTGGCGAGATATCGAGAGCGCACAACGGCGTATTGTTTCTCGATGAGTTGCCGGAGTTCAACCGCAATGTTCTAGAGGTTTTGCGCGAACCGCTCGAAACGGGCTGCATCACAATTTCGCGCGCGATGCGCCAGGCCGAGTTTCCCGCAGACGTGCAGCTTATCTGTGCCATGAACCCTTGCCCATGCGGTTACCTCGGGGACAAGTCCGGCGAGTGTGGCTGCAGCGCAGACAGGGTTGTGAAATACCGGGGAAAAATATCGGGTCCGTTAATGGACCGAATCGATATTCAGGTCGAGGTCGGCCGGCCACCAAAGGAGGTGCTGCGTGCCAGTGCGCGGAAGGGCGAGCCAAGTGGTGATGTGGCCGAGCGCGTGGCATCTGCAAGGCAACGGCAATTGCAGCGTGGTGGCCGGTGCAATGCGAGGCTCAAAGGCAAGGCTCTCGAAAAGCACTGCGACCTGAACGGTGCCAGCCTGGAATTACTCGAAGACGCGATGGACAAGTTCAACCTGTCCGCGAGGGCTTACCAACGTGTGCAACGGGTGGCGCGAACAATTTCCGATCTTGTGGATGCGCAGGACATCGCCGTTTCCCATGTCGCGGAAGCGCTGTCGCTACGGCAGCTGGATATTCGAAAGAAATCGCCCGCCGGGTCGGGCTCCTACTGACTTTCGTCGACCATGTAGGTGACGGCGTCGATGACTTCCTGGTCCGACAGATCAGCACGGCCGCCCTTCGCCAACATTGGCGTCATGGCGTCACCGTCAAAACCATTGATCGCGTGATCATTGAGTACGTCTGCTCCCTGGGCAATTCGCGCAGCCCAGGCTGCGGCATCGCCGACGATAGGAGCACCGCCTGCGCCGGTACCATGACATGCGATGCAAGCGGCGTTGTAAACCTGCGGGCCCGTCATGACCGTTGCAACGGGTTCGGGCTCCGGGGCGGTTTCGACGGCCGCCGCAGCAGCTTCGATATCATCGCCGGGCCGGTAGATCTCGCCGAACGGCCGAATACGCTCGGCAACGGCGGCCTGGTATTCAACAGCATCACGTGTGTACACACCCTGCGTCAGGTCGGACATCTTCATGGCCAGCACGAGGATAGCAATTGCAAATGCGGCGAGGACGCCGATCACAAGGGAGTACATGTCAAAAAATTTCTGGTCGCGGCTCAAGGCACTGCTCCGGGATTTCGCTGGCGGGCGATTATATTACAAGGTCAAGGCTAATGCAGTCACCGCATACAGTTGTGAAAAGCACCGGTCGCAGACCGGAATGACGGAGTGTGTCATTAATTGACGTCCTTAAGGCGTTTTGCGCCGAGCATCTTGAGCACCATTTTCTCGTAGTAGGGCTCGGTCTTCGCGGTGCGCACCTTGTGCAGGAAGTACTTCTCGTAGGCGATCTTGGCAACGTGCACCCACTTACCCTGCGATGCCCAGTTAGTGTTGCGGGGTGGAATCTGTGGCAGCGCAATAAACGCTACGCCGGAATCGCCGAAGTCGGCCAGGCACACAGCACTCCAACTGCCGCGTTCCTCTGGCTCCTTGCCCTTGAGTTCGGCGGCAATATTGTGCGTTGTCGCCGTCACCATCGATTCGATCATGTAACCCGTTTTTGGCGCGCCAGTCGCAACCGGCGTTGGGCCGACAGGTGGTATGGCGACACAGACACCGACGGCGTAGATGTTCTTGAACGTCGGGTTGCGCTGCAACTCATCGATCAGGATAAAGCCGCGTGGGTTGGTGAGTCCTTCGATATTGTTGACCGCATCGACACCCTTGAATGCAGGCAGGATCATTGAATGCTTGAAGGGCAGCTCTATTTGCTTCTTGTCGTTGCCATCTTCGTCGACCTCAGTGAAGTGCATTGTACCGTCGGCAACTTCTGTAATCTTGGCATTGCAGGTCCACTGGATGTGACGGTTACGAAATTCAGATTCCATCATGCCTTTTGTATCGCCGACACCATCGAGTCCGAGATGGCCGATGTACGGTTCAGGCGTCACGAAATGCATGGGCACGCGATCGCGAATCTTGCGTTTCTTGAGTTCTGTATCGAGGATGAAAATGTATTCATAAGCAGGGCCAAAACAGGAAGCGCCGGGTGCCGCACCTACGATGACAGGGCCGGGGTCGGCCACGAATTTGTCGAAGTCGAGGCTCGATGCCGCCGCATGTCCGGTCTTGCAGATTGATTGTGTGAATCCCTCGGGCCCGAGACCGGTTACTTCCTCAAACGCCAGTTTCGGTCCGGTCGCGATGACCAGGTAGTCGTAATTGAGAAAGCTGCCATCATTGAGCTCGAGGCAGTTTGTTTCCGCATGCAGACGTTTGACGCCCTGGCTGTAAAACGCGATACCATTTTTCTCCATCAGGTCGGGCAGGTGGACCGTGATCTGGTTCTCTTTGCGCCAACCGACAGCGACCCAGGGGTTCGATGGTGTGAATTCGAAGCGCTTGGAGTCGCTAACGAGAATCAACTCGTGCTCCGTGCCAAGTTCCTTGCGTAACTCGTAGATCTGCGAGATACCGCCGATACCGGCGCCCATTACAATGATTTTTGCCATTTATCGCGTCCTCGAAGCGTTTGCCGGTAACCGGTTGATACTATATGGTAATCACCTAAATTAGTAAAGACTAATTTATAGACATCTAAATTAGCATCGACTATAGTGTGTGGTATTGGCGGCCACCCGGGCTGGAGAGCAACATGAATGCAAACGAAATGGCCGAGCATGCAGCGGACGCTGCGGGCCTCATGAAGGCGCTTGGTAACGAGAGCCGACTCATGGTGCTGTGCATGCTGGCTGACCGGGAACGCTCGGTTGGGGAGCTCAATGAGACAATCCCGCTGAGCCAGTCTGCCCTGTCGCAACAACTCGCACGGCTGCGTCAACAGGGCATCGTCAAAACCCGGCGGGAGTCACAAACGATTTTTTATTCACTCGCCGACGGACCTGCCGAGAAGGTCATTCATTTACTGCATGAGACCTACTGTGGCACGGGCACGGCCGGCAACAAGGAGACGTGTTGATGGAAACGGGATTCGGATTTGGTAAGCAGGTCGCGCTTGAGTTTGACGCTGCGATAGATAAGGTCACCGCTGATCTTCAGACCGAGGGTTTCGGCGTCCTGTCTGACATTGACGTCGCGGCAAAGATGAAAGAGAAGCTCGACCTGGATATGCCCCGCTACCGTATTCTTGGTGCCTGCAATCCAGCACTGGCACACCAGGCTATCGAAGCCGTGCCCGATATCGGTTTGTTATTACCGTGCAACGTGCTGGTTCGAGAAGATGACGAAGGTGCTGTTTTCGTCAGCTTCATGGATCCAAAAAGCGTGTTGTCATTGGTTGACCACCCGGGCGTGGAACCGCTCGCAGGTGAGGTGAAGTCAAGACTGGAACGCGTACTTGCGGCGCTTTAGCCGGCCGCCTTTTCCGCGTCGTGTTTGAGACGCATCACTCGCGCACGGCTGACATAGAGAAGGTCACTTATCTTCAGGATCAGTGAGTCCTCGTACTTGTCGAGCCGGCCGTCGGCGTACGCGATTCGCCACAGCAGTGCGACGATCTGTGCTTTCTCGTCTTCGGTCAGGTAGTCGTGCAGCAACTTTGTGAAGCCGTGAATATCGACAAGCTCCTCCGCCTTGTCGCTTGCTTCCACGACAAGCTCGGCTGCCTGTTCCGCGCTTAGTCCGAAGTGCACTTCAACGAGCCTTAGAACCTGCTCAAACTCGCTCTCATCAAACACATAGTCGGCGCGCGCAACATCGATCATCAGTACTGCGGTTGCGAGCCGCACGGCGTCCTCGCGATCGTCGGCCGACACGGTGTCCGTGGCGGAAATGGTCTCGACGACCTGGGCAAAAAGGCGCTTGATCATTGTTTTCCCTTATAAACATGCGGCTACCGAAACGCTATGATCCGGCTCTGTTCCGAAAGTTTCAATAATGAGTCTCCCGTGATGCGAGCTTTTAGTGCTCTCGTGGCGTCAATGCTTGTCGTAATGGCGCTCCCTGCCAGTGCCGTTGCCGGAGAAATCGCCGGCCTTCCGGCCAACACACCGCCGACGATAGAACGACCACTTGAGTTCAGCTTCAGTAATGATTTCCTGGGTCGCGGCGGTTCGGTCGATGATTTCCGAACACAGCAGTTCATCATCAGCGGAACCATCGATGATCGATGGGAGGTCACGCTCGACCACAGCATCCTGACGCTCGTCGACGCAGATGAGCCGGGCCGGACGGATCAACTGTCGGCGTCGCTCGGGCTCAGGGTCATCGACACTGCCAGTAATACCTCGATCAACCGCCTCACAGCCGGCCTCGGCGTACGCAGCTATGGCGACTTCGGTGGGGAGCGCATACAGAACGGCTCGCACCAACTGGTGCGCAGCAGTGTCGAGGTTGTGCCATACACGGATCTGAGCCGCACGGATGCGACGGCCTGGCTCGATGCGCAGCGATACTCGTTATTCAAGGGCAGCATAGATTCACAGGACTGGCGCTACGGTTACTGGTTGCGTGGCAGTGCATTGTGGGCAAGTGATGGCCAACTTGATGCGGCTGCCGGTATTTACGGCATCGCCGGAAAAGGGTCGTTCGATTTCTGGCTTGGCCTGCGACACGACTGGCGCTCGGGCTATGAAGCGCCCGTCCTGCTCGAAACGGCCTTCGCCGAGGAAGACCTCGCGGCCGTATTCGGAATTCGTTGGGGCTCGATCGTGTTCGAGACCGTTCAGCAATTCGACAACAAGGCCTCGTATGGCCAGATCCGGCTCGTCGCCGCAGGATTCGGTGTGGAACGCACCAAAAGTCCGCAGTCGCGGTTCTCGCTGGATGCGGCAATTACCATACCGGACGTCCACCTGATGGCAACGGGACGGTATGCGAGTCAATGGCTCAATCGCGGTGCGCCGTCATGGCAACGCAGCTTGTTTGTGCAAACAGCTTACGGCGAACCGCAGCACGATGATGACCCGATGATCTACCGTCGCAGCATCCAGGTCGGAGCCGGCATTGAATGGGAGAAGAGACTTACGCACCGTAACGGCTGGGCGAGTGTTTACGGCTCGGTCGGTGCCGGCTGGCGCGAGGAGCGGATCTTCGGCGATGATGACAGGTTGGGTGAGCACTCCGATTCCGTCAGCCGCGGCGTTGCGCTGGTGGGCCTCGGTGCCCGCTTCGACGCGGGCGAACTATTCAGTGGTTTGAACTACCGCATCCAGCTGGGCCTCACGGGATGGGTGCCGTTCAGCGACGCAACGCTGCAGATGTCAGGCGAGGAGTTCCAGGTGCAGCGCCCGACGCTCGCCATATCGCTGGGACTGACGTTTGGCCGCTTCGCCAAGTGAGTTAAACTCAGTTCGACCTCCACCAGACGATTTGTAATGACCTCAAAACATGTTCGAACATTCCTTATCACCTGTGTCGCCATCGTAATGGCAGGAACCATGTCAAACGCTGAGGCACAATCAGACCACGACGACCTGCTGCTGCTGTTCTCGGACTGGCGTACGTTCGAGTCGCCGCCCCTGCTTGAAGGCGCGCCCGACTACACAGCTGCGCAATTTACGGCACGCCAGGATGACTACCTGGCGCTACGCGCACGACTCGAATCATTCGATATTGATACATGGCCGATTCCGCAACAGGTGGACTGGCATATCGTACGTGCCGAAATGAACGGCTACGATTTTAATCGACGCGTTCTGCAGCCCTGGGCGCGCGACCCTGCGTTTTACAACACGATCTGGACGTATCGGAGTGATGTGCCGGGTCACGAAGGCCCAACGCATCATGCCCTGGTCGAGCTCTGGACCTACGACTTCCCGCTCAGCGACGCAGAGCAACAGCGCCTGGTTGCGGAGCTAAGCGTCATCCCGCCGCTGATGAAGCAGGCGCGCAGCAACCTCACGGGGAACGCGCGCGACCTCTGGGTTACCGGCATCCGCGATATTCGCGCGCAGCGCGAGGCGCTGGACGAGCTCAAGGAGAAACTCGGCAACTCGGCGAGTGACGAGCTGGCCGACATTATCGACAAATCCAGTCTCGCCACTGAAGAGCTTATCGCCTGGCTGGAGGCCGAAGCCGACTCAAAGACGGGGCCATCCGGCATCGGCAAGAAGAACTACACCTGGTACCAGCAGAACGTGCACCTTGTGCCGCTGACATGGGAGGACGAGGTTCGGTTGCTCAAGCGCGAGCTGGCGCGTGCCTGGTCGTCTCTTAAACTTGAAGAGCAACGTAATCGAAACCTGCCGCCGATGGTTGCAGCGAGCACTCCCGAAGAGTATGACGCGATGGCCGACCAGGCAGTCAATCGCATCATGAGCTTTCTTGACGACAAGGACATCGTTACCGTCACGGACTACATGGAGCCAGCGCTTCGCGAACAAATGGGCTCGTTTGTTCCGGAGGAGCAACGCCACTTCTTCTGGATTACCGCACACCTGGATCCAGCGCCTTTGTTCACCCATTTTTGGCATTGGTTTGAACTGGCACGCATGGACCGGGAA
>Ga0193947_1000111_pt1 | contig 16378 bp, 17 predicted proteins | sample FRT_01_MG_FD_161267 | JGI IMG/M metagenome (GOLD analysis project Ga0193947, IMG submission 161267) | Sediment microbial communities from the Broadkill River, Lewes, Delaware, United States - FRT_0-1_MG | ecosystem: Environmental > Aquatic > Freshwater > River > Sediment | place: USA: Delaware... | reverse complement strand
GGTCGACGTGGTTGCGACTGCTGTTCATGTTCGCCTTTTACGTGATCGGCACGGTCGCGACGGCCGTGCTTTCACTCGTGGTGATCCTCGGTTTTTTCTGGGTCTTGTTCACGGGGGAGAAAAACGACCAGCTGCAGCAGGCAGGGCAGGTGATTGCCGACTATCTCTACGAGATCATCCGCTACCTGACGTTCAACAGCGAAGACAAGCCGTTCCCGTTTGGTAACGATTGGCCGTCAGCGGGTCTCGAGGACTGACGGTTTTCAGATCAGTTCGCGCTGCGCCGGCTGCCAGTGGGTCAGCTGAACCTGCGCGGCGCCTACGCCCAGCCCCCGCACCCAGCGAGCCGCTGCGTCCAGCGATACCCAGGTCTTGACCTTGCCCTTGAGGGTCTCGGCGGTGACCGCGCCATTCGGCGTCCTGGCTTCGACGTGAAATCGTGCGCCGCTCGCGACAATACTGATCTTCTTGACGGCGCCGGCGGCAACCAGCGCTCTCAGCATTCGCTCATCCATTCCTTCTCCTCGAGGACAGATCGGATTTCTCGTAGACCGTGATGCCGGACTGGTCGCAGTGCCGGCGAATGAGTACTTCCACCATGTTGGCGATGCTTCGATGCTCGCGCGCCGCTGCCTCGCGGACGGCGTCCTTGAGGGCAGGGTGAATGCGCAAATTGAGCGTCGAAGTACGGGTTTTAGCCATGCAATACAATATAACGCAAATAACAACAAAATGTAACGCATTTTGCGTTCTCCTGGTGCCGAAAGTGTGGCTGAATCTGCGCATTTGCGGGGTGTCTGCGCTAAGTTCCGGGCATGACCCTCGATTTCCTGCAGCAATACTGGGCCCTGTTCATGGCCAGCATCGTCGGCTCGGCGGTGCTGCTGTTCGCAGGGTGGCGGGCCTGGCTGGACTCCCCGCGAGGCCGCCTGCAGGCGGCCCGGCGCCGCTTGCGCGAAACGGAGGTCGCGGCGAAGCGGCAGCACAAGCGGCTGGTGCAGCTGTCGGGGCGACTGGAAAGCCTGCGCAGTAAGGCAGAATCGGTGAAACCGCTCCGCCTGCAGGAAGCCACGGAGGCGGTGCAGGATGGCCAGGCCCTGCTGAAGATCGCCGGCGACCAGGTACAGATCGCCCGGAACCACGTGCGCAAGATCATCGTCGAGGAGTTTCCGCCGAAAGACCACGAACGCATGCGCAGCAGGTATTTGCCCGGCGAGCCTGAGGACGGCAGGCCCTTCACCTTCTGACGTGGCGCAGACCGGCCTGGCCCGGTTATTATCCGCGGCGTCCCCCACGCATGAGGAGATGGGATGGACGACATGCGCGTAAGCAGCGTCAATGTCGGGCGCGAAGAGACCATCGATCACGGTAATCGCCAGTTTACGACCGGAATCCGCAAGCGTCCGGTGGACGGCGCGGTTTACATCGGTTCCGATTCGGTTGCCGGCGATACGATCTCGGACAAGAAGCACCATGGCGGCGTGGACCAGGTGGTATATGCGTACAGCGCTGACGACTACGAGTGGTGGTCGGAGCAGCTGGGACGGGAGGTACCGCCGGGAACCTTCGGCGAGAATCTTACGATCGAAGGCCTGCCGACGGACATGAACATCGGTGACAGGTTGCTGATCGGTGACGTTCTGCTGGAAGCAACCGCACCCCGCATCCCCTGCAGCACGCTGGCGGCGCAGATGCAGGACTCCGGTTTCGGAATGGCATTCCGCAAGGCAGAGCGGCCCGGCATTTATTTCAGGGTGCTCAACGAGGGCGAGGTGTCTGCGGGCGATGCTGTTACGTACATCGAGAACCCGGCACCTGTCGTTTCGATACTGGCGCTCTACCGCCTCGCCTACGATCTGCGACCGGATCCCGATGCCCTCGAACGTTACCTCGAGGCGCCGCTGGCCGAGCGCATGCGTGTGACGATCGAAGAGAAGCTGTCAGCGGTACGCCGTTCCTAGGAGCGCTTCCAGAAGCGCGACCCACTCAAAAAAAGACCCCGCCGAGGCGGGGTCCTAAGGGGGAGCTTACAGCTCAGGGAGATACGTTTTCCGCAGCCTTCAGGGAGTCAGCGGAGTATCGTCGATCAGGATGACGCCAAGATCGGTTGCCGCGTCGCCGGGGAGGGCGTCACGGGCGATAACGGTGTAGATTCCGCCGTCCGCGAATGCCACGTTCGGGAGCGGACCGATGGCCGGCGTGCGTGAACCGCTGACGGTTACCGTGATGTCGTAGGTACCGCCGGCAACGGCGAGATAGCCGGTGTTGGCGAGATACGGCACATCGGCCAGGATCGGTGCAACGCTCTCGTCGCTGATGTCGGTACCCGGCGCCGTCACGTAGATGTCGACGGTATCCGGGGTGAGCGACGCGGCGGTCACCGAGGCGTGGATGATGCGAACCTTGGCGAACAGCGGGATCTGGCGCGGATCGTCACCGGCGAGCGTGACCGTCAGTTCCTCGATGGTGCCTTCGGTGCCGCCGAGGCGGCCGACGGCAATGACGTCCGTTTTCGTTCCCGCAGCAAACTCGAAGTTGGCCGGACCGATGGCTGCAGCTTCGACGCCGTCACCGGCCGGTGCGACTGCGATGGAGTACGTGCCCGCGGCTACCGGCGCAAAACCAGTGGTCGGTGCAAAGTCCGCGAACTCGAGTCCCTCGATCAGCGGCGCACCGTCGGCGAACACGTCGACCGCCGGTGTATTGTTGGACGCATGCACCACGCGTACGCCGGCCAGCGTACCGTCGCTGAAGACATCAGTAGAGCCGTTGCTGTCCAGCAGCACCAGGCTAACCGGCGATTGGAATTCAGCGCTAGTCGAGCCGATCGTGCTCGGTACCGCGGCAATGACGAGATCGGCCCCGTCTGCGAGCGGCACGGGTCCCGAGTCGAAGGCCAGCAGAAAATCAGGATCGCCTGGCGTGCCGACGCCTACGCGAATCTGGTACTCACCTGCGGGCAGCTCGGCCGGGCCGTCGGCCGGCAGCGTCTCCTTGAAATTAAACGAGCCCAGCGCGGCTTCTGCAGTCAGGTCGGCACCGGGAGCGGTCACGTACACGTCGACAGGACCTCCGACGAGCGCCTGGACATTCGCTGCGGCGTGCAGCACCCATACGCGTGCGGCGCCAGCCGACACGGGCGTGTCGGGCTGGGTAAGCACGACCGGCTCGATATTCTGGACGTCATTGAGCGCAACGACGGTATTGATGGTATCGGCTTCGAATGCCAGGTCGGCCGGTCCGATGACGGTTTCGGTGGCGTCGGGAAGAATGCCCTGGACCTCGATTGAGTACGTGCCTGCGTCGAGGCTGATCCAACCGGAGGAGTCCTTGTAATCGACGTTACCAAGCGCCTCTTCGCCATTGACGAGCACGTTGACGGCCGGAGCATCCGGCGACGCGTGCAGGACCTGTACGGTCGTGGTCGGCGCCGGTGGCTCAACCGGGGCCGGATCGTTGTCATCGGAATCGCACGCGGCCAGGATCAGCAGGCTGGACGCGGCGAGAAGCTTGCTTACGTTGTTCATGGCAGTTCCTTCTTGCAGTAGAAAGTTGAAGGGCGAGTCTGCGTGAGTGGCAGTCCGGGAGGGTTTCAACCCGGTATCAGGATGTTTCGAGTTGTTTCGTGTGCCTGTTTGTGCGGGACGACACTGGTTGTACGCGCTATGATTCAGCCATGACCAAGGTGCTGATCATCGATGACGACCGCAAACACTCCGAGCTTTTGCAGGAGTACTTCAAGCGGTTCGGCATAAAACTGGTAACCGCAGGCGATGCGAGCGAGGGGTTCCGCAAGCTGTCGGTGGAAGACCCCGATCTTCTGCTGCTCGATGTCATGCTGCCCGGTAAGGACGGCTTCGCCATCTGCCGCGAGGTGCGCAAATCGAGCAACATTCCGATTATCATGCTCACCGCTCGCGGCGACGTGATCGACCGTGTGTCCGGCCTCGAACTCGGTGCGGACGACTATATCGGCAAGCCTTTCGAGCCGCGCGAACTCGTCGCGCGTGTTCAGGCCATATTGCGTCGTAGTGACGCGGCAGGCCCGAGTTCCGGCAAGCTGCAGTTCGAGGGCCTGGAAATCGACACGGAAGCCCGCTCGGTCAAGGTCGACGACAAGACCGTGGATTTGACGTCCATGGAATACGAGCTGCTCGTCATTCTCGCGCGCCGGCACGGAAAGAAGCTCTCCCGGGACGACATACTGGGGGAGCTGCGTGGCATCGATGCAGCAATCCTCACGAGATCCGTGGATATCATGGTTTCCCGCTTGCGCCAGAAGCTGGGCGACTCGGTGAAACCGCCACGCTTCATACAGACCGTCTGGGGGCGGGGCTATTCATTCATCGGGGTGCCACTGACCGATGATTAGACGGCTGGCGCGATCACTGTCGTTCCGGCTACTGGTCATTTTCCTGCTGCTCGGCGGCCTTTTCGTTTACGGCACCTTCGTAGCAATACGATGGATGTACAACAGTGACGATATCCGCGGCCTGATCAGCGGCCACCTCTCGTTGCACGTCCAGTATGTCAGGGAAGACATCGGCAGCCCGCCGCGCATTGAGCGTGCCATCTCGATCACGCAGCGCGTGCCGGTCGATATCCGCATTCTCGGTCCGGACATCGACTGGGCGTCGGATCCCGATTTTCCGCGGCTTTCCGAACTGGACTTCGGTCCAAGCCCGGCGTTCAGCGACGACCCGGGTGCCTGGGTTGACGAACTCCTGGGCATCGAATTTGCGAGCCAGGGCGGCCACAACTTCCTGCGCATGTCATCGGGACAGAACGGCGAATACGACATCGTCGTCGTTACGCCGAGAATCTCGGACGTGCGCTCGGGTCCAAACCTGAGCTACATCATCGTCGGGCTCGGACTGTCCTTCCTGCTGATCGGGTACTTTGCCGTGAGCTGGCTGTTCAAGCCAATCAGCGCTATCCGCGCCGGCGCCGAGCACATTGGCCGCGGCAATTTCGATCACCGCATCAAGTCGATTCGTCACGACCAGTTGGGGGACCTGGCAAACGATATCAACAAGCTGGCCGCCGACGTCCAGAATATGCTGGATGCAAAGCGTGCCCTGCTGCTCGGCATCAGCCATGAGCTGCGCACGCCTCTGTCCCGGCTGCGCCTGCTCATCGAGTTTCTCGACAACGAAAAGCAGCAGCAGGAGCTTAAGGTCGAACTGATCGAGATGGAGAAGATCATCGTCTCGCTCCTGGAAGCCGAGCGCCTGAACAGCAGCCACGAACCACTGGTGCGTTCAAAGGTCCGGGTGCGTGCGCTGGTCGACGAACTCATCGACGATTTCTTCGACCGGGATCGCGACCGGATCGAAGTAGTCGATCGGAGCGAAGGCGCGTTCGCCGATATCGACGAGGCGAGGGTTTCGTTGCTGCTCAAGAACCTCGTCAGCAACGCGTTGCGCTATTCCCCAGCCGACAGCGGCCCCGTGGAACTGTTACTTGCTGTCGAAGGGTCCGAGCTGGTGCTGCAGGTCCGCGACCGCGGGCCGGGCATTTCCCCGGAACAGGTCGAGCACATCGGCGAACCCTTCTACCGGGGTGACCCGTCGCGTACCCGTGACACCGGTGGAACGGGGCTGGGGCTCTATCTCGCCACGCTGGTCGCCCGCGCGCATGGCGGTTTCCTGCATCTCCGGGACACCGGCGGGCCCGGTGCCTGCTTCGAGGCCCGGCTGCCGATCTGACCCATCATTTTACATAATCCCTGGTATGCGCCACGGAACCGTTGCCGTACGCGGGGCGGTGCTGTGACCTTGACTCTGTGCACAGATGATATCAAAATAATATCAATTCGATATTCCATGGTCTTACCGAGGAGAAGCCCATGATTCGTGAAAAGGTGCGCAAGGTTTCCTCCGGCTACCTGATGCTGGTCGTGCTTTCTGTTTTGCAGCTGGCTACGGGCTACGGGATATACCGGGCCGTAATCACCGAGTCGGTGCCGGGCATCATTGCTGCGGTGCTGGCCGCAATCGTAGTGCTCATCCTCTGGGCCGGCCTGTTCATGATCCACCCGAACGAAGCCAAGGTCCTGCAGCTTTTCGGAAGCTACGTCGGGACAGCGCACGAACCCGGCCTGAAATGGGCGAACCCGTTCTTCCAGAAGACGGCGGTGTCGACACGTGTACGCAACTTCGAGAGCGGCAAGCTCAAGGTCAATGACTCCAACGGCAGCCCGATCGAGATTGCAGCGGTCGTCGTCTGGAAGGTCGTCGATACGGCGGAGGCACTGTTCGAAGTCGACGACTATGAGGAATTCGTGCAGATCCAGAGCGAGTCGGCGCTCAGAAACCTGTCGACGACGTTTCCTTACGAGCCTCATGAAGGCGAATCCCTGGCACTGCGCAGCGACCCGGTGGAAATCGCGCACGCGCTGCGCGAAGAGATCCAGGACCGTCTCGAAACTGCGGGCGTTACCGTCATCGAGGCGCGAATCAGTCATCTTGCCTATGCCCCCGAAATTGCCAATGCGATGCTGCGGCGTCAGCAGGCGTCGGCGATCATCGCGGCTCGCCGGCAAATCGTGAGCGGTGCCGTCGGCATGGTACAGATGGCGCTGGACGAGCTGCGGCAGAACCAGGTGATCGACTTTGATGAGGAGCGCAAGGCGGCGATGGTAAGCAACCTCCTGGTCGTCCTTTGCGGTGAACAGGATGCCCAGCCCGTGCTGAACACGGGTTCGCTCTACACCTGATTAGAGATACGACCGGGGTGCGACGGAAAGAATGGCTGCCCGCAAGGCGTTTGCGCTGCGAATAGACGAAAAGACCCTCGCTGCGATGCAGCGGTGGGCGAACGACGATCTGCGCAGTCTCAATGCGCAGATCGAGTTCGTATTGCGCGAGAGCCTGCGCAAGACCGGCCGTCTGCCGAAAGACAAGTCACCTGCCGGGGATTGACGCCCTAGTGCCGTTGTCGCCGCGCCGAGTCATCCCGCGACGAGGCATGTTTTCTGCGCTCGGACTTTCGCTCGGACTTTCGCTCGGACTTGCGCTCGGACTTTCGAACGGATTTGTTCTCTTTCACTGTCCGTTGTCCGCTTCGCTGCGATTCCTTGCGACGCGTTGTCGCTGCGCGTCGTTCCTCCTGGTATTCCCTGGCACGAGGCTCGCCGCCACGCTGTTCGCGCCGCGCGGTGCGTTCGGGCCGTGAAGGCCGCGTTTGCGCGTGGTTCCGCTGCCGTTCTTCCACGCGGCGTTCGGAACGCGTCACATAGCGCTGTTCTTGCCGGTGCTCGCTGCCACGCTGCTCGAGCCGAGCAGTGCGTTCGGGGCGTAACGGCCGTGTTTGCAGTTGGCTCCGCTGCCGCTCTTCCGCGCGGCGATGTACCTGCCGCGACGTCGTCTGTACGGCAGTCTGCCGCTGGTGACGCCGATTGTCGGATGCGGAGTTGCGCGCGCTTCGGCGCCGCTCGACGTCGCGATTCCCGGTGTTCGCATAGGAACGGTTGCTCGCGTGCGAACGATTGGTCGAATAGGAGCGGTGCCGCACGGTGCGCCCGGTGTAATACTCGCTGCGCGCTATGCGTTGGTTATGCAGCCGGCGCCGTGTGTCGTGCCGCGGCCGCCAGTGGTCGCCGCGACTGTAGCGATGGCGCGACACGGAGTAGCGATTCGTCGAGTAGTAATTATTGTGAATGTGGATCGTCGGCCGCCGGTACCACCAGCCGTCCCAGTAGTGATGCCCGTAATAGGGGTGTCCGTGGTAGCTGTGATGCACGACGTGCACGCTGTCGGTCAACCAGCCAACGGTGAAAGCCGTGGTCACGCCCCAGAAGAATCCGCTGTTGAAAGCGTAGCCGACCGGGTACGGGTAGTAGTACACGGGGTACGCCCGGGGATAGTAGTGGTAGACCGGTCGCGACTGGTAGTGGACGACCTGTTCCGGTTCGTAGTAAGGCACGTAGATAGCGTCGTCTTCGACGGGCGTGATTTCAATCGTGCCTTCGTTGCGTGCGACCGTTTGCCGAGTGTCACTTTTCAGGTTTCCGGCTGCGTAGGCCCGGTCGCGAAAACCCTCGACTGCGCCGACGACCTCTGCCTGCTGGGCAACAACGGCTTCGCCGAGACGCCAGGTCCAGTCGAGGTCTTCATTGAGCAGCGCCACAACTTCAGGGTAGTTAAGGAGCGCGATCACCGAGTCGTCCCAGTTCTCGTCCGGCTTCAGCGACGGGTCTGCCTCCAGATCTTCGAGAAACCGCTGCGCCTGGACCAGCTGCAGGGGGTAGGTGGACGCCGGCAAGACGATCGCGAGCAGGTCGTCGGGGTACAGCGCGATCGGGCCGACGAGCTCCTGCAGGTCGGTCTGCGTCAATAGCGGAATGTCCTCGTTACCGGCCGGCGCAGCGGAGTCGAACGATTCGTAATCGGCGAGCGGGGCCCCGTCGTCGTCGACGGGAACCTGAGCGGCAGCCGGCCCTGCGGCCAGCACCGCGATCAGCGATACGAGGCAGAGTGGAAATCTTGCATATAAGGCTTTCATACGGCCTCCCGGTCCTGCATCCGTGGGCGGTTCAGCCCACCATGCAGACGAGAATAGCCGTACGTACCTTAACCGGCGCTTAACGCTCTAGTCGTCGCTGCCGCCGTGCCAGGAGAGGAACTTCCAACCGTCGCCCGTGCGCACGAGTAAGTCGCTGTAGCGGCCATTGTTCATCTCGACATCACCGTCCTTGTTCTTGTAGGCGGACGTATACAGGTAATGCGCGACCGCGACGTCATCGTGGATGACGATGGCGAGGGGGTACAGCTCATGGGCGACGACCTTGCCCTGTGACTCGTTGAAGCGGTTCCACATCTTGGTGGACGCCTTGTTTCGCGGTGCCGGGGCGTTCTTCGGCCATCCCGTGAAATCATCGGCGAGCAGCTCGTCCATCCATTTCTTGTCGCCGTCCTCGACCGAGTTCCATTGCAGCTCGACCACGGCCCAGACACTGGCCTGGTCAGCGGCGACGTCCTGTGCTGACGCGAAACCGGACAGCAAAATTGCTGCTGCTGCGAAAACGTACCTGTGAACGTTGAATCCTTGCATCCCCTGTACCTCGATCGTGCGCCAAAGGTATGCCGAGTTTAGACCTAAAGAATTCGAGCGACAATCGGGCGGGAAGGGCGCCTACGCGGCACTGAGGCCGAGCGACTTCATTTCTTCGACCTGTTGCGGGCGCAGCAACGCGCGCGCATCGAAGGGGTAAAGTCCCAGAAGGTCGTTGCGTGACAGGTAGTCCGGGTGGTGGAGTTCGATCAATGTTGCATAATCGATCGCTTGCCGGCTCTTCTCCAGTAACAGCCTGTAAACGTGCATGGCCACGTCGGCACCGCGATCGAGGCGCATCATGATCGCGACCGGATGCGCGGCGTCGTCGAGCGTTGCGGTACCGATGTGCAGCGTCTCCTTGAAGACGGTCCAGCCGCTCGCCTTGAATATTGCGCCTATGGACTTGCCGGCGAGGATCTGTCCATGCTCGGCACCGATCATCGCATCCGGTTTGTCAACGAACCGCACCACCGCGTAGGTGCGGCATGTGCGCTCGCCGCTGTCACTGCTGTAGAGATTGGAACGCCGCAGTCCCGGTTCGCTGCTGATGACATCGATGCCGTAGCTGCCAAAGCGTTCGGCAATCCGCTCGCTGTTGAGCCTTTCGGATTCGTGTGCGCAGGCGTCAAGCGCCGCCGCGATGACCGACCGGGGAAGATTGCTGCCGTGCATAATACGTATTGCGAGCCTTTTGATGGCGCACAATATACTTTGGCACCGGCAGGGTAAAGGAGCAGAGTCATGCGCGCGATGTTGTTGCAGGCGATTGGGGGCCTCGATGTCAATCCCGCGCCCCTCGTGCTCGCGGATATCGACGATCCTGCACCGGCCGACGACGAGATCCTGATCCGTGTCGCGGCATGCGGTGTCTGCCATACCGAACTCGATGAAATCGAGGGCCGTACTCCGCCGCCGAAGCTTCCCGTCGTGCCGGGCCACGAGGTCGTTGGGCGGGTTGTGGCGGCAGGCAGCAAGGCTCGACGATTTCGCCGCGGAGATCGCGTCGGTGTCGGCTGGATTCATTCCTCGGATGGCTCGGAAGCGGAAAATATCAGCCCTGCATTTCGTGCGACCGGGCGTGATGTCAACGGCGGTTATGCGGAACTGATGACGATTCCCGAGGTGTATGCAGCCCCGGTCCCCGACGAATTCGGGGACGTCGAGGCGGCTCCACTCATGTGCGCTGGTGCGGTCGGCTATCGGTCGTTGCGGCTCACGGGAATGGTCAATGGCGAGGCGCTCGGCCTCACCGGATTCGGGGGTTCGGGCCACCTCGTGCTGCAGATGGCGCGCCACCTGTTCCCCAACAGCCCTGTTTTCGTGTTCGCGCGCAGCGAACGCGAACGCCGCTTCGCCCTCGAACTCGGAGCGGACTGGAGCGGCGACACGGACGAGTCGCCGCCCGAAGCCCTGAGGGCGATTATCGACACGACGCCGGCCTGGAAGCCCGTCCTCGCCGCGCTGGAACGCCTGCTGCCGGGCGGGCGCCTTGTCATCAACGCGATCCGGAAGGAAGATGGGGATCGTGAGCTGCTCGCGAGCCTGCGCTACGAGGATCACCTGTGGCTCGAGAAGGAAATCAAGACGGTCGCCAACGTCACGCACCGGGATCTCGCGGAATTCCTGCCGCTCGCGGCGCAGGTGCCGCTGCACGTGGAGACAGAGACGTATCCGCTCGAGGCCGCCAATGATGCGTTAAACGACTTGCGGCGCGGCCATATCCGAGGCGCAAAAGTACTTACAATAAGTATTTAAAACAATAAGATAAGATCAATATTTAAGGTGATTTAGTATCATATATTGCGATCTTCATGGGGTTGCGGATTCGCAGTTCCGGGGAAATTTTTGCGCCGATTGGGGTCAGACGTGCATCTTTGAAGAACAGGCGGGCGCACCCGTGCCTGCGATTGGAGAAATTGAATGACCAGGATGATTGCGGCGGCTACGGTCGCGATGATTCTCGTGCTGACCGTGACGGCCGCGGCGGCCGACGAGCACAGTTGGGTTGAAAGAAGCAACGAGAACGCGCAGATCGTGCTCGATGTGGTGGCGGAGTTCAATCCGGAGGGCGCAGCCAGCCTTGGGGTCGACGGGCTCGACGAGGCGATCATCGACTACCGGCCTCGCCTTTACGAGCGCAACCGGAGCGCATCCGAGGCCGTGCTTGGCGAGCTGCGGGAGCGCCTGACGACGGAGAAGGAGCCCCGGGTCCGCCAGGACCTCGAGATCCTGATCCAGGCGGTCGAGGACGGGCTGCGCAGCGAGCAGCTGACGCGCGACACCCTGCTGCCGTATTTCAATGTCAGCCAGACGGTCTTCCGCGGCGTTCGCGCGCTCGTCGACCCGCAGGTGCCGCGGGAACGCTACCCGGCAGCCATCGTGCGCATGCAGAAATATGCCGGGCTGGCCGGCGCCGAGAAACCGCTGACGGAGCTTGCCAAGGACCGGACTCGCGAACGTTTCGACGTGGGCGGGCTCGTGGGCCCCTATCGGGGTGAGGTGCTGCAGGACCTGCAGCGGTCCGAATCGATAATCAACGGCATCGAGGAGTTGCTTACGGGGACCGATCTCGAAGGTTGGCAGGAAACCTACGAGGTGCTCGCCGGCCAGCTCGCCGCATACAACGACTGGGTGCGTGCCGAGATACTGCCCAGGGCGCGGGACGACTATCGTCTGCCGGGGCCGCTGTACGAGGACGCGCTCAGGAACTGGGGCGTCGACGCAGATCCGGTCGATCTGATCGAGCAAGCCACCAAGGGGTACATGGATATCCGCAACGAGATGGAAGCGCTTGCGCCGCTCGTGGCAAAGGAGAAAGGCTACGAAACCAGCGACTACCGCGAGGTAATCGCGCTCCTGAAACGCGACGGTGCGCTCGATGGCGACAAGCTGCTGGACCACTACAACGACGTATTGCGCGAAATCGAGGAGATCATCGTCCGCGAAGACATGGTCACGCTGCCCGAGCGCGATGCGGGAATCCGTATCGCGACCGAAGCAGAAACTGCTGTCCAGCCGGCACCGCATCTCGACATTCCCCGGCTGCTCGGCAATACCGGCGAGTACCCGTACTTTGTCATCCCGAAGCTCAAGCAATACGACGACGGCAGCTGGCAGCAGACCGACGACACCTACCTTGCAGGGTCGTGGACGCTGACGGCGCACGAGGCCCGCCCCGGGCACGAAATGCAGTTCTCCAGCATTATCGAGTCTGGTGTTTCCATCGCCCGCGCCCTGTTCGCATTCAACAGTGCCAACGTCGAGGGCTGGGGCCTTTATGCCGAGGCGATCGTAAGGCCATACCTGCCGCTGGACGCACAACTCATCAGCCTGCAGTATCGGCTGATGCGCGCCGGGCGCATGTTCCTCGACCCCATGCTGAACCTGGGCATGATCACGCCGGAAGAGGCCAAACGCCTGATTGTCGAAGATATGGCCGTCGGCGAATCATGGGCGCAGAACGAAATCGAGCGTTACACCTACCGTATCCCCGGGCAGGCGACGGCATACTACTATGGCTACGGCAAAATGCAGGCGCTGCGTGCGCAGACGGAACTGTATCTCCGCGATGCTTTCGATCAGCGGGCATTCCATGATTTCGTGCTCGCGCAGGGCATCTTGCCGCCCGATATCCTCATGGATGCCGTCATGAACGAATTCGTGCCCTCACAACGCGCGCGGTGAGACGGGCGCCGGGCGCAGCGCTATACTTTTCGAATGAGCCATACCATCGCCTGTTTTCGCTGCGGCGCATCGCTGGCGTCGTTATCGCTGCCGCTGTCACGGCGGGACGAGTGCCCCGAGTGCAGTGCGCACCTGCACGTGTGCAGGATGTGCCGCCACTTCGACCAGGCCGCCGTGCATCAGTGCCTCGAGGATGATGCAGAGGAGGTTGGCAACAAGGAACGCGTGAATTTCTGCGAATGGTTCGTGCCGAGCGAGGGCGCGTTCGATCCCACGGCGAAAGCCGAGGCCGACAGGGCAAGAGAGTCACTGGACGCCTTGTTCGGGGAGGGCGACACGCCCACGGATGGTCGCGACTCGGCGCTCAGCGAGGCCGACAAGCTGTTCCGGTCCTGATGCAGGGCGCCGCAGGATCATGAGCATCGATCGCAGGCGTTTTATCGGGCTGTCGGCCGCGTTCGCCGCTGCGCCATTCGCGGCGGCATGCAGCGGCCACGACAAGGTCCCGGCTCCCGGCGTGCCGAAGAGCACTTTCGACGAGGATTCCACGGCCGAGCAGGTGACGGCAGACATCGACCTGTCCGGCAAGATCGCCGTAGTCACGGGCTGCACGTCCGGTATTGGTTACGAGACGATGCGGGTGCTCGCATTGCGCGGCGCCTGGGTCATCGGCACCAGCCGATCATTGCAGCGCGCCGAGGAGGCTTGCCGGCGCGTGCGCGGCAAGACGACACCGCTTGCGCTCGAGCTCTCTGATTTTGAATCCGTCGTGCGCTGCGCCGAGACAATTCGGGCGCTCAATTCGCCCGTCGACATGCTGATACTGAACGCGGGCTATCGTGGCGGTGGCAACGAACGGGCCGTTATCGACGGTGTCGAGAAGCACTTCCTTGTCAATCATCTCGGCCACTTCGTGCTCGTGAACCGGCTGCTGGACCGGCTGTTCTTTGCCTGGCAGGGCCGCATCGTCGTGGTCGCCAGCCGTGCGGCGTATCGTGGCGCACCACAGAACGGTATCCAGTTCGACGACCTCACGCTCCGGCGCGATTACAGCGATTCGCTGGCCTACGGTCATTCCAAGCTTGCCAATGTCCTGTTTTCTCTCGAACTGGGCAAGTTGCTGAAAGGCACGCGGATTACGTCGAACGCGCTGCACCCCGGGATCATCGACACGGAGATCGATCGTAACGTCAATCGTTTCATGCAGTTCGGCTTCGGCGTACTGGTGGCCCTGCGCGGCAAATCCGTCGAGGCCGGGGCCGCTACGTCCTGTTACGTGGCGACGAGCCCGCTTCTAGGGTCGACGAGCGGGCGTTACTTCGAGGACTGCAATGCGATCGAGGTCGCAGGCAGCCACCTGCAGGACATGGCGATGGCAGACAGGCTCTGGGTCGTTTCCGAGGAACTCACCCGGGACTACCTGGTTAAACATGAGCGGCCGGACTGGAACGAGTTCGAGAACGGGTTGCGCCGGCCCGGCAAGGGCGGCGGCGCATGAGCGGTGACGCGGACAGGGCGCTTGTCGTGCTCTCCGGTGGCCAGGACTCGACGACCTGCCTGTACTGGGCGCTCGATCGATTCGGGCGCGGCAACGTATCGACTATTACCTTCGACTACGGCCAGAAGCACCGCGTCGAACTCGGGTGCGCGCGCGAGGTTGCCGCGCTTGCCGGCGTTTCGAACGTGTGCCTGCCGATCGACACATTTGCCGCGCTGGGCGGGGATGCCCTGACCGACGCGTCTATCGCGGTAAGCGACGAGAAAGATGATGAAACCGAGCTGCCGGTGACCTTCGTGCCCGGCCGCAACCTCATCTTCCTGACATTTGCGGCGGCCCACGCGTACCGTCACGATATCCGGCACCTGGTGACCGGCGTTGCGCAGACCGACTACAGCGGTTATCCCGATTGCCGCGAAGATACTATCGCGGCTGTGCAAAAGGCGATTACGCTGGGGATGGACCGCGAATTCACCGTACACACGCCATTGATGCACCGCTCCAAGAAGGAAACCGTCGAGCTCGCGGTGCTGCTCGGCGGCCTCGAGGCAATGGCACTCACCCACACCTGCTATAACGGCTGCAGGCCTCCGTGCGGCGAGTGCGAGGCCTGCCGGTTGCGTGCCAAGGGCTTTGCCGAAGCCGGCGTGCGTGATCCCCTGCTCGACGCCCGATGACGTACACGGTCCGGGAAATCTATTACACGCTGCAGGGCGAGGGTGCCCGTACGGGACGGCCCGCCGTGTTCCTGCGCTTCGCGGGCTGCAATCTCTGGTCTGGCCGCGAGCAACACCGCGCGGAGGCCGTGTGCCGCTTCTGCGACACCGAGTTCGTCGGTACGGGCGGACCGGGCGGCGGTAAGTTCGCGACGCCGCGGGACCTGGTCGATGCAGTGTCACGCGCCTGGCCGGCCGCCGATGTGCACCGCAACCGCTACGTGGTGTGCACCGGTGGCGAACCCCTGCTGCAGCTCGATGCAACGGCGATCGAAGCCCTGCACGCGGCGGGTTTCGAAGTCGGCGTGGAAACGAACGGCACGATCGCAGCGCCGCCGGGCATCGACTGGCTGTGCGTCAGCCCGAAAGGCAGCGCCGCGCTGGAACAAACATCAGGTGACGAACTGAAACTCGTCTATCCACAGGTTGAGGACGACGCGCAGCCGGAGCGATTCGAGGCACTCGCGTTCACCCATTTCTACCTGCAGCCGCTGGATGACCCGGAGCGCGATGTCCATACCCGGGCCGCGATCGACTACTGTCTTGCGCATCCACTGTGGCAGCTCAGCCTGCAGACCCACAAGCTCCTGGGTATCGACTAGCGACTGCAAAAGCCTGCCGTCAGGTGGCCTCTTCCTGGCTCTCATGACGCCACTCGACAACATTGAGTTCGATGAAGACGAATGCGACCAGCCACAGGAACGCGTCCCACCAGTCGACGAAATCGCCGGTAACCATCCAGGCCACGACCGCAAACGCCAGTATCGAGTACAGGATGACCTTGGCGACCGTGCTCAGATAAAGCGCGAGGCCTTCGAAGCGGTTCTTCTCCTGCAGGCGCACGTCGGTTTCGAGGAGCAGCACGACGAGCAGCCAGACGCCCGCGTTGGCGACGTCGACCATGGCCAGGAAGTGGATGCCGGCGAGACCCGGCTCATCGACGACGGCGGCAACCCCGTCGAAACGGACAAACGTGTCGAGATGACTCAAGGAGGCGCAGTTGGATGCCGTGATCCCGACGTATTCGCCGAAGGTCGTTGCGTAAGACCAGTTCTGGCCGACGAGCGCGCAGAGATCGCTTACGCCGGCGAGGGGAGAGGTCTGGTAGACGTAAGCGGCGTCGGTGACATAGCCATAAAACGCGGAGACGATGAACAGGTAGCACACGGCGCGCAGGGTGTGCAGCGACAGCGTGACAGCGCGCGTGAAGTGCCGGTCCTCGAGCACGTAGGTCTCGAGTTCGAACATGAGCAGCAGGACCACCCAGGCCGCCGTATCGATGGTGGCCGCGTACGCTTTGAAAATCTCGCCGCCGGAGATGCCGTGCGGATACTCGAGACGCGTTGCGGCCCACTCCTCGCCGAAGAACACGAAAACGTTGATCGTCAGCAGGGCATAAATCGAGTACTTGAAAAGCTGGTAC
>Ga0193947_1000110_pt1 | contig 16590 bp, 16 predicted proteins | sample FRT_01_MG_FD_161267 | JGI IMG/M metagenome (GOLD analysis project Ga0193947, IMG submission 161267) | Sediment microbial communities from the Broadkill River, Lewes, Delaware, United States - FRT_0-1_MG | ecosystem: Environmental > Aquatic > Freshwater > River > Sediment | place: USA: Delaware... | reverse complement strand
AAGGGCAGGGGCCGATACATCATCCGAATTTGCCGGGATAATTAGCTACGGCATTCAGACGGGACGTACTTGGCGTCGCTCGGGTTGTTGCAGTCCCAAGTTACTCCGTTGGCGCCTTGGGTCGGGACCAGATCGAAGGTCACATCGGCTACGCCGGCAACACCATGTCTAACGGTCATGCTGATGACGCCGGTGCCTGCAGCACAGGCCAGCTCGGACATGCCGTTTACGCCAATGTTGACGCCTGCGCAGAAATCCGCAGCGCCATCGGCCATGTTTTCACCGATAGTGGCTTTGGCGCCACTGGCAACGACGACACCTTCCGAAACCTTGGCGCGGACGGTGTAGTCCTGATAAGCCGGCAGCGCGATGGCGGCCAGGATACCGATGATCGCAACCACGATCATGAGTTCGATAAGGGTAAAGCCCTGCTGTGTTTTCTTCATGAGTCATTCCTCTTAAACGTTAACGTAATGTCAAATAGCATTGTTGATCAGAAGCCTTGCGGTGCCGCCACATCAGACTCCATGTCGGGACCGGGCTGTACCGTGTTTGTCGGCTATCCCTTGTCAAGCAGCATGCGTGCCAGTTTCCTGACGCCAGCCGCTGTTTCCGGGCGCGCGCTGCCTGAGGTTTATAATAATTATTTAAAACAGATGGATAGAGTTGTGGGCAGGAATCGGGGATGGGTGCTTCATGTCGACTTTGTGCCCGCTGTCAGGCTGTGATCCGGTGTGATCAAGCGTGTCAGTCTGACGTGATTGGGACACGAATTGACCTACTGCGTCACATTTTATTCGAGGCCCAGCTTTTTCAGGCGATAGCGCATGGCGCGGAAGGTGATGCCAAGCAGCTTTGCGGCCGCTGTCTTGTTGTTGCGGGTCTGCTCCAGGGCGGCGAGTATGGTCCGCCTCTCTATACCTTCCAGATAATCCTCCAGTGAAACGCCTTCCGGTGGCGGTGGCGGCTGGTCAAACGCCTGCGCCTGTGTGTCGGCAGCATCGGCGGCGGGCAGCGCCAGTTCCTCGGGCTGTATTTCCTTGCCGTCACTGAGGGTCAGGGCGCGTTCGAGAATATTCTCCAGCTCGCGGACGTTACCGGGGAAGGCGTAGCGTTGCAGGGCTTCCATGGCAGCCTGTCCCAGCTGGGGGTGTCCGCCATCCTCATCCTGGCTCAGCCTTAGAAGCATGTATTCGGCCAGTTGCGGGATGTCTTCCCGGCGCTGGCGCAGGCTGGGCACCTTCAGCTCGATGACGTTGATACGGTAGTAAAGGTCCTGGCGGAACTCACCGGTCTCCACCAGTTTGGCCAGATCCTTGTGGGTTGCCGACAGTATGCGGACATCGACAGGCACCTCGCGTTGTTCACCGACCGGCCGTACCGCTTTCTCCTGGATGATGCGCAGCAGCTTGACTTGCATATGCAGCGGCAGTTCGGCCACCTCATCCAGAAACAGGGTGCCGCCGTCGGCTGCCTGGAAAAGTCCCTCCTTATCGCTGACCGCGCCGGTGAAACTGCCTTTCTTATGGCCGAAAAATTCGCTTTCCATGAGTTCCGAGGGGATGGCACCACAGTTGACCGGCACAAACGCCTTGTCATTACGCGGTCCCTTGCTGTGGATCAGCCGGGCGACCAGTTCCTTGCCGGTGCCGGATTCGCCACTGATGTAGACGGGAGCCTGGCTGCGTGCCAGTTTGGCAATGGTGGAGCGAATGGTCTGCATGACCGCAGAATTGCCCAGCAGGGTATCGCGGCTGCGGCGGTCGCGCCTGGGGAAGCTGCCCAGCCTGAGCGCACCCTTGACCAGGTTGCGCAGTACCTGCAGGTCGACGGGTTTGGAGATGAAGTCAAAGGCACCGACTTTCAGGGCCTGCACGGCAGTTTCCATGTTGCCGTGTGCGGTGATGACAGCAACGGGCAGATCCGGGTATTCCTGCTGGATAGTCTCCACCAGTTCCAGCCCATCGCCGTCCGGCAGGCGCATATCGGTCAGACACAGGTCAAATTCAGATTCGCCCAGCAGTTGGCGGGCGGCGGTGAGGTTGGCCGCCGAGCGGGTATCGATACTCATGCGTCCGAGCGTGAGTTCGAGCAGCTCGCGAATATCGGGTTCGTCGTCGACAATCAGTGCCAGTGGTGTGCTCATAAGTGTGTTGGCTCAGTACTCAATGCGGTTTTATCCTACAGGTGACGGCTCAGGCTGCGAAGCGAATTCGAAAGCTGCTGCCTCCCTCCGGCAGCGGGTGATAACTGAGTCGTGCCTGATTGATTTCGCACAGTTCGCGTACGATATACAGGCCAAGTCCAGTGCCCGATGAGGCTGTTGTGTAGAAGGGTTCAAACATCTGTTCCGCCGTTTCGGCATCAATGCCCGGGCCATTGTCGAGCACATCCAGGCAGACCGCAGCCTGGTCATCCCGGCGCACCTGCACTGTGACCGCTGTCTCATCACCGGCATGGTCGAAGGCATTCTTGCACAGGTTGGTTAATACCTGATGCAGGTGGCCGGGGTCAACGTGGATGCGGATATTTTGCGGTTCAATATCGAGTTCCAGTTGTTTCGAACGCAGTCTATCCATTTGCACAAATTCCTTCCTGAACTCGGTCAGCCAGTCTGTCAGGGCGACTTCCTGCGGGTGGCTGGGCGAACGCCGGGAGAGCTGCAGCACGTTCTCAATAATCGTGTTGACCCGTTTGCTGTGGTTACAAATGATCTCGGTCAGGCGCTTGTCACCCTGATCGAGTTTATCGGATTCCGCCAGCAGTTGTGCAGCATGGCTGATGGCGCCCAGGGGGTTGCGAATTTCATGGGCAATACTGGCGGTCAAACGCCCCAGGGATGCCAGCTTGATCTGCTGGGTCTGGTGTGCGAGCTGCGCGCTGTCTTCGAGCAGGATCAAAGTGCCTTTGCCCCTGGCGGTCTGCAGTTCGCTGAACCTGGGTATCAGGGTGTTGCCGGCCTTGGGTGCCTGAAAGGCTTCCGGTTGCCATTGGTTGTCGTTTTTCCAATGCTGCAGCTGTCGCGCCAGGTCTGCTGCTGCCTGCGCAAGCGGTATCCGTGCTTGCTGGTTGAAATCCAGCAGTGCATGGGCGGTCTGGTTGGCCAGGCGGATGTCGTTATCCGCGTCGACGACCAGCACGCCGGAGTGCAATTGCTGAATAATATACTGGTTGAGCTGCTGCAGGTTAGCGAGATCTATGCCGCGTTGCTGAGCCAGTGCTTCACTCTCGCGGATTCGTATCGCCAGCACGTGGGCGAGTCCGGCGGCGGCAAACAGTACCAGACCGAGCAGGCCGGCGCGGGTAATATCGCCGGCACCGGCTGTTTCCGGCGACAGGCTGGCGAGCCCGGTTTCGAACAGCAGGGTAAGCGTTGCCACAGCAGCAAAAAGATAAGCCGGTCGTCCGGGTAAAATCAGCGCGCCTGCGGTGACAGCGATGACCAGTAAAACCGCCAGGGCGCTGGTCGCCCCGCCGGTGGCGTGCATCAGCAGGGCGATCGCTGCGACGTCTGTCAGCACCTGGAGCGGCGCCTGAAACTGGTACCCTGGCCGGTGTAATCGGGTGGTGAAACCGACCGCGATGGAAAAAACCAGGTAACTCAACAAGGTTGCACGGAACAGCTGGTGATTTTCGGCATTAAACGGATTGCTGTCTTGCAGCGCGAAGTACAAAACTGTCAGCAGGCCGGCGAGGACGACCCGGTAGAAGGTCAGTATTCGTAAAGGCTGCCAGCTGGTCGCGTTGCGTGGAGTCTGCGAAGTTGACGGTGTCGCCTTGTCCATCGGCTCACTGTGCCTCGTTATAGTTCGCGGTCTTCGTCCTGATGCCGGGTGCAGCAGTAGTAGCGATCGCTGTCCTGTATCGCCTCATTACGGGGAATATACACGCCGCAGTGCGCGCAGCGCACCATATCGCCGACTCTGCCGGTAGATTTTTTTTCCATGCGCGGTTTTTTCGCCAGACGCACGAGAATCCAGATGACCAGGGCGATGCCCAACAGGTAGATCAGAACGCGTATACCAAACATCGGTCTAGTGTACCCGAATTTTCATGGTGCCGAAGGGTCGTGTGATCAATGCTTTACTCGGACCCCGTTTATTCAGGAGAATACAGGCTTTCAAATATACAGGGGCCGCCATGCATCTCCACGAGTATCAAGCCAAACAACTGTTCGCGGACTATGGCGTTCCGGTTCCGCGGGGTCGTATGGTCGAATCCATTCAGGATGCTGCAGCGGCGGCCAAGGCGCTGGGTGGCGGGCGCTGGGTGGTGAAGGCACAGGTTCACGCCGGTGGGCGGGGTAAGGGCGGGGGCGTCAAGCTGGTGGACAGCGTCGAGGCGGTTGAAAATACCGCGCGTGCATTGCTGGGATCGAAGTTGCGTACCCGGCAGACGGGCAGCCAGGGTTTGCCGGTACATCGTCTGCTGATTGAAGACACCGTTGAAATTACACGCGAGCTTTATCTGGGCATGCTGGTCGACAGGGCGCGGGAGCGGGTCATGGTCATGGTATCTGCATCCGGTGGTATGGATATCGAAGAAGTTGCAGCGCGGGATCCGCGTGCCATTGTGACCGAAGCTGTCCATCCTGCCGTTGGCTTACAGGCCTATCAATGCCGTAATCTGGCCTTCGCTGTGGGATTGGCGGGTGACCAGATCAGGGCGTTTACCCGTTTGCTGACCGGTCTGTACCGTTTGTTTGAGCAACAGGATGCCAGCCTGGTGGAAATTAATCCGCTGGTAGTCACGGCGTCCGCTGAGTTGCTGGCGCTGGATGCCAAGCTTGAACTCGATGACAACGCCTTGTACCGGCACCCGCATACCAGCGATCTGCGCGATCCTACCCAGGAAGACGAGAAAGAACGCAGTGCCAGTGAACACGGGCTCAACTATATTACTCTGGACGGCGACATCGCCTGCATGGTGAATGGTGCAGGCCTGGCCATGGCGACCATGGACCTGATCCAGTTGCACGGCGGCGAACCGGCTAATTTTCTCGACGTCGGCGGTGGTGCAACCGCCGAACGGGTGGCTGAGGCTTTCAAGCTGATTCTGGCGGACGCCAAGGTTCGAGCGATACTGGTGAATATTTTTGGCGGCATTGTGCGCTGTGATCTGATCGCTGAAGGCATTGTACAGGCGGTGCAGGAGGTGGGCGTCGATCTGCCGGTGGTTGTGCGTCTGGAAGGCACCAACAGGGAGGAGGGTAAAGCGCTGCTGGCGGCTTCCGGCTTGAACATAATCGCCGCCGAAGGTTTCTCGGATGCGGCCGCGAAAGTCGTGCAGGCAAGCCGGGGGGCAGCCGCATGAGCATCCTGGTCGATCAGCACACGCGGGTGATTTGTCAGGGATTCACCGGCAAACAGGGCAGCTTCCATTCCGAGCAGGCACTGGCCTACGGTACACAGCTGGTCGGTGGTGTCACACCCGGCAAAGGTGGACAGACACACCTGGGTTTGCCGGTATTCAATACCGTGCGCGACGCGGTGGTTGCTACGGGCGCCAATGCCAGCATGATTTATGTGCCGGCGGCTTTTGCCGCAGACGCCATACTCGAAGCGGCTGATGCTGGCATCGAGCTTATTGTCTGCATATCCGAAGGCATACCGGTAATGGATATGTTGAAGGTGAAAGCCGCGCTTTCCGGCAGTGGCGCCAGTCTGATTGGCCCCAACTGCCCGGGCATCATTACACCGGGTGCCTGCAAAGTGGGTATTATGCCGGGCGCCATTCACGAACCGGGCTCGGTCGGTATAGTCTCGCGATCCGGTACCTTGACCTATGAAGCGGTCTACCAGACCACGCTGGCGGGGCTGGGGCAGAGTACCTGTGTTGGAATAGGCGGTGATCCGATTCACGGGCTGGATTTTATTGACTGTCTGCGGCAGTTCGAGCGCGACCCCGGTACCGAGGGTGTCATTATGGTGGGTGAGATTGGCGGCAGCGCTGAAGAGGAAGCGGCCGTATTCATACACGATCACATGAGCAAACCGGTGGTCGCCTACATCGCCGGGGTTACCGCGCCAGCCGGTAAGCGCATGGGACACGCGGGCGCCATCATCAGTGGTGGCCAGGGTACGGCAGAGGCAAAATTCGCCGCGCTGGAACAGGCCGGCGTCACGGTTGTGCGTTCGCCGGCGGATATGGGTGTGCGTATGCAGGAAGTGCTGGCAGATTCATGAAGGGGCGTTGACATGCCGGCTGATTTACGCGCCGAAAAGGTTGTGTTGCGTCTGGTGATGGCGCAATGTAACTTGCTGGTCGGAGATATTCCCGCCAATACCGAGCGGGTTATCGAATCCGCGCAGCGTGCTCGCGATGAACTCGGAGCCGACCTGATCGTTTTTTCCGAACTGACGCTGACCGGTTATCCGCCCGAAGACCTGTTGTTACACCCGGGTCTGCAGGACCTGGTGGATGCAGGACTGGCGAGGATTCGATCCGAGGTGGTTGGTATTCACGTACTGGTCGGCCACCCGGAGCAGACGGCTGAAGGCCGTTACAATACGGCTTCGCTGATCCACGATAGCCGGGTGCTCGCGCGCTGCCGCAAGCGTAATCTGCCCAACTACAGTGTGTTTGACGAAAAACGCTATTTTGTTGCCGGTGACGGCTTCTGCGTGGCACAGGTGGCCGGCGTGCCGGTGGCGGTGACCATTTGTGAAGATATCTGGACGCCGGAGTCTGCGCAGGCCGCAGCGGATGCGGGTGCCAGACTCCTGTTGAATCTCAATGCATCACCTTTCCATACCGGTAAGGGTAACGAACGTGAAGCTGTGGTCGCCATGCGCGTGGAAGAAACCGCGTGTCCTGTTGTCTACGTCAATCTGGTGGGCGGGCAGGATGAACTGGTTTTTGATGGTGGATCTTTCGTGCTGGATCAGGCTGCAACCACAGTCGTGCGGGCACCAGCCTGCCAGGAGGGTCTCTACCCGGTCGATTTTGAAAGGGTGCAGAATGAACTCCGGCCCATACCCGGCGAGGTAACACCGTGCGCCGAAGAAGTTGCCGGTATTTACCAGGCTTTGGTTCTCGGGGTGCGCGATTATATAGACAAGAATGGTTTCAACGGTGCCGTTATTGGCCTGTCTGGTGGCGTTGATTCGGCGTTGACCCTGGCCATTGCCGTCGATGCCGTCGGCGCAGGGCGCGTTGAAGCGGTGATGATGCCGTCACGTTATACTTCGGAGATGAGCCTGGAAGACGCTCGTGCCGAAGCGCAGGCGCTCGCTGTCGAGTACCGGGAGATCCCCATCGAGCAGCCGTTCGAGGCTTTCCTGGAGACCCTGTCCCAAGTGTTTGCCGGTAGCGAACGGGATGTGACGGAAGAAAACATCCAGGCCCGATGCCGGGGGGTGATTCTGATGGCCCTGTCCAACAAGCAGGGACGGATGGTCCTGACTACCGGTAACAAGAGCGAAATGTCGGTAGGCTATGCGACTCTGTACGGGGACATGGCTGGCGGTTTTGCGCCTATCAAGGATGTACCCAAACTGCTGGTCTATAAATTGTGCGAGTATCGTAATTCGATTGCGCCGGTTATTCCGCAGCGTGTGCTGCAGCGGGCCCCATCAGCCGAATTGGCGCCGGACCAGAAAGACGAGGATTCCCTGCCGCCGTATTCTGTTCTGGATCCGATCCTGCAGGGCTATATCGAGCAGGATCTGGGCATCGAAGAGTTGGTCAAGCAGGGTTTTGATGAAGCGACGGTGTGCCGTATTGTCGCTCTCGTGGATCGCAATGAATATAAGCGCCGTCAGGCGCCGCCCGGAATCCGCATTACCCGGCGCGCTTTCGGCCGCGATCGGCGCTACCCCATCACATCGGGTTTTTTAACCGCGCAGTTGCGCGGCCAGGGGCGTTGCCGGCAGTGACGCAGGACAGTACACTGAAATCGATTCAAGCATCAACAAGGGAACGACCCATGAAAAAAGTCGAAGCCGTTATCAAGCCGTTTAAACTGGATGATGTGCGCGAAGCGCTGTCGGATATTGGTATTACCGGTATGACTGCCGTCGAGGTGAAAGGTTTCGGCCGGCAGAAGGGGCATACCGAGCTGTATCGTGGTGCGGAATATGTCGTGGATTTTCTGCCCAAGGTAAAGCTTGAAATTGTCGTCAAGGAGGATGACCTTGAGCGCTGTATAGAAACGATCACCAACGCGGCGAGGACCGGCAAAATCGGCGATGGTAAAATATTTATTACATCGGTAGAGCGGGTGGTGCGTATTCGAACCGGCGAAACGGATAATGATGCAATCTGATCCGTCCGCGCTGCTGCGCTAATGCCTATCTTTCCAAGTCCCTGCTGGCAGGGCGATTCAGCTCCAGTACCCGCTGTATGTCGCGGGCGAGATCTGTCATGCCCATCTTGGTATAAGCCTGCACCAGCACCTGCAGAGCGTCCTGCGCCGCCGGTGTACGCTGATAATTTTCGATAACATACTTTGCGCGGTTGGCCGCAGCCACGTAGGCGCCGCGTTTCATGTAGTAATCGGCGACATTGATTTCGTATCGGGCCAGCTGGTTATGCAGGAAAACCAGCCGTTCCCTGGCGTCGGTGGCGTAGCGGCTGTCAGGGAATTTTTTCACTAACTGGGTAAAATCATTGAAGGAGTCGCGCAGGGCCCGGGTGTCACGCTCGGAAGGTTTGCGTGGTGCCACACGGTCCACCAGGTTGGCGCCACGGCTATAGTTGACCAGCCCTTTCAGATAGTAGGCATAGTCCAGGTGGGGACTGCCCGGATTGTTACGTATGAAACGCTCGGCGGTAGCGATGGAAGAGTCGGGTTCATCGAACTTGTAGTACGCGTAGGCGATCTCAAGCTGGGCCTGCTGGGCATATTTGCCGAACGGGAAGCGAACTTCGAGTTTTTCGAAGGTCTTGATCGAGGTTTCAAAATCACCTGAGTCAAGCGCTTTTTTGGCGCGGCGATAAAGCTCTTCGGCAGGTAAAGCATCCAGTTCATCCTCGGGTGAGGTCGCACAACCGAAGGTGAACAGAATCGTCAATAAAGGTATAAGGCATAACCAGCGCATCAGCCTGCGTGTCCGATTTCTATCGTGAAAACCAAATTGTAAGGCGGCTTGTTCCTTAATACTATGTCTGAGCACATTCATCTGACAGGACAGATTCCGCAATCATCGGCTGGTCGCCGTGTCGATCAGGTGCTGGTGGAGCTGTTTCCGGGCTATTCACGCAGTCGCCTGCAGCAGTGGATAAAGGCAGGCCAGGTGCTGTTGAACCAGCGGCCGGTGCTGGCCAGGTACCGGGTGGCGGGTGGCGAGCAGGTTGAAGTACGTGCGCAGCTGCAGCTGGAGACCGAGGTGCGGCCGGAGGATATTCCGCTCGATATCCGTTTCCAGGACCAGCATCTGCTGGTATTGAACAAGCCGGCCGGCCTGGTTGTGCACCCCGCCGCGGGAAATCCGAATGGAACCCTGCAGAATGCCCTGCTCTACTATGATCCTGAACTGGCCGCGTTGCCGCGGGCCGGGATTGTACATCGTCTCGACAAGGATACCAGCGGCCTGATGGTGGTGGCGCGCAGCCTGAGTGCACACAAGTCGCTGGTCGAACAGCTGCAGGCACGAAGCGTACACCGGGAATACCTGGCGCTGGTGCAATCAGTGCTGGCGGCTGGCGGAACGGTCGATGCACCGATTGGCCGCCATCAGCGTGATCGCCTGCGTATGGCTGTGGTGGAATCCGGCAAGCCGGCTATTTCGCATTATCGGGTCCTGGAACGGTTTGCCGCCCATACCCTGGTGCAGGTCCGCCTTGAGACCGGACGGACTCACCAGATCCGGGTGCATATGGCCCATATCCACTGTCCGTTGCTGGGTGATCCGCTGTACGGAGGTCGTCTGAGGTTGCCGCGCGGCGCCTCAGCGGTTTTGCGCGAGGCGATCAGCGCATTTCGCCGCCAGGCGTTGCACGCCGTGCGTCTGCAACTGATTCATCCGCTGACCCGGGAAGTGGTCGGCTGGGAGGCTGAAATACCTGCAGATTTCAATCAACTACTTGAGTCGCTGAGGGCGGGATGATCTACCCGGACTGGCCTGCAGCGGTGCCCGTCAAAGCCGTGACGACAACCCGCCATGGGGGTGTCAGCACAGCGCCTTATGACAGCTTGAACCTGGCGGATCATGTCGGTGATGCAGCGGGCGCCGTGCGTCAGAATCGTTTATCCATCCAGCAGCAGCTGAAGCTGCCGGGGTGGCCGGCCTGGTTGAACCAGGCTCATGGTAATAGCGTGGTGGATGCGGCCAGCTGCGGCGAGCGCCCGTCAGCTGATGCCGGTTTTACCGATCGGCCCGGTGTGGTGTGTGCGGTGCTGACCGCGGATTGTCTGCCGGTGCTGTTCTGTGATCGCAGTGGAACACGGGTTGCCGCTGCACATGCAGGCTGGCGGGGCCTGGCGGCTGGTATCCTGGAGAGCACTGTGCGGGCGTTCGAATCAGAGCCCCGGCAGCTGATGGCCTGGTTGGGGCCCGCGATCGGAGCGGGCGCCTTTGAGGTGGGCTGGGAGGTGCGGCAGGCTTTTGTAGCGCAACATGCCGAGGCCGCCAGTGCTTTTATGTCCCGTCCAAATGGACGCTGGCTGGCGGACCTGTATCAGCTGGCGCGGATTCGGCTGTGCGCCAGCGGCGTGACTGCCGTCTACGGGGGCGGATTCTGTACCTATTCTGATCCGCAACGCTTTTATTCCTATCGACGTGATGGAGTCACCGGGCGCATGGCATCGTTGATCTGGCTGGTTTAATCGCGGCCAGACGGTGCCGAGTTTAAATCGGTAATTTCAGGTACTCTGACCTGAATGGCACTTCCTTAAGCCAATGCCATGTCAATAGCCACGGAAAACACGGACGCCATGAAAATTATTATCGTTTCTTTCTGTGATTACTGTGTGTTCCGTGGCTGAATTCAACGCTGTTCGATCAGCTGCGAGGCATCGCTGACCCCTTGAAACTCACTGCGGTATACTTGCTGGTTTTCAGGTGTTTATAAATTCGGTATTTCGATGTCGCTGCTGATCTGGATTCTGCTGTTCTGTCTGCTGGGCGGTGTGCTCAGCGTTGTCGCTGCGGCTGTTTTTTTACTGCTGCCGGAAACCTGGCGTACCCGTCTGCTGCCACATGCGGTCAGTTTTGCCATCGGTGCCTTACTGGGGGCTGCCCTGCTGGGGCTGTTGCCGCATGCACTGGAGGCGGTTGATGGTAACGATTTTCACAGTATTTCGGCGGCTGTGTTGCTTGGATTGTTTGGTTTTTTTCTGCTGGAAAAGCTGGTGTTGTGGCGCCATTGCCACCACGAGCACTGTGAAGTCCACGTACCCGAGGATCACCACCAGCACCAGCCGACTGCAACCGGTGCCCTGATTCTGATTGGCGATGGGCTGCACAACTTTATCGACGGTGTGTTAATCGGTGCCGCGTTCCTGACGGACATCCATCTCGGTGTGGTCACCAGTCTGGCGGTTGCCGCTCACGAAATTCCACAGGAAGTGGGCGATTTTGCCGTGCTGCTGCACAGCGGTTTCAGTACTGGACGGGCATTTTTGTTTAACGTGCTGGCCAGTCTGACCACGGTTATCGGCGGTGTTCTGGCCTACTACGGCTTAATGCATCTTCAGCCGGCGTTGCCCTATGTACTCGCCGTTGCCGCGTCCAGCTTTATCTATATCGCGGTTGCTGACCTGATTCCAGGGCTGCACAAACGTGTTGAATTCAGCGCGACGCTTAAACAGATATTGCTGATCGGCCTGGGTGTGGGGCTTATCTATATCACGCATGCTACCCTGCATGCCTGATCTGCGTGGCTGTCGGTGCCGAAAGCTTATACCGACTAATCGACACAAATGCCTCAGTATGTTGTGCATGCAGTCTACTGGCGGCGCTGAATAAGCGGCTTGCACCATTGGCGATTCCCTGTCTATAGTGCGGCCTGTTAACTGAGTCGGGGGAACCCCATGTCGAACTGGTACATGTTGACGCTGGTGGGCCAGGACCAACCCGGTATTGTGGCCAAAGTCACTACCGCTCTGTTCGAGGCAGGCAGTAACCTGGGTGAGACTTCCATGATTCGCCTGGGTGAATACTTCACGGTCATGATGATGGTGCAGAACGATGCCGGTGACGACGCGCTGCGCAGTGTCTTGCAGCCAGTGGTCGATGCGCTCGGACTGGTACTTCATATCGATGCTATTGATGGCGCCCTTCATCATCGTTCGATCCCGGATGTCTGTATTCTGGTGCACGGTGCCGATCGCGCCGGCATCGTTTCGCAGGTGACCAGCAGAGCTGCACAGGCAGGTCTGAATATTCTCGACCTGGCGTCGGATGTCGGTGGTACCGAGTCTGACCCGATATACATCCTGCAGATCGAGGGTATGGCGGCACAGGGTGTGGAGTCGATTGAAAAGGCGCTGGCACCATTGCAGGTCGAGGGTGTCAAGGTCGATGTGCGTCCGATCGAAACACTTATCGGGTGACACGTGTCTGTACTGGAGATCCTGACCTATCCAGACGATCGCCTGCGCCAGGTTTCCGAACCTGTCGAACAGTTCGATGCCGCGTTGCAGGCCCGTATCGATAATCTTGAAGAGACCCGCCTGGCGGGGCCAGGCGCGGTGGGTATTGCCGCGCCACAGGTCGGCTGGTTTCAACGCGTTCTGATTGTGGATGTCTCGGGCCGCAAGAAGGCCGGAAACCATGGTCACCTGATTCTGGTGAATCCTGAGATTACCGAGTGGGAGGGTTTTGCCATCGGCCGCGAGGGTTGTCTTTCAGTACCCGATTATACCGGCAACGTGGTACGCGCCGAGCGTATCCAGCTCGACGCATCAGACCGCGAAGGCAATGCGCTTTGTTTCGAGATGGAGGGTTTTGAGGCGCGCGCAGTTCAGCACGAACTGGATCACCTCGACGGTCTGCTGTTCCTCGATCGCCTGGTCAGCCGGCGCCAGGACCTGTTCCAGCGCAAGGTCTACAAGTAAACAGGTTTTTTACCGCCTGCCTTGAAATTCCCCACAGAACCTCCCATATATTACCCAGCTTATACAATTTTTGGGGAGACTCCTTGTCATGCGTATGGATAAACTGACTTCCAAGTTCCAGATGGCGCTGGCGGACGCGCAGAGTCTGGCGGTAGGGCGGGATCACAATTATATCGAGCCGGTTCATGTCATGGTGGCGTTACTGGACCAGGAAGGCGGTACCGTCCGCCATCTGCTCGCTCAGGCCAACGTCAATACCAACCTGTTGCGCTCCCAGTTGGGCGAGCAGATGGATCGTCTGCCGGTGGTGGAGGGCACCTCTGGTGATGTGCATATTTCCAATGATTTGACCCGTCTACTCAACCTCACGGACAAACTGGCGCAGAAACGCAAGGATCAGTACATCTCGTCGGAATTGTTTGCACTCGCGGCAATCGAAGACAAGGGCCAGCTCGGCGAGTTACTGCGCAGCGCCGGCGCCAGCAGGGGGCTGGTCGAAAAGGCTATTGAAAAGATGCGCGGTGGCCAGAATGTCGATGACCCCAACGCCGAGGATCAGCGTCAGGCGCTGGAAAAATACACCATTGACCTTACGGAACGCGCCGAACAGGGCAAACTTGACCCGGTAATCGGACGTGACGACGAAATTCGTCGCACCATTCAGGTGCTTCAGCGCCGCACCAAAAACAATCCGGTACTGATCGGTGAGCCCGGGGTGGGCAAGACGGCCATTGTTGAAGGACTGGCGCAACGAATCATTAACGGTGAAGTGCCGGAGGGCATCAAGGGTAAACGCCTGTTGAGTCTCGATATGGGGTCACTGATCGCCGGTGCAAAATTCCGCGGCGAGTTCGAGGAACGTCTCAAGGCGGTACTCAATGATCTTTCCAAACAGGAAGGCCAGATCATCCTGTTCATCGATGAGCTGCATACCATGGTCGGAGCCGGCAAGGCTGAAGGCGCCATGGATGCCGGTAATATGCTGAAACCGGCACTGGCCCGTGGCGAACTGCACTGTGTCGGCGCAACCACGCTGGATGAGTACCGCAAATATCTGGAGAAAGATGCCGCACTGGAGCGTCGATTCCAGAAAGTGCTGGTTGGCGAACCCACGGTTGAAGATACCATCGCTATTCTGCGCGGCCTTAAAGAACGTTATGAAGTTCACCACGGTGTGGATATCACCGATCCGGCGATTGTAGCGGCGGCGACCCTGTCAACCCGTTACATCACTGACCGGCAGTTGCCGGACAAGGCCATTGACCTGATCGATGAGGCTGCCAGCCGGATTCGTATGGAAATCGATTCCAAGCCGGAGCAGATGGATCGGCTGGAACGGCGTCTGATCCAGTTGAAGATCGAACGCGAGGCGCTGCAAAAGGAAAGCGACGAAGCGTCGGTCAAGCGTCTGGCTATTCTTCAGGAAGAAATCGACGCTCTGGAGCGCGAATTTTCTGATCTGGAGGAAATCTGGAAATCCGAGAAAGCCGCGGTGCAGGGTTCGTCCCACATCAAGGAAGCGCTGGAGCGTGCGCGTATGGAATTGGAAACGGCGCAGCGCGCCGGTGATCTGGCGCGGGCCGGTGAATTGCAGTATGGACGGATCCCGGAACTGGAAAAACAGTTGCAGATCGCCGACCAGGCGGAAATGCAGGAGATGAAACTGCTGCGCAACAAGGTGACCGACGAAGAGATTGCCGAGGTGGTGTCCAAGTGGACCGGTATCCCGGTGTCGAAAATGCTGGAAGGTGAACGCGACAAACTGCTGCGCATGGAACAGGAAATCGAAAAACGTGTGGTTGGCCAGGGCGAAGCCGTGAAGGCGGTGTCTGACGCTATTCGCCGTTCACGCGCCGGTTTGTCCGATCCCAACCGGCCCAATGGGTCATTTTTGTTCCTGGGTCCGACCGGTGTGGGTAAAACCGAACTGACCAAGGCGCTGGCGGAGTTCCTGTTTGATACCGAAGAAGCCATGGTGCGCATCGATATGTCGGAATTCATGGAAAAACACTCGGTGGCACGCCTGATCGGTGCGCCCCCCGGTTATGTCGGCTATGAGGAAGGGGGGTATCTGACCGAAGCGGTCAGGCGCAAACCCTACTCGGTCATTCTCATGGACGAAGTCGAGAAGGCCCATCCGGATGTGTTCAACGTATTGCTGCAGGTGCTGGACGATGGCCGCCTGACCGACGGCCAGGGGCGCACAGTCGATTTCCGCAATTCGGTTGTTGTGATGACATCCAACCTGGGAAGCCAGCAGATCCAGGAGTTGGCCGGAGAAGAAAACTACGATCGTATGAAAAGCGCAGTCATGGAGGTGGTGGGTGCCCACTTCCGGCCTGAATTCATTAACCGTATTGACGAAGCCGTGGTGTTCCACCCGCTCGGTCGTGAGCAGATTCGTTCCATCACCACGATTCAGATCGGCTATCTGCGCCAGCGCCTGGCAGAGCGTGAGCTCGGACTGGAACTTTCGGAAGCGGCTCTGGACCGTCTCGGTGAGGCCGGTTTTGATCCGGTGTACGGCGCCCGGCCGCTCAAGCGGGCCATCCAGCAGCAACTGGAGAATCCGCTGGCGCAGGAGATTCTGGCCGGGCGTTTCCAACCCGGTCAGGTCATTCAGGTCGATGTCGATGGTGGGCAGTTGCTGTTCCGTGATCGGGGCAGTCACGCCAGCGCGGCTTGAAAGACGTTTCTATTCAACGTGAAAGGGCGGACGCCGGTCCGCCCTTTTTTGCCTGTGCAGGAACTTTCAACTTGAAGGGCGGATGGTGAATCCGTAGTATGGGCCGGTATTTGGTCCTGGCAGCCTGCGTCCGATTGTCGGCCAAAACAACAATATTCAGGAGGAGGAGTGATGATTTCAAGAAAAGCCCTCGGGGTTGTGCTGATCGTTTCTATGGCGCCGATGGTATCCTCGGTCATGGCGGCCAAAGGTTTCAGTTACAGCTTCGTCGATGCCGGTTACCAATATACCAGTGGCGATCCGGAGAATTTAAAGGTTGGTCTGGTAAACGCTTCCTTTGGTATATTCGATTATGTGGCCCTGCGTGCCGGTTTTCAGCGTGGAAAAATCGAGGACTACCCGCCGTCTGAGGCGAGAAATGGCGATGATCCTGATTTCACCGAATATCAGGCCGGTGTGAGGGGACATTATCCCCTGATGAAGAAGAAGCTCGACGTTTTCGGCACCGGTACCTGGTTCTACAACAGCATCAACAGCAATTCCAGCGGTGTTTCTTCCATTAGCGACGCGGGGGGGCTTTTCGACGTCGGCGTGCGCTACCAGGCCACCAAGAAGTGGGAACTGGATGCCGCCGTAGAATACCGGACGGGCGATTACGACGGCACCTTCGGGGTAGTCGAGTCGATCTACAAAATCACAAAGAAACTCTCTATCTCGTTGAATACCCGGCAGAACAGCGATATTCAGAAATATTTTGGCGGTCTCCGCCTCGATTTCTAGTGTTGCGAAAGCAATACCTTTAAGACCCACCGATTACGGTGGGTTTTTTTATGTCCAGGGATGGACGGTATGCCGCGAGAGGGCAGGACGCCCGTAGCGGCGATGTCCGATGGACGGTATGCCG
>Ga0193947_1000109_pt1 | contig 16597 bp, 16 predicted proteins | sample FRT_01_MG_FD_161267 | JGI IMG/M metagenome (GOLD analysis project Ga0193947, IMG submission 161267) | Sediment microbial communities from the Broadkill River, Lewes, Delaware, United States - FRT_0-1_MG | ecosystem: Environmental > Aquatic > Freshwater > River > Sediment | place: USA: Delaware... | reverse complement strand
CGTCATCTGCGTTGTTGTGCTCCCTTGAATTAGCTACGGCTAGTACTGCGGTCGCACGCCTAACAGCTAACGGCTTCTCGACTCGCTGTATCCATCAATATCACCTTGACGGAGTACTAGGGCCTGTTAACACTAAAGAACTTCCAGTTCATCGCCAAACCAGTCACAGGCCATACCCACGCGTTCGCTAATGGCGTGTTTCTCATAGGGCACCGGGGCACTATGCCCCCACACCGGGCCGGGCCAGGCCGGATCGCTGGTGAATCGCGCAATATGATGCACATGCAATTGGGGCACAAGATTACCCAGGGCACCGATGTTGATCTTGTCGGCATGAAAACTCTGCATCAGATTGTGCGACAGATTCGCTGATTCCCGCCATAGCTGGCACTGATCGGACTCAGGCAGCTGAAATATCTCGCCAATCCCGCTTCTCTGTGGCACCAGGATGAACCAGGGGTAACGCGCGTCGTTCAGCAGCAATAACAGGCTTAGCGGTAACCGCCCCACACGGATGCAATCTGCCGCCAGCCTGCTATGCAACTCAAAACCTGCTGTCATGGTATCCCTCCGGATCTTCCGGTCTGTTCGGGGCTTTTTACGCCTGGGGCCTTTTGGCTTCAAGCCATAAAGGTTATCGTAACTGGACAATGAATTACATACTCGCCGTTGATCAGGGCACTCACGCAAGTCGTGCGCTGGTTCTGGACACCCACGGGCAAGTCATCTCTCAAAGCCTGCGTGCTGTAGCTCTTGCCCATCCCCGCCCCGGCTGGGTCGAGCAGGATGCCGTACAACTTGCGGCATCGGTGCAGGCTGCTATAAAGGAAGCGCTGCATACGCTGACAGCGCACCAACGTGCCGCTGTCAGCGCCTGCGGCATTAGCAGCCAACGCTCCACAGTGCTTGCCTGGCGAGCCAATGGCACACCAGTGTCAACAGCCATCAACTGGCAGGATACCCGGGGCGAACCTCAGCTCGAAAGCGTGCGCAGCCGGGCTGCAGTCATCCACAAGCTATCGGGACTGCCGCTTTCCGCCCATTATGGCGCGAGCAAGTTGCACTGGCTGCACCAGTTACTGGGCAACGACCCGGATATAACGCTCGGGCCACTGGCGAGTTTCCTGCTTGGCAACTTAACAGGTGACGGACGTTATGTGGTGGACCACAGCAACGCTCAACGCATGCAGCTGTTTGATATCCGTACCCTGAACTGGTCCCGGCAACTGCTTGACTGGTTCGACATACCGATTGACAGCTTACCGGTCTGTCTGCCTGTACGGCACAATTATGGAACGCTGTCTGAATACGGCATTCCAGTTACCGCCGTTTGCGGCGACCAGAACGCGGCCTGGTTCGGATCAGGTGAGCCGGATGCCGGCAGCGCGCGCGTTAACCTGGGCAGTGGCGCTTTCATTCTTGCCCGCCAGGCTAATGACCACGCCATACCGAATTTACTATCGAGTATTGCCGACAGTGATGCTCACGGGTGCCAGTATCTTGTGGAAGGCACCGTCAATGGCTCAGGTAATGCATTGCAGTGGTTAACGGCGTATACATCTGTGCAAAACATCCAGTCGCGGCTTGCCGTTTGGCTGCAACAGGTAAGCAGACCGCCGCTTTTTCTGAATACCGTGGGAGGACTGGGATCACCCTGGTGGAAACAGGGTCTGGCAGCAAAGTTTGTACCTGATAGCAAACAATACAGCGACGCCGAGAGGACGGTTGCCGTTGCAGAAAGCACCTTGTTCCTGGTGAATTACAATCTCGAGCAGATACGAAAACGGCAGGCGATTCTGCGCCTGGCAGTGAGTGGCGGCCTGTCGCGGATAAAGCCTCTATGCCAGAAACTGGCCAACCTGAGCGGCCTCCCCGTGGAGCGCAACGAAGACGCCGAAGCGAGCGCGCGGGGTATCGCGTGGCTGGCCGCCGGGCGGCCCCGAAACTGGTACCAGACAGGGCGAACACAACTTTTCGAGCCACTGTCCGATACAGGGTTGACAGCACGATACACTCAGTTCATTGAAAAACTCCGGGAATACATTGACATCGACGACAATAAATGAAGAACGCATACCCGCGTTGGTGGCCCACCGCGGCTATATGCACACCTATCCGGAGAATACCTGGCTGGGTCTTGAAGCCGCCCTGAAAGCCGGCGCCTGCTGGATCGAATTCGATCTCCAGATGTGCGCCGACGGACGCTTCGTACTGCTGCACGATGCTGACTTCAAGCGTACCGCCAATTCACCGGCATCCGTGTTCGACATGAGCACCGAACAGTTAGTGGAGATCAGTGTTCACGAACCCACTCGTTTCGGAGCGCGCTACGCACCGCTGAAGGTAGTTGACCTGGATACCGTCCTGCTTAAGCTGTCCGCTTTTCCGCATGCGCGTGCCATGGTCGAAATCAAGCAGGAAAGCCTGCAACGATGGGGACTGGAAAGGGTCATGGATGCCTTACTGGATAAACTTGCCTCCTGTCACGACCAGTGTGTTCTGATTTCTTATAACCACCGGGCATTGAGCTATAGCAGGAAAAGGGACACGATCGACATTGGGTGGGTACTGGCTGCTTATGACCAGGCGCACCTCAGCCGTGCGAGACAGCTGAAGCCTCAATTTCTGATTTGTAACGAACGCAAAATTCCACAGCAAGAGTCACCCTGGACAGGCCCATGGCAGTGGATGTTGTACGACATCAGCGACCCAGCGGTTGCCCTGCGATGGGCTGCACGCGGCATCGACCTGATTGAAACCGGGGCAATCGGCAGCATGCTGCAAGACCCCTTACTTGCCAGAAAAACATGCCCACATGAAATATGACCTGCTTATCATCGGTGCAGGTATTCATGGCACCGCCGTTGCGCAGGCTGCCGCTGCCGCCGGATATCGGACCCTGGTGCTGGAACAGTACGACCGGGCAGCAACCGCGACTTCAAGCAAATCGTCGAAACTGGTCCACGGCGGCTTACGCTACCTCGAAAGCGGCCAGATCAAGCTGGTTCGCGAATGCCTGCTCGAACGCCGGCGACTGCTGAAGAATGCGCCCCACCTGGTCCACCTGACACCTTTCCATATCCCCATTTACAAGGACACGCAGCGTCGCCCCTGGCAAATCCGTCTGGGCCTGAGTCTTTATACCCTGCTGGGCGGCAAATCCTTTCAACAGCTAGCAAAGGCCAGCTGGGGCGAACTGGACGGCCTGCGTACGGACAAGCTGCAGGCCGTGTTGCGTTACTACGACGGCCAGACCGACGATGTCGAACTCACTCGCGCCGTGCTGTCATCCGCCCAATCACTCGGTGCCGAGTTCCGCTTCGAGTGCAGCTTCGAGCGGGCAGCGTGCAGCCACCAGCAGTGCAGTGTTATTTACCGTGAACAGGGCGTCGACAGGGAAATTCGCAGCCGGGCTCTTGTCAATGCCGGCGGCCCCTGGGTCAACTCGGTTCTGGCACGTATTGATCCGATGCCCGAAAAGCTGGCAATCGATCTGGTACAGGGCACCCACCTGGTCATCCCGGGTAAGCTGCAGCAGGGCATGTACTATCTGGAGGCACCCCAGGACCAGCGCGCGATTTTTGCCATGCCATGGGGGAACCGCATTCTACTGGGCACCACGGAATCCCTGTTTAGCGGCGATCCCTCCCAGGTACAGCCGTTGGAATCCGAAATCCGTTATCTGCTGGCCGTCTACAACCACTACTTTGAGAACACCCTTGAACGGTCGCAGGTCATCGAGGCATTTGCCGGTGTGCGCGTACTGCCCAAAAACGAAGACGCGGCCTTCAAGCGTTCCCGCGATACGCTACTGCACATCGATAAAGCAAACTGCCCACGGGTGTTGAGTATCTACGGCGGCAAACTGACTTCACACCGCGCCACAGCGGAGCAGGTCATACGCCGACTGAGCCCACTGTTACCGGCACGTGAGAAGCGGGCGGATACACGGAAGCTCGCACTACCCGCTGGCAAATAGAGGGCAGACCCGAAGGCACTTGCTTAGGCGGTTCAATAATCGATGTGGGGTGGATAAGCACAGCGCAATCCACCAATATCAATCTATTTATTCGTCAATCAGAGGTAACGTTTCGCCTTCGCCGGTGGGCGGTTTCAAGCCGAGTTGCGCATAGGCATTGCGTGTTGCCATACGGCCGCGCGGTGTACGTACAATAAAACCCTGCTGTATCAGGTAGGGCTCCAGCACATCTTCAATCGTGCCCTTTTCCTCGCCAATCGCCGCAGCCAGGTTATCCACACCCACCGGACCGCCGTCGAATTTATCGATTATGGTGTGCAACAGGCGGCGGTCCTGGCTATCGAATCCCCGCTCGTCGACATCCAGCATGCGCATGGCGGCTTCAACGACCTCCGCTGTAACCACACCCTGTGCTTTTACTTCCGCGTAATCACGTACCCGGCGCAACAGTCGGTTGGCAATACGCGGCGTACCTCGTGAACGTTTCGCCAGCACCAGGGCACCCGTATCATCCATCTCGATACCCAGAATACCCGCTGATCGCTTCAGGATATAAGCCAGGTCCTGGCTGTTATAGAACTCAAGGCGTTGCACAATACCAAAGCGGTCACGCAACGGTGAGGTCAACAGGCCGGCGCGGGTGGTTGCCCCGACAAGGGTGAAGGGCGGAAGATCCAGTTTGATGGAACGCGCCGCCGGCCCTTCGCCAATCACGATATCGAGCTGATAATCCTCCATGGCCGGGTAAAGGATTTCCTCGACGACCGGGCTCAGGCGGTGGATTTCATCGACAAACAATACGTCATGGGGTTCCAGATTGGTCAACAGTGCAGCCAGGTCACCCTGCTTCTCCAGTACCGGTCCGGCACTATGCCGCAGGTTGGCCCCCATTTCGTTGGCAATGATATGTGCCAGCGTGGTTTTGCCCAACCCGGGCGGACCGAATATCAGCACATGATCAAGCGCATCTGCACGACGTCGCGCAGCTTCAATGAAGATCTCCATCTGTTCGCTAACCTGCGGCTGCCCGACATAGTCGGCCAGCTTCCTGGGGCGGATAGCACGGTCGAGGGCTTCGTCCTCGGACGATGCGCTGGCGGTCACAATGCGGTCAGGCTCGATCATAAGGTCTCGTAGTCCTTGAAGAACCGGTAGCATACAGGCTGCGGAACAAGCGGTACAGAGGCTGATGCTCGCGGGGATTTTTACTGTTCGCCATGCTGGATATTGCCAAGCCGACACGCTTTTATGGGGCACGCTGTGAATACATCCCTGTAGGCTCGACGGCAGCATCCCTGCTGCCGACGGCCCCATAAAAGCGTGTCGGCTTCGCAATATCCATAAACCATCTCCAGGTTTAGCGCATGCAATATAGACCGACTGAATACCGGCGTATTCTTCAAATTGTTCTCCGTGCCGAAATCCTGTAGCTTAAGCTGCTCTGCTGCTATCCCAATAGCACCACCAAGCCACGCTGTTCCGAACAAGGAGTCACCATGAAAGCAAGAGCCGCGGTCGCCTGGCAGGCCAAACAACCGCTTTCGATTGAAGAGATCGATGTTGAAGGTCCGAAACAAGGTGAAGTACTGCTGAAAGTGATCGCTTCCGGCGTCTGCCATACCGATGCTTTTACCCTGTCGGGTGAAGACCCGGAAGGTGCGTTTCCCTGTGTACTGGGCCACGAGGGCGGCTGTGAAGTGGTGGAATGTGGCCCCGGCGTCAAGACCCTGAAGCCCGGTGATCACGTCATCCCATTATATATCCCGGAATGCGGACACTGTGAATACTGCAAGTCGCCGAAGACAAACCTGTGCCAGTCCATCGCCTCCACGGTGTGGACCGGTTACATGCCCGACGGTAGCCGCCGCTTTTCCCACAATGGCAAAGCCATCTATCACTATATGGGCTGTTCGACATTCTCTGAATATACCGTGGTACCGGAAATTGCACTGGCGAAAATCAACCCTGCCGCCCCGCTGGACAAGGTCTGTCTGCTGGGCTGTGGTGTCACTACCGGTATCGGCGCAGTACTGAACACCGCCAAAGTGGAAGCCGGTTCAACGGTTGCCGTGTTTGGCCTTGGCGGCATCGGCCTGTCGGTGATACAGGGTGCTGTGATGGCTAAAGCCCAACGCATCATCGCGATTGATATCAATCCCGACAAGTTCGAAATGGCCAGGGCTTTGGGCGCCACAGATTTCGTCAATCCATCGGCTATCGATACCACGGTTACCGAGGCTGTCACCGACATGACCGATGGCGGCGTGGACTATTCTTTTGAATGTATCGGCAATGTTGAAGTCATGCGCGAGGCACTTGAGTGCTGTCATATGGGCTGGGGTATCTCGACCATTATCGGTGTCGCCGGTGCCGGCAGGGAAATCTGCACCCGTCCGTTCCAGCTGGTTACCGGACGCACCTGGAAAGGCACCGCGTTCGGTGGTGTTAAAGGGCGTAGCGAACTGCCCGGCTATGTCGATAACTATATGAACGGAAAAATTGAACTGGACAGCATGGTCACCCACACCATGCCACTGGAAGAAATCAATACCGCCTTTGATCTGATGCACGAAGGCAAGAGTATCCGCTCGGTTATTATTTTCTAGGAGTCTGACAGCTTGGAACAGATCGACAGCGTCAAAGAGTTCGGCGGCTACCTGAAGCGCTATCAGCACGACTCGCACAGCTGCAACTGCCGCATGACATTTTCTGTCTATCTTCCCCCCGGGGCAGAAACGGAAAAAGTTCCCGCAGTGTACTGGCTCTCCGGCCTGACCTGCACTGACGATAATTTTCGTGTCAAAGCCGGCGCCCAGCGATATGCATCCGAACTGGGACTCGCACTGATCATACCGGATACCAGCCCACGCGGTGAGAACGTAGCCGACGAAGCGCAGCGCTACGACCTTGGACAGGGTGCCGGTTTCTACGTCAATGCCACTCGCCAGCCCTGGTCAAGGCATTACCATATGTACGATTACGTAACGCGGGAGCTGCCGGCACTGATTGAAGCCAACTTTCCTGTCATCCCGGGCCTGAAGTCCGTGTCCGGCCATTCAATGGGGGGGCATGGCGCACTGCTATGCGCGCTCAAGAACCCGGGCGGCTATCGCTCTGTATCCGCCTTTGCACCTATCTGTAACCCGACCCGGTGCAGTTGGGGCGAGACCTGTTTCAGCGCCTACCTGGGCGATGACCGGGAAACATGGCAAAGCTACGATGCCACCAGCCTGATCGAGGCAGGCGCCCAACACATAGCGTTACTGATCGACCAGGGCAGTGCGGATGAATTTCTCGCTGATCAGCTCCACCCGGACAAGCTGGAAGCTGCCTGCAGGGCACGCGGTTTTCCGCTCACGCTACGCCTGCAGGAGGGATACGATCACAGTTATCATTTCATTTCCACCTTCATCGGTGAACACCTTGCCTGGCATGCCAGCGCGCTCCAGGATGGATAACCACTGGTCACCCATGAGCGGGCAACACCCGATCACATGAGTCAAATTCCAATCAACTCTCTCGCAAAGCTGTAAAGCCTGCTAGGAGCCGGTCGGACTTAGGTTGATTCTACTGCGGCGGCGCCCCAGGGCACCCTATCTTGCTCCGCAATTCACCTTGTGGGAGAGCGGCCCAAATCGTCCCGATTTCTCGTTGCGTAGGCCCCACTATGCGCCTCAAAATCGGCACGATTTGTCCTCACTCTCCCACTCGCCTCGCTACGAACACCTAAGTCCGACAGGCTCCTAGCAAAACCGTTTGCACCAGTGGGTCTTTGCGAGAGATTATACGGCTGTTCACATCCCGTCAGCCTGAGACCTGATCTCGCCCGTATTTCTATTGCACAGTTGCCTGTAAGGCCGTTCTTATAATAGCTTCAGTTGTCAGCCCCTTGCTGTCAACTGCCCGAACCATGCGACTGGCGTCCTGTGGTTTGTAACCCAACGCGGTCAACGCACTCACCGCTTCTTCAACCGGGTTGGCAACGTCGGCTCCGGCCGAGGGAATGCCCCCCGCTGCCGACGCCGTGGAGCTCTCCCAATCCGCCAGACGATCGCGCATTTCAATGACCAGGCGTTCGGCGGTTTTCTTGCCGACACCCGGCAGCTTGATCAGTGACGCGGTATCGCCAGCCTGCACGCAGGTCGCGAAGTGACCGGCCTCCATACCCGACAGAATAGTCAGCGCAAGCTTTGCGCCGACACCATTCACTTTGATCAGGGTACGGAACAACCTGCGATCAGACCGTTTACTGAAGCCATACAGGGTGTGCGCATCCTCGCGCACAGCAAGGTGGGTAAACAGGGTAACGGGCTCGTCAACCGCGGGCAGGTCATAGAACGTCGTCATCGGTGCCTCGACTTCATAACCGACACCCTGCACCTCTATCAGCAGGACTGGAGGCTGTTTTTCACGCAAGATACCGCGTAAAAAACCGATCACAGCAGCCGGCCCCCGCGTGACCGTTGGGCTACCGAAACCCTGTTCAGGGTTTTCAGCCGGTAACTGTGGCACAAGGCAACAGCCAGCGCATCGGCTGCATCAGCCTGTGGTGTATCGCTGAGATTCAGCAGAACCCGCACCATGTGTTGTACCTGCTGCTTGTCTGCCCCACCCTTTCCGACCACCGATTGCTTGATTTCACGCGGTGCATACTCGGCGACCGGCAGTTCGTGCATGACCGCTGCGCAGATGGCGGCACCCCGTGCCTGACCGAGTTTCAATGCAGAACCTGCATTACGGTGCATAAAGACGCTTTCAATGGCAAACTGCCGAGGCCGGTATTCAGCCATGAGGTCACCCAGTTCACGGAAAATCAGGCCCAGTTTGTCGGCAAGGCTGTCCCCGGCCACCTGGAGACAGCCGCTGGCAACATAGCGCGAATGGCTGCCTTCACAATCGATCAAACCATAACCCGTCAGTCGGGATCCCGGGTCAACACCAAGAATCCGCAACATCTAAAACGGCCGGACAAGAGCCGGTGTATGGCCGGCGAACCTCTGACTGGTTCGCGATTTCATGGCATTTCCGCTGTGCACGGCCCAGCATGGACGTCGGTCGGATTGTTCACAGTTCAGCCAGTATATCCGCAGAAATATCGGCATTGGAAAAAACATTCTGCACATCATCCAGATCCTCCAGACGGTCGAGCAGGCGAATCATTTTTTCCGCGTCATTCTTATCCAGAGGTGTGGTATTTTCAGCACGCATAGTCACCTCGGCTTCCTCCGGCTCATAACCGGCACCCGTCATGGCCTCCCTGACGTTGACGAAATCATCAGGTCCGGTCAACACATCGACAGAGCCGTCATCATTGCTCAGGACATCCTGTGCACCGGCTTCCAGTGCTGCCTCCATAATGGCGTCTTCATCACTTCCTGCCGGGTAGCTGAGTATGCCGGTCTGGGTGAACTGAAATGCCACGGAACCGCTGGTGCCCAGATTACCACCGGCCTTGGTAAAGGCGTGACGCACCTCGGACACCGTTCGGTTACGATTATCGGTCATACAATCCACCATGACAGCGACGCCACCCGGTCCGTAGCCCTCGTAGCGGATTTCGTCGAAATTCTCGCCGTCCTGGGCACCTGCGCCACGTTTAATGGCACGCTCTATGGTGTCTTTGTTCATATTGGCTGAAAGCGCCTTGTCCACCGCCAGGCGCAGTCGGGGATTGGCGGCCGGGTCAGGGTCACCGGAACGCGCTGCGACGGTGATTTCACGAATCAGCTTGGTAAAAACCTTACCCCGTTTGGCGTCCTGGGCCTTTTTACGATGCTGGATATTGGCCCATTTACTGTGTCCCGCCATTGCCGCCTCTCTGAACAAGTTCGATTTCGCTGGATTCTAGCATTGACAGGCAGGCACGTCAGCGCTTCCGCAAAACCGGGGCCGGGTTCCGATCAGGGCGAAACGTCGAGCATGCGCTGCAGCGCCATCCTGGCCAGGCGGGCTTCCTTTTCAGGCACACTGATCTGGTTGACAGCTTTGCCGTCGAGCAGATTTTCCAGCGTCCACAGCAGGTGCTGGGGGTCAATGCGGAACATGGTGGAACACATGCACACCGTCGGCGACATGAAGTGAACCGACTTACCCTGCGACTCGCACTCCCGGTGCAGACGATGCACCAGGTTCAATTCGGTTCCAACCAGCCAGCGGCTGCCCGCTTCGGAATCGCGTATGGTGTTGATGATGTATTCCGTCGAGCCGACATAATCGGATTTCTGACACACCTCGAAACTGCTCTCCGGGTGCGAAATAACCTTGCCGTCTGGAAATTTTTCCCTGAACCGCTCAATATGTGCCGGCTGGAACACCTGGTGCACGGAACAGAAGCCTTTCCATAAGACCATCTTTGCCTTGCGGATTGCATCTGCGCTCAAACCACCCATTGGAAGGTCATAATCCCACACCACCATGTCATCGAGTGGAATACCCATTTTGTACGCGGTGTTGCGACCCAGATGCTGGTCAGGAAAAAACAGCACCTTGTCGCGCTGTTTAAACGACCATTCAAGGACATGCTGCGCGTTGGTCGAGGTACAGACGATACCGCCATGCCCACCACAGAATGCCTTGAGATCAGCCGCAGAATTAATATAGGTGACCGGCGTTACGCTTTCACCGGGATCCAGTACCTGGCTCAGTTCCTGCCAGGCACGTTCCACCCTGGCCAGGTTGGCCATGTCCGCCATGGAACAGCCGGCGGCCATATCCGGCAGAATGGAAACCTGATCAGGACGTGACAGGATGTCGGCGACTTCGGCCATGAAATGCACACCGCAGAATACAATGTACTCGGCTTTCGAACAGGCCGCTTCACGTGACAGCTTCAGCGAATCACCGGAAAGATCCGCGTGCCGGAAGACCTCGTCACGCTGGTAGTGATGGCCGAGAATAACCAGGCGATCAGACAACGCCCGCCTGGCCGTAACGATACGCCCCTCGCATTTCTCATCGGTCAGCAGGGTGTACGGCGTCACATCGAGGGCGGCGGCCGGCATGCGCGCATACTCCTTCGTGATTCTGTCGATAGTGTAGGCGATTCAGGCGCCAGCATAGCGCTCGATAGCCGCCCCGTTGGTAAGGGAACCGACGCGCTCGGCCGCCTGTCGCGCCGGCAGCCACCGGGCCCGGATGTGTTCCGTCCTGCTCAGTTGTATGGGAACGATTTCCGCAAGTTCAACCCGGAACACGTGCTCGGTATTGAAGCCGGTACCCGGCGCATAGCGCGAACGCCAGGCCGGCAGAATTTCATAGCGGTTGCTGTAACGACAATCCACTAGCCGATCCTGCACCAGCAGCCCGGTTTCCTCCCTGACCTCGCGGATAGCGGCCTCTCGCGGTGCTTCATCCCAGGCCAGGCTCCCGGTCACCGACTGCCAGAATCCCGCCGGCTGCCGGCGTTCCAGCAATAACACCTCACCACTGACGGCAAAAATGACAACCAGCACCGATTCCGGACGCTTGTACCGAGTTGTGGCCATTCAAATTAACCGCTAATACATTTGGCCCGAAGTGAGCCGACATGGCCTTCCGGTACCGCCGCCCGCACCAGCCCAGGGACGGGGAAAGGTAAGAGCACCAAAAGTAGGCCCCTTGGAGGGGATGCAGGAGCAATTGCCGAGGGATGCGGCCGTCGAGCTTACAGAGACGTATTTACAGCGCGCAGCGGAAGGCCATATCGACTCACTTCCGGACCCGTTCAGGACTTCGATTTCTCCGGCAACTTGCGCAAACGTATGTTCAGCTCGCGCAACTGGGTGTCTGCCACCGCGGACGGCGCATCGGTCAGCGGACAGCTCGCGGTCTGGGTCTTGGGGAATGCCATGACTTCGCGAATAGACTGTGCGCCCGCCATCAACATGACCAGCCGGTCGAGGCCAAACGCCAGTCCGCCGTGGGGAGGACAACCGTATTTGAGTGCGTTGACCAGGAAGCCGAACTTGTCTTCTGCCTCTTCGTCACTGATACCCAGCAACTCGAACACCCGCATCTGTACCTGACTGCGGAATATACGCATCGATCCGCCACCCAGTTCGGTACCGTTCAACACCATGTCGTAGGCTCTTGAATGGCAGGCACCCGGATCGGATTCCAGCAACTCCAGGTGTTCCTCCTTGGGAGCTGTGAAGGGATGGTGCAGGGGGATCCAACGATCCGCGCCTTCGTCCCATTCGAACATCGGGAAATCCACTACCCACAATGGCTTCCACTCTCCCTCCATCAGGCCACGGTCTTCGCCCAGCTTGACGCGCAGAGCGCCGAGCGCTTCATTCACCACGCCCGCCTTATCGGCACCGAAGAACACCAGATCACCGTCTTCAGCGGCGGTACGGCGCATAATTTCTGCGATAACATCATCAGGCAAAAACTTCAGAATCGGCGACTGCAGACCATCGCGCCCACTGGCAACGTCATTGACCTTGATGTACGCCAGGCCTTTGGCGCCGTAGATCGCGACGAATTTTGTGTAATCGTCGATTTCCTTGCGCGTTAATTCGCCCCCCCCCGGAAGACGTAAAGCCGCCACACGTCCCCTGGGGTCCAGCGCCGGGCCTGCGAATACTTTGAAATCCACACCCTGCATCAGGTCGCCCACGTCAACCAGTTCCAGCTTGACACGCAGGTCGGGGCGATCCGATCCGAAGCGCTGGATGGCCTCCTGGTGAGTCATGCGCGGGAAGGAATCGTCCAACCTGACCCCCAGCACCTTGTTGAACAGATCACGGATCATAGCCTCCGTCATTTCCATGATCTGATCTTCGCTCATGAAAGCCGTCTCGATATCGACCTGGGTAAACTCGGGCTGACGGTCAGCACGCAGGTCTTCGTCACGAAAACAACGCACGATCTGGTAATAGCGATCCATACCGGACATCATCAACAGCTGCTTGAACAGCTGTGGCGACTGCGGCAAGGCAAAAAATTCTCCGGCATGTGTACGGCTGGGCACCAGGTAGTCCCGCGCACCTTCGGGTGTGGCACGCGTCAGCATCGGTGTTTCAATATCGAGAAACCCGTTTTCGTCGAGGAAATGGCGCAGTTCGCGGGTAATCTGCGCGCGCAAACGCATATGGCCGAGCATTTCAGGCCGGCGCAGGTCGATGTAGCGGTAGCGCAAGCGGTGCTCTTCGGACACAGTGTCATCATCGAGATGGAAAGGCGGCGTCTCCGCACTGTTGAGGATGTCCAGTTGCTTGCCCAGCACTTCGATTTCGCCGGTGGATAACTCCGGATTCTCGGTGCCTTGCGGGCGGCGACGCACACGACCCTTGACTTGCAACACGAATTCACTGCGTACCCGTTCCGCGGTGGTAAAGGTTTCCGCAGTATCCGGATCGATGACCACCTGCACACGCCCTTCGCGGTCGCGCAGGTCGATGAAAATGACGCCACCGTGGTCACGGCGACGGTGCGCCCAGCCAACAAGGGTAATTTCCTGGTCCAGGTGGTCAGTATTCAGTTCTCCACAATAATGTGTACGCATGGATATCTTTTAACTCTGGGTTGGGTCACTCCCTGGCACAGCCGGGAGAACGGAGAGGTTAACCGGTCTTTTTTGTCTTGACTGATGAAGATTTTGAGCCGCTATCCTTCTTTTTAGCGGCTTTGTTGTCCCCGCTTTTGGACCTGGAATCCGGCTTGGCAACATTTTTCTTTTTGCCACTCTTAAAGTCGGTTTCATACCAGCCCCCGCCTTTGAGCCGGAAACCAGCCGCAGATACCAGCTTCTGCAGGGCGGACCTTCCGCAGGCGGGACAGTCTGTTAGCTGAGGGTCACTGATCTTCTGCAGTTTATCCATTTCATAGCCGCAACCGGCACATCGGTATTCATAAATCGGCATGCTTCAACCCCGATTTGCAAAGCGCGCGATTATAGCAGGCATAACCCCATTTGCCGACGTTTCGGCCATTTCGGGTACAATCGGGCAAATGCATGTACGCCACACCGAACTGCCCGAGTCACGCGGCTCTGACATTAAAACCCTGAAATCCCTGGCGCCTTTCCTCTGGGAATACCGCGGCAGAGTGGTGCTGGCGCTGGCATTTCTGCTTCTTGCCAAAGTTGCCAATGTCGGTATCCCATTGGTGCTCAAAGATATTGTCGATTCATTGGACAAAGACGACGTACAACTGGTGTTACCGCTGGCATTGGTGCTCGGCTATGGCGGGTTACGCCTGGCCAGCTCTCTGTTCAACGAGCTTCGTGACTCGGTATTCGCGCGGGTAAGGCACGGTGCGATGCGCAAGGTCTCGACCCGCGTACTCGACCACCTGCATCGTCTGTCGCTGCGCTACCACCTGGAGCGCAAGACCGGTGGCATCTCCCGCGACATCGAACGGGGCACCCGCAGCGTCAGCTCACTACTCAATTACATGGTATTCAGCATCCTGCCGGTTATTGTCGAAATCACCCTGATTGCGGTCATTCTGCTGGAGAAGTACAGCGTATGGTTTGCGGTTATCACCTTCGGCTCGGTGATCGTATATATCTACATCACCTTCAATATCACCGAATGGCGCATGAAATACCGTATTCAAATGAATATCACGGATTCCAGAGCCAACACCCAGGCCATCGACAGCCTGCTCAATTATGAAACCGTGAAATACTTCGGCAACGAAAACTATGAACTGAGGCGCTATAACGAATCACTGGGTGAATGGGAAGACGCAGCGGTCAAGAGCCAGACCTCACTGTCTGCGCTCAATGTCGGTCAGGCTACAGTTATCGCCGTGGGTGTCACCTCGCTGATGATTCTGGCCAGCAGTGGCGTGGTGGCAGGCGACCTGACCCTCGGTGACCTGGTTCTGATCAATGCCTTTCTGTTACAGCTTTTTATTCCGCTCAATTTCCTCGGCATCGTCTACAGTCAGCTGAAACATTCCATCGCCGATATGCAGTTGATGTTCGATGTGCTGGAACGCCCGCCCGAGATCGAAGACCGGCCGGATGCTATACCGCTGGATATCGGTGACGGCGAGCTTCGTTTTGATCGGGTCAGTTTTGCCTATGACCCGGAGCGCCCCATTCTGCACGAAATCAGCTTCGTCATCCCGGCGGGGCACAAGGTCGCCGTGGTGGGTCCGAGTGGTGCCGGTAAATCGACACTGGCACGCCTGTTGTTTCGTTTCTACGACGTCCAGTCCGGCCGTATTCTGATCAATGGACAGGATGTACGTGCCGTCAGCCAGCAAAGTCTGCGCGCCGCCATCGGCATCGTCCCTCAGGATACCGTGCTGTTCAATGACACCCTGTACCATAACATCGCCTACGCACGTCCCGGCTCCGATCAGCAAGCTGTCGAGTGCGCGGCGAAAGCCGCCAATATTCACGACTTCATCAGCAGCCTGCCCAAAGATTACGACACAGTTGTTGGCGAACGCGGACTGAAACTGTCAGGTGGCGAGAAGCAACGCGTCGCGATTGCACGCGCCATACTCAAGAATCCGAAAATACTGGTGTTTGACGAAGCCACCTCGAGTCTGGACAGTCATTCCGAACAGGTGATTCTTGAGAGCCTGCGCAGCGCCGCCGAAAACCACACCACACTGACCATTGCTCATCGCCTGTCCACCATTATCGATGCCGATCAGATCATGGTGATGAAAGACGGGCGCATCGTCGAACAGGGCAGCCACCAGCAACTGCTGGGACAGGAGGGCCTCTATGCCAATCTCTGGGAACTTCAACAGCAGGAAGAGCAAAAGCAGGCTGCGGGCTAACCGTTTTCCGAACGCCGGGAACGAAGCTGCTGGGTTTCCTTGGACATGATGTGGCGAACCAGAAGCTCGCGATCGGATTCACGCAGGTGTTCGTAGACCACCGAAATCTGCCAGGGGAACTTCAGATTAGCGTCGTTCACACGCTCACACTGGACAGCCCGGCTGACAGTCAGAATACCCACCAGTGACGGGAACAGCACCATACGCAACTCCAGCAGGCTGTCGATCCTGATCTTCTGCTGGCTCCTGAATGAAATACCACCGGCACTCAGATTCACCTCGCGGGTCGACTGCTCGTGAAGATCCATTTCCTCGCTGACGAACAACTGGGCAATCATGTTCAGTTTCTGGTCAATCGCCTGCAGGCAACGGGCGAGTTCCGGGGACTGATTCTGAACCTTGTGGATCACATGAGTCATTTGCCTGGAGGTCGCGGTAAAGCTGGACGCCACTGTAAATCTGTCCACCACACGGGACTTTATTTTTTCCCGCAACAGCTCGGCCTCACCCGGGCTTATCAGCCGGTAATCGAGAGCGACTTCATCGTCAATACGGAAGTATTCCCTGCGTTCTTCACTCATAAAAAATCCTGAACTTATCCGTGTAACCAGGTTGCCGCGTTGGCCCGAATTGTCTTGTTCCGGGCTATAGATCCACGTTTTACACATCTTTTTCGAAAACTATTCAACATGTTATTCCTTCCGGATATGGGTGCACAATCACTGGTGCCCCCCGGCTTTAATGCCCATACGCGGTTTGGCTTCTGAGCCGGCTTGCCGCCGCCCGGTCCGGCCTGGCAATGTGTCCGTTTTGTCCGTCAGCGGCTTTTTTCCGCTCATGTCAGCATCCGAAGGTTTGTCCTCGCCCTGCTGCAGTATGATTTCAACACGG
>Ga0193947_1000107_pt1 | contig 16785 bp, 15 predicted proteins | sample FRT_01_MG_FD_161267 | JGI IMG/M metagenome (GOLD analysis project Ga0193947, IMG submission 161267) | Sediment microbial communities from the Broadkill River, Lewes, Delaware, United States - FRT_0-1_MG | ecosystem: Environmental > Aquatic > Freshwater > River > Sediment | place: USA: Delaware... | reverse complement strand
GATCAGCAGTCTGCAGTTCGACGTGCACATCAAGCCGGCAGCAGTGCCGTTTGATTACCTGTTACAGCTGATCGTTGCCTATGTGCTGTTTGCGTTGTCCCGGCGGCTCTGGGTGTTCGTGTTGTTGCAGGGGTTGCTGATGGGCGTGTTATACGTCGGTAACGCCGTGAAGATTTCGTTCTTCGGCGGGCCGATCATGCCCGATGATGTCTACGCCCTGCGTTCATTGCTGCTGGTTCTGGAAGGCTGGCACTTCATCGCCGCGGCGTTGCCGCTGGCAGCGATTGTTGCCCTGCTGTTGTTTAATTTCACCCTGCGTCACTGGAGTGCCTATCTCGCCAGCATGCTTGTCATTCTGTTAGGCATGACCCTGGCGTACAAACCTGCCGCGATCCTGGAGCCGTTGGACCGGTATTTCGGCAATTCGGTCTGGGATCAGCGCTCCAATTACCTGTATCGCGGCGCCACGCTCTACAGCCTGCAGGAAGGTGCACGCTATTTTGCCGATGCCCATATCCCGCCGGATCGTGACCTGGCGCTGTCTGCCGCGGCAAACCTGCTGGAAAATGTGACAAAAGCTACCACTGCACCCGGCAATTTCACAGCACGCAATGTGCATATCGTGCTGCTCGAATCATTCTGGGATCCGACGCTGCTGGAAGAGGCCGGCTATAACCAGGATCCGCTGGCACCCGCGTTCCGCAGGCTGTGGAAACAGACCGGATTTTCGCACGCCATGAGCCCTGTGTACGGCGGCTATACAGCGAACGCCGAGTTCGAGGTCCTGTGCGGCTTCCCGGTGGTCGAGGACAACGTCAAGTTCGAGCGCCAGATGCTCAATGACGTACCCTGTCTGCCACATCTGCTGGCCGGGTATGGTTATCGCACACTGGCGTCGCACCCCAATGTGCCGGTGTTCTGGAATCGCATCAATGCCTACCGGCGCATGGGCTTCCAGACCTACTGGTCAAAGCAGGATTTTCTGCTCGATGATATGAACCGCGAGTTTCTTTCCGATGCCTCCCTGTACCGACAGGTGCTGGAGAAGATCACGGATCCGATTGCTAACAAGCAGCCGCTGCTCAATTATATCGTTACCTATTTCGGTCACTGGAATTATCCTCTGAACGAAGCCCGACCGAACCAGATCACGGCGTCTTCCACTGTCGAGGAAGTAAGCAGTTATGCCAATACCATGTACTACAAATCGCTTGAGCTGATGACCTTTCTTGAACAACTGCAGACGCGCGATCCCGACAGCATTATCGTGCTGTTCGGCGATCACCTGCCGTTTATGGGTGAGAATTTCTCCGGCTATGTGGATTCCGGGGTGCTGGCATCGAAACGCAGCGATTTCACTGACGAAATGTTCAGGTTTTATGTCAGTACCCCGATGGTCATCATTGATGGTCCGCGCGGCCCGGTGCAGGCCGGCAACCTCGCTATCTATGAAATACCTGCACTCCTGCTCAGACTGCTGCACCTGAACGGGCCAAGCATCATGGATTACACGCAGCCGCCGGATGGTATGCGGGTGAGACCCTTGCCCGGTCTGCATATCGATCTGCTTGCTGACGGCAGTGTCGAGGTCTGCAAGCAACCGCCCTTTTCCAAAACCTGCCAGGTCTCAACGCGCTGGCTTCAGGATGTACTGACCGTCAATGATGACCTGTTCATCGGACAGCAGTTCACGCGACAGCAGCATCGTGACCTGGAAAAAACAGCGGTTTCTGCTTCTGACACACAGCCCTGATACGGGCAGCTGCCTGAATTGAGAGTCACTGTAATGCGGGAGGTGTAATAGAGTGAGACCACTGGTGGACCGCGTAACGTTCTATGTCCGGCCGACGGGAGTTACACTGGAACGGGCAATGAGCAAGTTGTGGTAATTTTTCTGACAGGAATCGATCGAACCGGTCTTGGCTAAAATCGTCGTCATCAAAGCACCGGAAGGGGATAGAGTACCCTTCCTGCGGGGCATTCTGGTGCAGTCTCTGCTCTCGGCAGGGCTGTCGTTTCAGGATGCCTACGCGACTGCTCAGGCGGTCAGAGAAGGGCTGGAAAACAGAGAAGAGATAACCACCACAGAGCTTAAAACTCATGTGGCGCTACAGCTTGAAGAGCGCTTCGATCGGGTGACCCGGCTGAACTATGAGACCAGTCCGGCACGAGAACAGAAGGTCCTTGTCCTGACCCGCAAGCGCCGCAGCCCGTTTTCGGTCGGGATTTTAACACGCTCCCTGGAGGCCTGTGTTATTGATAACGCTTCTGCACACGAAGTTGCGCTCAGGGTCCAGCAGGCGGTGCAGGAAAGTGGTGAATACGAGATAGATTCATCAAGCCTGCGGCGACTCATCCATCAATCACTGCAGCGATTCTGTTCTATGGAGGCAGCGGATAACTATCTGTCCAGACTCCAGTTCGAGCAGAGCGGGGAACCACTGATACTACTGCTGGGTGGAACAACCGGTACCGGTAAAAGCACCGCCAGCACTGAATTGGCTTATCTGCTGGATGTGGTCCGGACCCAGTCTACGGACATGATGCGGGAGATAATAAGGTGTTATCTCGCTCCGCACGTGGTACCAACGCTCGGTTATTCGAGTTTTGAGGCGTGGCGAGGACTCCCCGCGGTGGATACGCCTGATCGCAAGCGCGAAACCGATAATCCGACCATCGCCGGCTTCCTGGCACAGTTCGACAATGTGAAATCGGCGCTCGAGGCAACCATCGCACGCGCTGTAAAGGAACGCCACGATATCATTATCGATGGTGTGCATATACTGCCGGAAAAGCTGGATCTGTCCAAAGCCCGCCAGAACGCGGTAGTCGTGCCTGCCATGCTGGCTGTTACAACCAAAGAGCAATTGCGGCATCAGCTGTCATGGCGCAGTCGAGAGCAGCCTGAGCGGGGAGCGTCACGGTACCTGGAGCAGCTGGATGCCATCTGGGACCTGCAGTCATTTCTGTTGAATATGGCAGACAGGGCGCAGATTCCTGTGATCGCTAACTGGAGCATCGAGCATACCGTTAGAGACATCATGCAACAGGTGAGTCTGCGGATCAAAGAACGTTATCCGCCGCACCCGGGTATTCTGGATCGGGTATAGCGATGTTGTTTACGAAAACAGTAACCGGGCCGGAATCCCGGTGGCGCAGTTACAGTCCCATTGCGCTGGTCGCCATCTTCGGTTTAGCAATTACCTGGTTCCTGTATCGTGCGGTCGCTGACTGGGAGCGTCAGCGGGTCAACATCGCCTTCCGCGCCGCTTCCAGTGACCGGGTTCTGGTACTTCAGCGTGAATTCGCCTACACACTCGGGGTGGTCCAGGATATCGGCAGTTTCATCGATGCATCTCCATCGACCGGTAGACGGGAATTCCGCAAATTCGTCGGCCCGGCACTGAAACGTTTTGACAGCATAGAGGCGCTCGAATGGATTCCTCTGATTACCGGGGAGCAGCGTACGGCGTTTGAAGAGGAAGCGCGCCGCAGCTTTCCAAGATTCCGGATTAATGAACGTAGCGCGGCGGGGGTGCTGGTCCCGGCGGAAAAACGCCCAGTCCATTTTCCTGTTCTCTATGTGCAGCCTTATCAACTCAAAAAGGACGTGCTTGGCCTCGATCTGGCCTCTGACTCTGCGGTGCTGCGATCGTTGCTGGAGGCCAGGGATCTGGGAAAGATAATGGTTTCATCGCCCATCTGGCTTGAACGGAAAGGTGTTGGGGAATTCGGGTTTGCGGCACAGTTACCGGTCTACGATAAAGAGCCAGCCGAAGAAGCTCATGATCACGATGAAGATAGCATCGTTGACGCGGTGGAACTTCGACCGCAGATGCTGCGGGGCTTCGCGAGGGGCATTTTCCGTATCGGCGATGTCGTCGAGCGTGCTCTGGAAAACCTCAGTCCGAGCGGTATCGACATGATCATCTATAATATATCTGCCGGGGCAGGAAGACAGTATCTCTACTACCATGCTTCCCGAAAGCATAGCGGTGATGCCGGTTCCGGCAATCCTGCAGCTGAAGCGAGGCACGGTAACTGGGATTTTATTCAGCCTCTGAATGTTGCAAATCGGCAATGGGTAGCAGCATGTCGACCGGTAAGCGGGTATTTCCAGCCGGATCCCTGGAGTGGGTGGAGTATACTCCTCGGGGGCTGGGCGTTCACGGCTCTGCTTACGGTTTACCTCTCCACCCTGATGGGACGTACCGACAAGGTTAAGCGTCTCGTGCGCGAGCGCACGGCACAGTTAACCGACGCCAATGAGGCGCTTAACCGGGAAGTGGGTGAGCGTATGCACGCTGAGACGAAACTAAAGGCACTCAATGAAACGCTGGAGCAACGTGTGGCCAGGCGTACTGCGGAAGCGAACCGTCGTGCGCAGGAACTGGAACAGTTTGCCTATGTAACCTCGCATGACCTCAAGGCCCCGCTGCGCGGAATTGCTAATCTGGCTGCCTGGCTGCAGGAAGACCTGAAGGAAAAACTGACCGAGGCAACCCGTGAACAGTTGGACCTGCTTCGCGATCGTGTAAAGCGTATGAATGCTTTAATCGAAGGCCTGTTGGATTACTCCCGCATTGGCCACACGGAGCAATCCGTGGAAAAAGTGGATGTCCGCGAACTGCTGCTTGAGATCGTCGACTCTTTGTCACCCCCCCAGGAATTCAGCGTCGATATAGCCCCCGACATGCCCACCCTGAGAACCGACCGGTTGCAGTTATACCAGGTGTTCGCCAACCTGATCAGCAACAGTATCAAACACCACGACAGTGAACAGGGACATGTCTGGATTACGGTGTCAGAGAAAGGCGGTTTCTACGAATTTACGCTGGAGGACGATGGGCCTGGAATCGCGCCGGAATATCATGAGACGGTATTCATGATGTTTCAAACACTGGAGACCAAGGATTATGACACCAACACCGGGATAGGGCTGGCGCTGGTGAGGAAAATTGTGCAGGAACATGGCGGTTCGATATCATTGGAATCCGAACCAGGAAAGGGTGCCAGGTTCAGGTTTACCTGGCCCGGGTCGGTTTGAAGTAAAGACAGGTCTGCCATTACAGGCTGACTACTTTTTTAAGTATGAATATCGGGAAGTTTACACATGCTTGATGAAAACGCCGTCATATTGCTCGTGGAGGATGACAGGGTCGATATTATGACTGTCAAGCGGGCGCTGCAGAAAATTGATGTGACTAACCCGATTTATGTTGCGCGTACCGGTGTCGAAGCACTCGGTATGTTACGTGGTGACGGCTTTCCCAGGATCGAGCCACGACCTTCACTGGTACTGCTGGATCTCAACCTCCCAAAAATGGGGGGTATTGCATTTCTGAAGGAACTTCGTGCCGATCCGGATCTGCGTTCTCTGTCAGTTATAGTGTTGACGTCTTCCAATGAGCCACGTGATCGGGCTGCGGCTTTTGAGTACGACGTGGAAGACTACATCGTCAAACCACATTCCTTCGACGAATTTACCAGTGCCATGGCCACCATCCTCAACTACTGTTAAGGCCGGGCAGGGATCAGCGTGCCCGGCTATTTGCGGAAGGTCCAGTAGCGTCCGGCGCCGGTGTTGACAGCTTAGAGTCCGAAGCGGTTGTCAGCGCGCTGGCCAGTCTGCAGCAGTGCAAAGATATCTTCCATGATGCACCGGTCCTCGGCGAAGTAGGAATGTCCGAGCAGACCGGCGGAGACATCACTGGCGTCCACTCCATTCTGGATGATTTCGGCTGGCTGGGTGCCGTGCACGAGGAAAAGCACATTCAAACCGTGGGGTAAGTGCTAATATAACTGTGTGAAAACCATGTTGAGCTCCGGGAAGGCAATTGCCATGGCAGGAGAATGCCGTAAGCCGTTGTATTACGAGCTGGTCAGCGCTGGTAGCGGACTTCTCCTTGCGCTGTTCATGTGGGGGCACCTGTTGCTGGTGGGTTCCATCCTGCTGGGTGCCCGTGGCTTCGACTGGGTCGCTGGCATACTTGAAGAATACTATATTGCCCAACCGACAGTGGCGGTGATTATCTTCACCTTTCTGCTGCACGCGGTAATGGCCAGTCGCAGGATCCCCGCCCAGTTGCGCGAGCGTAAGGCGATGCAGCAGCTGGCGAAGGGGCTGCGCGATGCCGCCCGGGGTTGCCCCACTGCCAGTCATGGTACTCCGGCATTTCAGCCACACCTGGAATCCATGCTATGGATCTGGCAGCTGCGCACCGGCATGATCATGCTCGTGCTGGGCAGTTTCCATCTTATCCTCATAGGCCTGGATATATTCACCCCGCTGTTCGGTGTCACCACGGGTATCGAAGCCGCCAGTTCGCTCAAACGCGTGCAGTCGGGCCTGTGGCCGGTGTACGCCATACTGCTGCTGTGCGTCGAATTCCATGCCAGTGTCGGCCTTTATCGCCTCATGGTGAAATGGGGTGCAGGCTCGCGGCTTAGGCGCCCGACTCTGCACCGCATCGAGCGGGTCATGTTCTGGCTGCTCCTCGGTCTCGGTATCCTCACACTGGTCGTGTTGGCGGGCTGGCTGTCTCCGCCTCTGGCCTTTCTGATTGCAGGTTGAACGAATTCATGGAGCGCATGGAAACCACGGACGTACTGGTGATTGGCGGAGGGCTTGCGGGTGAGCGCTGCGCCATCGAGGCAGCCGAGGCAGGGCAGGATGTGGTTATACTCTCAGTTGTGCCGCCACGCCGCAGTCACAGCTGTGCTGCCCAGGGTGGCATGCAGGCCGCGCTCGGCAATTGCGTCAAGGCCAGGGGAGACAGCCCTGACGTGCATTACCTCGATACCGTGCGCGGCTCTGACTGGGGCGCCGACCAGGAAGTCGCGCGCATCTTCGCCGAGGAAGCGCCGATCGCAGCCCGTGAACTGGCCCATATCGGTGTTCCCTGGACACGGGTTCGTCCCGGCAGGAACGCCTATTTCATCAAAGGCCAGCGCGTTGAAATCGATGAACCTGCAGAGAATGCAGGCTTGATCATGCACCGGGATTTTGGCGGTACGGCGAAATGGCGTGCCTGTTATGCGGCAGCGGGCACCGGTCACGCACTGCTCTATGCGGTGGACAGTCAGGTCGTGCGCCTGGGCATCGATGTGCGCGATCGTATGGAAGTCGTTGCCCTGATCCATGAGGGTGGCCGTTGCTGGGGTGCCGTCGCGCGTTGCCTGCGTAGCGGCCGCCACCGGGCGTTTCTCGCCCGCGCCACGGTGATTGCCACCGGTGGTTATGGACGCATCTACGGACAATACACGACTAACGCAACGATCAATGAGGGGAGCGGGGCGATTGTTGCGCTCGATACCGGCATTGTGCCGCTCGGAAACATGGAGGCCATCCAGTTTCACCCCACGGTACTGATGCCCAGTGGCATTCTGATCACCGAAGGTTGCCGCGGTGACGGCGGATACCTGCTGGATAAAAACATGCAGCGCTTCATGGTTGAAGCGGAACCGGAAAAGCAGGAACTCGCGAGCAGGGATGTCGTCTCGCGGCATATGATGCAATGCATGAAGGATGGCAGGGGTGTGGATACACCCTCTGGGCCGCATCTCTGGCTGGACCTGCGTCATCTGGGGGAAAAACACCTCACCACCAAACTGCGGGAAGTGTGGGATATCTGTCGCGATTTTGTCGGGCTGAATCCGGCCCGGGATCTGATCCCGGTGCGGCCGACCCAGCACTATTCAATGGGAGGTGTGCGAGTCAACAAGGATGGTCACGCCTACGGTATGACCGGTCTGTTCGCAGCGGGTGAAGCGGCGTGCTGGGACATGCACGGGTTTAACCGACTGGGCGGTAACAGCCTTGCCGAAACCATTGTCGCCGGGCGCATTGTCGGCCGCAGTGTTGCAAGGTTCGTGGCCGGAACCCGTCTGAGCGTGGACACGGAGCTGGCACTGGGTTGTGTGAGAGACGCCGAACAACGGGCCGGTGACTGGCTGGAGCGCAGCGGCCCCGGCCCTTGCGTCTATGATATTCGCGACGCCATTGCGGAAACCATGATCCACCGGGTCGGTATCTTCCGCGACGGCAAAGAGCTGGAACAGGCTGTCGCGGAACTCAAGGAGAGTCTTGCCCGGGTCGACCAGGCAGTCCTGCGCTCGAAGGTGCCTGGGATGAACCCCGAGTTGTCGTTTGCTCTCCGTCTCAAAGGCATGGCGAAACTCGCGCTGGTCACGGCCATGGGGGCTCTTGCCCGTACCGAGAGCCGTGGTGCGCATTTCCGGCGTGATTTCCCGCTGCGCGATGACGCCGAATGGCTGAATCGAACGCTGGTGCGCTGGCCTCGTGATGCTTGCGAACCGAGTTTCAGCTACGAACCGGTGGGCTTGATAGATCTCCCACCCGGTCATCGTGGTTACGGCAGCGTGGATCGCATCGACATGACGGTGCCGGTTACCGAGTACAATGACCGTGTCGTTGCCGGGCAGAATGCACAGGGGCGGCAGGCAAGCGACGAGCCCATGGGGTCATGCATGAAATGGGGTAAATATTGATGGGCAGCCAGTCAGCACAGAAGCGCCGTCACCTGCGCTTTGAAATATTCCGCTACAACCCCGAAGATCAGGCATCCACGCCACATATCCAGAGTTTTGAACTCGACGAGACGCCTTATATGTCACTGTTTCTTGCACTCAATCAGATTCGCGAGAGGCAGGACCCCAGCCTGCAATTTGACTTTGTCTGCCGCTCGGCGATCTGCGGCTCCTGCGCGATGATGGTGAATGGACGCCCGGCGCTGGCGTGCCGAACCCTGACAGAAAATCTGCCGGAGGTGATTCGTCTGCACCCGCTTCCGGCATTCGCGCTTATCGGCGATTTGTCCGTGGATACCGGTACCTGGTTCAGGGCAATGAACGAGCGTGTTGGCGCATGGATTCACCAACAGCACGACTTTGACCCCAATGCCCGGGAAGAGCCAATGGACGATGATCTTGCCCAGGCCATCTACGAGGGAGATCGCTGTATCGAATGCGGGTGCTGTGTGGCGGGGTGCGGGGTTGCCAACCTGAAGCCGGAATTCTATGGTGCCGCAGGCCTGAATCGCATCGCGCGCTTCATGATGGATCCACGCGACAAGCGCGAAGCACCCGACTGGTTCGAGGTCGTATCCAGCGACGAAGGGGTATTCGGATGCGTCGGACTGATGGCCTGCCACGATATCTGCCCGAAAGAACTACCCTTGCTTGAGGTTCACGCCTATCTCCGCCGCCGGATGCTGGCCAGCCGGATACGCTGAAGCGGTGGCGATGCTGCACACCATCAAATGCCGGGCGCTGTCAATTGATTGCCGGGATCATCATTCTCAGCCCGCACGGTCTGGTGTTAAGAAACCCCGCGACCTGGCCGATAGCAGAAGCAACACAGCGCAAGGATGCACCTTTGTTGTGTGTTGCCGGGAACACTCTCCTACGAGTCGGCAACGAGCCAGCGTCTTGTGCAACCACGGACGCTGGCTTTTTTACGCCCCCTGTAATCCTTTCTGCCGGGATCGGCATGCCCACCAGCAGCTGCCAGCTCGTTGCTTAACTGCTTTACCGCGTATTGTCCGGGCTATTTCCCAACTTTTTCCATGATACTGAACTATTCATTTAAGTCTCTGAATAAAAAGCTATAATATGGGTTTTTAGTGTGCCCCAAATACATCGACAGGGCACGCGAAATACACTATTCTTCCGGCGCTGGTCCGGCACGGGCATTTTCGGCTACGTCACAGTCGGACGCGGTGATTATTCAGTGGTTATTGATTTGGCAGGAAAATGACTCGGTTCAACATAGTGAAACCCGGCACTGCGCCAACGGTAACCAGGTTCATGACCATAACGATCTGAAAGGGAATTCATCGTGGCTAACCACCATCTTATTGTTTCGGGAGCACTCGTGGCAGCCCTTAATAGTGCCCCTGTACAGGCAGAATTGACCGGCATTGGTTTAAAAGAAGTCTGCGACTCAAGCGAGTTGGCCTGCATTTCTTATGTGCGGGGATTTATTGAGGGGGTGGGAATACGCGGCCTGATGTTAATGGGCCCGGAAAACTTTCGCATGCCGTGGTGTGCCACACCTCAGGTTACTGTGCAGCAAATGACGTTGGTGGTGGAAAAATACCTGAGTGACCACCCTGAATCTCTGGACAAACCCGGCAATACGTTGACCTACATCGCGCTGGAAACTGCTTTCCCCTGCGAAGGCGAATTGAAATAAGCACCCCGCCTGGCCGCAGACGCACTAAAAAAGAGCCCCTCGAAAGAGGGGCTTGGAGATCAATCAAAAAAGAGGGGATTGGAGATCAAACAAATGTGTGACTTTCCTCACACGAAGTACGGTCAGCGGACCTGATTCACGGTCATGGTGACGCTGCTGTCAATATTGAACTGAATAGAGACATCGACCACGCCATCCAGCTGCTCAACGTACCCAAGCAAATCCTGCTCCTCAATCAGCACTTCAAACTCTTCCAGCGAATCGGTGGTAATGCTCGTTTCAGTCATACCACCCCCCATTTCGTCAAAAGTCATGCTTGCATGAGGCGTGTCCGCGACCATGCTGTCTATCATCTCATAAACGTCTTCATCGGCAATATTATCGGCTGCCGGGTGATGAGCGGAGACGTTGGTGGTAGCAATCGCAAGAGCCAAAGCGCTTAACTGTAGAAACTTAACCATTGAGTCATATCCTCTGTAATTTGCGTGAGATAATTATCGGTTGAAAAATCGGTATTCGCGGTGATAATTGTCACCAACAGGGGTAAAAAATCCCTGGCACCTGATGTGTCGTCATACAGAGACATTGACGTATCGTTAAGACCTTGAAGTGTTTCGTATAGATTATGACGGCAAAATCGAGAACCCGCGCCCTGTGCACAGACCCTGAATGGCTTGGCCGTTCGGATTGCAGACGATGCGGCATCCGGCACATGATGATGTTTTCCGGCCTCCAGGACAGCGACTTCGACCATCTTCTGGAGCCGATTGATAACTTGCGTTACGCCGCCAGGACATATTTTTACAACCAGGGCGATCTCGGCTTCACCGTCTATTCAATCCGTCGTGGACTCGTCAAACTCATACAAATCCTGCCGGATGGATCACAGCGCATCGTGCGCGTGCTGGGCCCCGGTGCACTGGTCGGACTGGAAGCGCTGCTTGACGAGCCCTATCGTCATACCGTGAGTGCGTTGAACGAAGTCGAAGTCTGCCGCATCACCACAGCGACACTCAAGCAACTGGAAACGGAAAAAAACTGGCTCAACGAAAAGGTTATGTCGCACTGGGAACAGCACCTGCGATTCGCCGATCGCTGGATCAGTGAACTATCATCCGGCAGTGTACGAACAAGGACAATACGCCTGCTCCGGCTTCTGCTCGACCTGATTGGTGACGAAAAGAACACCCTTCGTTTCTTCGGTTACGAAGATATGGCGTCCATGATCGGAACGTCGAGGGAAACTTTTTCACGTATTGTGGGAGAACTGAAAAATGAGGGTGTTCTCCTGGCTACCGATGACAGCCACAGGTACCGGGTTTTCCTGCCGGAGCAGGAAGAATGAGCCGCCTGGCGTTAAGAAATCCCGAGATCGGTCGATAACACAGGCAGCACAGTATAGTCGTTACACTTGGCTGTGTGTTGCTGAGGATGCTCCTCCGCATCAGCAACGGGCCAGCGTCTCATCCTCCAGTGAGACGCTGGCTTTTTTATGGCCAAAAATAAATGGCAGGGGGCACTCGGGGTCTGGCTAATCATGCTGTTAGGGTCTTAATAGAATGAACTACGTAGAATGGCGGGACGATATATTTGGTCAGGAATCGGGGAGCGATCCGGTTATGGTCGATCTCCCCAGCAACGTACATTTGTTATCGCGAAGTTTTCAGATTTGCTTTAGCAAAAAAATGGCCGCACTCAAGGGGGAGTGCAGCCAAAAACGCATCTCGGCGATGAGGTGCGTTGCCAGCATTATCAAGAACAGCCCGCCGGCTGTCTATGCGACGAATGTCTATAAAATCCCACCGAAGCGGGGTCATTCAAATCGACCTAACAATCATTGCACCGCTGGTAAGAATCACAGCAACAACCATGCTGACAGCCGTTATACCGGCGAGTATGTTAATTAGTCGGTTCATGATGTGTTGTGACTGTCGTTGATTTGAGACTAAGCCGCGTTCTAAGTACGCTGTTTGCATGCAGCCTGTGCCCGTGCAGCTTGCTGACTTCCACCACGCTTCTGTTTCACAATTTCGTTTACTACCACAGCCCGTTTGCACTGATTTCTTAAGTAACTGGGCCTGCCATACCCGTATTCATCCATGTACCTTGCCCATTCGTTACAGCCAATCCGCCTGATCTCTTCTTCAGTCAAGTTGCTCATTTCTGATTCCTCCCTGTCTTTTACTAGCAATAGTTGGTCCATCCCCGCCACAGCGTAGTCGATGTGAACCCTGACTAGCTTGCAATAATTAACTTCTTACCCAATAAACCTCCGGGTGGCTCTAACTCTGGCGCGTAAAGCCAATTTATTGGCGTTCACAGTCAATACCTGTTATGTCGGACTTGTTTAGCATCTTTTCAGCTTACTGGACGATGTCGGAGTGGACCTCAATGTATTCGGAGAATGACGATCAGAAGATGGAACATGAGCCCAGTATGGGAATTGTAATCTGGATGGTGGCTGGCTTTTCACTATGGATAGTTTTACTCCTGTTGTTCATTATCCTGTGACGCTTCTACTAATCACCTATGGATCCCGAATTCGTAATTTTCCCTCAAAAGTTGTTGTAAGCCCTCCACGGATTGGGCCGATCTACGGCTAGGACGGTATATGAGAACCGGGTCCAGTCCGGCGATCAAATAACAGCAGATAGCAAATGTTTCAGTTTTGCTTTGTGGCCGAGGCATATTAATCATCACTTCGTAGGCGCGCAGAAATTGAATAGCTTGTATCGTCTTAACCAGTGCTTCGCCAGTTTCTGGTGACTGATAGGCAGAACTAGGACCTTTATTGTTCGATCAGCAGTTGCTAAGGAAAAGGCCATGATCGTGATCACACGCCGCCCAGGCGAATCCCTCATCATTGAATTACCCACAGGTGAACAGATCGAGATCACTGTACTGACTAACACAAGCAACCAGGTCAGGATCGGTACAGATGCGCCCGCCGATATGAAGATTGTTCGGGAGGAGTTGCCGGCCGACTCCTGAGGGCGCCGTCATTGTCGAGGGCCTCGGCATCGTTTTCAATGCGGCGGGCCCAAGTGCGGGCGTTGGTCTTGGTGGCGAATGCCTTGGTTTTGAGGATGACGCCGTTACGGCGGACGATTTCCTTGTTGCGGGTACCTTTGGTTGCGGATTGAACCTTGGCGATGGCGGCCATATTGAGCCTCCAGTGTGCACATGTAACGGGGAGGTACCTGTTACAGTACCTCTGCCATGTGCGCCCCACTTCTTGACTCAACTGGCTCGCTTCTTTCTACCATGAAATCAGCTGGTTAATTGGCTCCCCATCGTGGACACATATCGAACTCTCTGCATAGCGCCGCCCCCTGAGGTTAGGGCTGTCTTACAGAGTGTCAGGGACTTTGGTTGAATGGCGTACATATCCTACTGAAGGTCCGTATATGGACTTATATGGGCGCCTCCGGTTTGCATGCACTCCGTTCTTTGGCGATGAGGTGCGACTGCTCACGTATATCCGCCTCTAACTGTGGCATCAGTCCACCGATGCCGGGCCATGATGGGTTACAGGATCACACGGGTCTGCGCTTATTCAAAAACGAGATTTGCCGTGAACTTGTAGCCGACACCGCGAACGGTCTCGATCAGCTGCGGATCCCGAGGGTTTTTCTCGATCTTTTTGCGCAGCTTGCCAACGAGCATATCGACACTTCGATCGTCGGGGGTCCAATTTCGGCCGGCCACGAGTTCCAGGATGGTTTCCCGGGTGAGTACACGTTTACCGTGTTGAACGAAGGCGACAAGCAGTTGGAATTCGTGTAGGGTCAATGCCACCGGCTGTCCGTCAGGCGACGTCAGGTCGTGAGCGTTCAGGTCGAGCCGCCAGCCTGCAAAACAGGCAAATGAGCCCACCGGTTCGGCTTCGCTTCGGCCGCCGCCTTTCGAGGTTCGGCGAAGCACACTTCGCACGCGCGCGAGGAGTTCGCGTTCATCGAATGGTTTGGTGATGTAGTCGTCAGCCCCAATCTCCAACCCGACCACTTTGTCGACGGTATCGGCCTTCCCAGTGAGGATCAGGATCGCTAAATCGTAGGTCGATCGAAGCTCTCTTGCCAGGCTGAATCCGTCCTCGCCTGGCAAGATCAGATCAAGGATGACCACATCTGGCGTTTCCACTGCCAGTCTCTGACGCATTTCCTCACCACTGACAGCCACACTGACATCATAGCCCTCCAGCTTGAAATAGCGCGCAAGTGTCCGACACAGCCTTGGATCATCATCTACGATCATGATGTGAGCTGGCCCTGACATAGTCTTTAGCTTCCTTGATCGAACAGACATGAAAAATATTAAAAGGGGGTACCCACTTCACTGGCCGGTTTCGGGGACGAATTAAAGCAGTATTTTCCGTGCACTGGCTCATTATACGATACTGGGGAGCTGGTTACGGCCTGCTGTAACAGACGATAGAACAAGAGACCACGAGCCCTGGATATTCTTCGATTAAAATTGCTGCGGTTATCACCGAGGTCTTGTGTCGACATACAATACACCGAATCAGCCCCGTTGTTATTCGCCATCCCTTACGTTCTCGGCATAACGGACATCGAAATCGATCGGCCCAGCGAAGCTTTTCAAACTGATCAACACCTGCATTCTCGGTTGAAAACCAATCGTTGAATTCTTGTACTGTTTTCGGTTAATCCACCCCACCAACCGGATTGCAGTTATGCTGATTGATCAAATTATGCTACCAGAGTACCAGTGAAGCGGATACCCCTCAATATGACAATAACTCCTTCGATATTGGGCTTATAGACGTGCTATTTTACCAACAGGCATAGCGTATCGCTGGCACAGACTTGCTTGTGGAGGGCCGTTTCGTTGATAGGCTACAGGGTTTTTATCGCCCCGTGCTCTGGAAACTGAAGATACACTATGCTCAATTTTAGGGTATTTTCAATGTATAGGACTCAGCATACGTGTATGCGGTGCCAAATCAAATGTCGGGGCAGGTAGGATTGGGTAGCATAAAGGTGTCCGAAAACAAGCGAATAGCCTGGTTGATTCTGGTCATGATGGCTGCTGTGTCGATCAGTACCGCAGTGGCGATCACAGTGACCTATAGGACCGCCTTCGAACAGGAAAGGTCACACCTAATCCAGAACGTGGACGATCAGACTCATCTGATGGAGGCTGTGGCGCGCTTCGACCAAGCGACCTACGGCGGCAACACGCTTGCATCGCAGGCCGCCACCCTATCGCAGGTTCGGAGTGCCTTCGATCATTTCCCTAGCTTTGGCCAGATCGCCGAGATCACCGTAGCGCGCCGGGAAGGGGACAGTATTGTCTATCTGGTAACGCATGGCCGCATCGCAGAACAGCAGATCGGTCCAATCCCCTTTGCATCTGACCTCGCCGAGCCGATGCGGAGGGCGCTCTCCGGCCAGTCGGGGAGCATGATCGGTCTCGACTATCGCGGGGTCAGGGTGCTGGCGGCCTACAAGCCGGTATCCATTATAAATATCGGTGTCGTGGCCAAGATGGATCTCACCGACATACGCGCTCCGTTCACGCGAGGCGCGGCCATTGTGGTTGGGCTGGCCTTGGTTCTCGTCACCGCAGGGGCGTTGCTGTTTATGCGTCTCACCAACCCGATCGTCAAAGACTTGACCGAAAGTCAACAGCGCCACCAGCGCCTCTTCAGCGGCGCACCGGTGCCGATCTGGGAACAGGATTTTTCCGAAGTCAACAAGATCCTCATAAATTTCAGGCAATCCGGCGTGACAGAACTCAAGCTGTATCTCGCTGACAACCCCCAGGCACTGCGGTACTTGATCGACAAGATCCAGGTCAAGGAGGTGAATGAGGCTGCGCTGCAGCTCTTCGCCACGCGCTCGGGTAGGCAGTTCATCGACTGGTTCGAAAGAAATGTCGTACCCAACACCTTTGACATCTTTGCCGATGTGCTGCAAGCCATCTGGGAAGGCGAGGAAGCGCTGGTGAATCGTAGCGTCAGCGTAAAGTCCCAGGACGGCAGTGATCTGACGGTCCTCCTGTCCATGGTGATACCGAGAGCCAGCGACGGATACCACCGCATACCGGTCTCAGCACTCGATGTAACGGCGGGCCTGAATCTGCGCCAACGCGAAGAAGAACTCGCCCTAATCCTCGCGTCTACGGGTGAGGGAATCTTCGGCATGGACAGCAAGGGGCGCTGCACCTTCGTCAATCGTGCGGCCCTGTCAATGCTCGGGTACCAGGACGAGAAGGCGCTGCTCGGCCGGGAAATGCATTCCCTAATTCACCACACCTGCCGCAATGGCAAGCCTCTACCTCCCGAGGATTGTCCTATATACAGGACCTGCTGCCAGAATCTCGTCATCCGCCTGGAGGATGAGGAGCTTTGGCGCGCAGATCACACCAGTTTCCCCGCGGACTTCCAATCCTACCCTATGCTCAGGGATGGGGCGGTCGTAGGTACGGTGGTAACCTTTAATGACATTACGGAACGCAAGGAGCGGGAAACCCAACACGTCCACGCGCAGAAGATGGAGGTCATGGGCCAGCTCACAGGTGGTATTGCCCATGATTTTAATAACCTG
>Ga0193947_1000103_pt1 | contig 17090 bp, 18 predicted proteins | sample FRT_01_MG_FD_161267 | JGI IMG/M metagenome (GOLD analysis project Ga0193947, IMG submission 161267) | Sediment microbial communities from the Broadkill River, Lewes, Delaware, United States - FRT_0-1_MG | ecosystem: Environmental > Aquatic > Freshwater > River > Sediment | place: USA: Delaware... | reverse complement strand
CCACCGAGGGTTCATCGAGCACGACACCCTGGTCACGCACATAGATCAGGGTGTTGGCGGTACCCAGATCAATGGATAAATCGTTGGAGAACATCCCCATCAGACTTCTGAACATGGAGGGTTGTATCCCTGGCATTATTTAAAGGCCTGTAATCTAACAACGAGGGGCATTTTGGGCAAGCAAATAAGCGGCCTATTGGCGGAATGAATTGGAGATTCATGCAACAGGCGGGTCAGTTGTGCTACCTTTCGCGTTTCCGGGAACCGGTAATAGAGATCAGCACTATGTCGTTGGATGCACAGGCCGTCAAAAAGATCGCTCACCTTGCGCGTCTGGGTGTGGAGGAAAGCGAGAACGAACGCTATGCGCTTAATTTGTCCGATATCCTGTCATTTGTCGAGCGGCTCAATGCTGTGGACACCCACGGTATCGAGCCCATGGCGCATCCGTTGGACGCAAGTCAGCGTCTGCGCGCCGATGAGGTGACAGAAACGGACCAGCACCTCCAGTTTCAGCAGGTTGCGCCCAAGGTCGAGGCCGGCTTGTATCTGGTGCCAAAAGTCATTGAGTAACGAAGCCGGATATGTCTATGTATCAGAAGACGATTGCTGAACTTGCTGCCGGCCTGCGCGCCGGCGAGTTTTCCAGTGAAGAACTGACCCAAAGCTGTCTCGATCGTATCGAAGAGCACGATGCGAAATTGAACTGTGTGGTGACGCTGACTGAGTCTGCGGCCCTGGAAGCTGCGAAGGCAGCTGACAAGCGATTACAAAAGGATGATGCCACTCTGTTGACGGGCATCCCTTACCTTCACAAGGATATATTCTGTACCCTGGGTGTGCGTACCAGTTGTGGATCACGCATGCTGGATAACTTCGAGGCGCCTTATGACGCCACTGTTACCGCTCAGCTGCAGGCTGCCGGTGCAGTCATGCTGGGCAAGACCAACATGGATGAGTTTGCCATGGGGTCGTCCAATGAGACCAGTTTCTACGGCCCGGTCAGAAATCCTTGGGACCTGGAACGTGTGCCGGGCGGTTCCTCGGGCGGCTCGGCCGCTGCGGTGGCTGCGCGGCTGGCACCATTGGCTACCGGCACAGATACCGGCGGCTCGATCCGTCAACCGGCTGCCTTGTGCGGCGTGACCGGCATCAAACCCACCTACGGCCGTGTGTCGCGTTTTGGCATGATTGCTTTTGCCTCGAGCCTGGATCAGGGGGGTCCTTTTGCGACCTCCGCCGAGGATGCTGCGCATCTGCTGGAAGCCATGTCAGGATTTGACCCGCGTGATTCCACCAGCATCGATCGGCCCGTCGATCACTACGCAGAGGGGCTGGGCCAGGATTTATCCGGTCTGAGTATCGGGCTGCCCAGAGAGTATTTTGGTGAAGGGCTGGACGCCCAGGTCGGTGCTGCGGTTGAAGCCGCTATTGATGAATACCGGAAACTGGGCGCCGAGGTGAAGGAAATCAGTCTGCCCAATACGTCGCTGGCAGTCCCCGCCTATTATGTCGTGGCGCCGGCGGAATGTTCCTCCAATCTGTCACGCATGGACGGTGTGCGTTTCGGTTACCGCTGCGACAATCCACGGGATCTTGAAGATCTGTACACGCGCTCGCGTGGTGAAGGCTTCGGTGCCGAGGTAAAGCGGCGCATTATGGTGGGCACCTATGCCTTGTCTGCGGGTTACTACGACGCCTATTACCTCAAGGCGCAGCAGGTACGGCGCATGATTCGTGACGATTTCGTCAAGGCATTCGAAGACGTCGATATCATTATGGGGCCGACCGCGCCCACTACCGCGTTTAAGCTGGGGGAAAAAGCCGACGACCCGGTGACCATGTACTTGTCGGATACCTATACTATCGCCGTGAATCTGGCAGGATTACCCGCAATGTCAGTGCCGGCCGGTATGGCGGATGGTCTGCCGGTCGGATTGCAATTGATTGGCAACTATTTTGAAGAAGGCCGCCTGCTGAATGCGGCGCACAGGTTTCAGCAGGTCACCGACTGGCATACGCGCATGCCGGCGGGATTTTACTAGTGAGCACGGACGTTAGCCGACACAAGCTTGCGGGTCCGTTGGCCGCATGGACGCGGCCGTCGAGCGTACAGGGAAGTATTCACAGCGTGTCCCGCAAGCTTGTGTCGGCTAACGTCCTCACGCCTTCGTAGTTCACGGTACTAAGCACACGAAGGTTGGTCCGGGAAAATTAGTCAACGGGCAGTGAAAAAGGCAGTTTAGGAGCGGTCTCCTGACCGCGATATCGCGCTGTAGGACCGTGCTGCGAGGCCCGATGATTCATTGCTGGTTCAACAATCAGCCGCCCGTGTATCCTTTTGTGGTTATCTGGGGCGTTAGAAAACTGTCACAGAGCGCTAACGGGCAAGAGAGAGTAACTTGAATATGGATTGGGAAGTCGTCATCGGCCTGGAGATACACGCCCAGCTGGCCACCAAAAGCAAGATTTTTTCAGGCGCCTCCACCGCCTACGGCGCTGCGCCAAACACCCAGGCCTGTGCCGTTGATCTCGGCCTGCCGGGGGTGCTGCCTGTGCTGAATGCCGGCGTGGTCAGTATGGCGGCGAAATTCGGCCTGGCGACACACTCAACGGTGGCGAAGCGTTCGGTGTTTGCGCGCAAGAACTATTTTTATCCCGATCTGCCCAAGGGATACCAGATCAGCCAGTTCGAGTTACCGATCGTGCACGACGGCTATATCGATATAGACCTCGAAAACGGTGAAAGCAGGCGCATCGGTATCACCCGTGCCCACCTGGAAGAGGATGCAGGAAAATCCCTGCACGAAGACTTCCACGGTGAGACCGGAATCGATTTGAACCGTGCCGGTACGCCATTGCTGGAAATTGTCTCTGAACCGGATATGCGTTCTGCCAGGGAAGCGGTTGCCTACATGAAGAAAATCCATGCCCTGGTGCGATATCTGGGTATCTGTGACGGCAATATGCAGGAAGGTTCGTTTCGTTGTGACGCCAATGTTTCGATACGCCCGAAAGGTCAGGAAGCATTTGGCACCCGTACAGAGATCAAAAACATTAACTCGTTCCGGTTTGTGGAACGGGCCATCAACCATGAAATCGAGCGTCAGATCGATGTCATCGAAGGTGGTGGTGAAGTGGTGCAGGAAACCCGTCTTTACGATGCGGACAGGGACGAAACCCGTTCCATGCGCAGCAAGGAAGAAGCCAACGATTATCGCTATTTCCCCGACCCGGATCTGTTGCCTCTGGAAATGGATCAGGTGTTTATCGAGACCGTGGAAAAAACGCTGCCCGAACTCCCGGATGCAAAACGCGACCGCTTCATGCAGGCGTACGGCCTGTCTCGCTACGATGCCAGCGCGTTGACAGCCAGTCGTGAACTGGCTGATTTCTTCGAGCGCACGGTCGAGGCCGCCGATGGTGAAAGCAAGCTTTCCGCCAACTGGGTGATGGGGGAGCTGTCGGGCCTGTTAAACAAGGAAGGCAGGGATATCAGCGCAAGCCCGGTCGGTCCCCAGCAGCTCGGTGGCATGTTGCAGCGCATCAAGGATGGCACCATCTCCGGTAAGATCGCCAAGCAGGTCTTCGAGGCCATGTGGGAGGGTGAAGGTGATGCAGATGACATTATTAATAAGAAAGGTCTGAAACAGATTACCGATACTGGTGCTATCGAAAAAATCGTTCGGGACGTACTGGGCGCCAACCCCAAACAGGTAGAGCAGTACAAGGGTGGTCAGGAAAAACTGCTGGGCTTCTTTGTCGGGCAGGTGATGAAAGCCACCCAGGGCAAGGCCAATCCCGGCGAGGTCAACAAAATTCTGAAGGACCTGCTCGGCTAGATTTCCAGCAGCACCTGTTCGGCTTTGCCGTCTTTGAGTCGGAAACCGCGCATTTCCAGAACACCCTTGGTGTTTAGAGAGACGATAACATAAAGCGCCTCAGGATAAGCTGCCTGATCCAGGTCGGTATCAGACGGTTCTGCCGGGCTGTGCGGGTGCGAATGATAAATACCGAACAGTTCTTCGTTCTGTTCGCGCATATTTCGCAGCGCGTCGATCTGGCTCCTCGGGTCCATGACAAAAAATCGTTGTGGCTGGTCAGAGGCATTGGGGATCGGGATGCAGCGTTGCGGTCGACCCTGTCTGGCGGTTATCAGGCCGCAGATTTCATCTTCCGGGGAGATCTGAGCCTGATGCAGAATATGGTTAACCAGATGTCTCGGCAGGATGATTCTTTCCATGGCCTAACTATAACCAGCTTTGGCTGCCACCTGTACCCTGCCTTCGATGCAAAGCAGAAGGGCATAATGCCGGATTTGCCGTGACCCTGGTGTGAACTTCGGGCTGGGTATTTATGCGGGAGCTGATGTATCCCGGTGACCGCATACCGGGCAAGCTGGATCCCTGTTCAGCTTCAGGCTGCGCCACTCGTGGTACAGTCCGTCAAAGATCAGCAGCCGGCCGCAGAGTGGTTCACCAAGATCGAGAAGAACCTTAATGGCTTCCAGCGCCTGAACGCTGCCTATTACGCCGACGATAGGCGCAAGAACGCCGTTATCGGTGCAGGTCTGATCGGGTTCTTCGGCTTCTTTGTACAGGCAGCGGTAGCAGGGGCTGTCCGCCCGTTGCGGGAGATAAACTGATACTTGTCCTTCCATGCGTATCGCTGCACCTGAAACCAGGGCGGTCCTGTTTGCAACACAGGCTTCATTGATCGCAAAACGGGTGGAGAAATTGTCACTGGCATCAATCACCAGATCGGCTTGTCTGACAAGCCCGTCAAGCTGTTCATCGCTGACGCGGGTGTGCAGCGGGGTGACGTGAATATCCGGATTAAGTTCGGCCAGTGTGTCCTGTGCAGAGTCTACTTTTGGGCGGCCGATATCCTTGCTATGGTGCAGAATCTGACGCTGCAGATTGGATAAGTCGACTTCATCGTCGTCGGCAATGGTGATATGGCCAATACCGGCGCTGGCCAGATAGATGGCGACCGGGGACCCCAGTCCGCCAGCACCTATAATTAAAACGTGTGCATCGAGCAGCCTCTGCTGACCTTCAAAGCCGACCTGCGGCAGCATGATCTGCCGACTGTAGCGCAGCAGTTGTTGATCGTCCACGGCGGTAAGGTCTAGAGGTATTTGCGCCAGTAGTCGGGTCGCTCATCCCGGCAGCCATGGCTTTTACAGCGATAACAGCGCATGAAAATTTCACGTGTGCTGTGGTCCTGGTCACGTGTAATGCCCAGGCTTTCGAGTTCGTTCTCTTCTGTGTAATAGTGCAACGCACGTTTCAGTTTGGACAGCAGGCTGTTGTCCAGATGGAAACCCAGCTCGAATAGCAACGCCTCTACGACACGCAGACAGATCCGGCTGAGGTCGTAACTGATATGGATGGTATTGCTGGAGCGGTCCGGGATAGACGCACTGACAATACCCTCCACATCGGCGAGTATCAGCACAGCACTTCGCGCCTGCTGCGGGTCCGGGTGCGGATTTCGAAAGCCGATTTCCCGGTGTTTGATGGGTTCCGGGTAGGGTCGATCCATGCGCCAAGCCTATACGAAAAATACAAGTGATGCGAGCTGCTTCTCAGGCAGGTTTCTGTGCGCAGCTGACCCGCTCCAGGCCGGCCAGGTCACGCGTCGTTGCAATATTTGTAAATGCCATATCATTTAAGAGCTTGCGGATGCTTTTGGCCTGATTTATACCATGTTCCAGAACAATCCAGCCACCCGGTACCAGAACTCTGGGTGCATCTTTAATCAGGCATCTCAGCTCATCGAGACCTTGCGGCCCCGCTGTGAGTGCACTTGCCGGTTCGAAACAGACATCACCCTGCTGAAGATGCGGGTCTTGATCGGCAATATACGGGGGGTTGGAGACAATGGCATCGAAGGACCGATCGGCCAGCGCTGTGCTCCAGTCAGCATTTATAATATACAGATTGTCGACATTATGGCGCCGGGCATTGTCTTGTGCCAGCTTCACACACTTCAGTGATTGATCGATGGCATACAATCGCCAGCGTCTGCGTTCATGTGCCAGTGCAATGGCAACGGCGCCGCTGCCGGTACCAAGGTCGGCCACCCGCAGGGTCTTGTTTTCCGTCAACAGGGCCAGCGTTCGTTCAACCAGCAGTTCGGTTTCAGGGCGTGGGATCAGGCTGTCCGCAGTGACGGCAAAATTCAGCGACCAGAATTCACGCTGTCCGGTGAGATAGGCGACCGGCTGACCTGCAGCACGTTGCCGAATCATGTCGCTGAATCGTGCTTCCTGCTCCTGGCTGAGTTCCGCTTCCGGCCAGGTATGCAGGTAAACGCGCGGCCTGTTCAGCACGTGCGCTAACAGGACCTCGGCATCCAGTCTGGCCTGATCGTGCATCTGCAGCTGATAAGTGGCCTGTTTCAGTGCCTGTGCAAGCGTAGTCACTGATACACATCACTGCTGTGAATTGAGTGCGGACAGGCGGTCTGCCTGATCTTCACGCTGTAACGGGTCTACGACATGGTGGAGGGCACCCTGCATGATCTCTTCGAGTTTGTAGAGCGTCAAGTTGATACGGTGATCCGTGACACGGCCTTGCGGGAAGTTGTAGGTGCGAATACGGTCTGAGCGGTCACCAGTGCCAACCAGGTTACGCCGTGCTTCTGTTTCTTCAACGCGGCGTTTTTCATCGTCAGCCGCCTGCATACGCGCTGCCAGCAGGGACATCGCGCGGGCACGGTTCTTGTGCTGGGAACGCTCGTCCTGGCATTCAACCACGATGCCGGTCGGTATATGAGTGATGCGTACCGCGGAATCCGTTTTATTGACGTGCTGACCGCCGGCGCCGGAGGCACGATAGGTATCCACCTTGAGGTCGGCAGTATTGATATCGATCGCTTCCTGTTCTTCGGCCTCCGGTAGTATCGCCACTGTCGCTGCCGAAGTATGAATACGGCCCTGTGATTCGGTGTCCGGAACACGCTGTACACGGTGTGCACCAGATTCAAACTTGAGTTTCGCATACACGTTCTGGCCGCTGACGCGCGCTATGATTTCCTTGAATCCACCGTGTTCGCCGTCACTCGCGCTGAGTATTTCGACTTGCCAGCGCTGTGACTCAGCAAACCGGGAATACATGCGGAACAGGTCGCCGGCAAAAATTGCCGCTTCATCACCGCCGGTACCCGCGCGAATCTCAAGGTATGCATTTTTGTTGTCGTTGGGATCCCTGGGCAGAAGGTGGGTTTGCAGTTCGAGTTCCAGTTCTTCCCTGCGCACTTGTGCGCCTGCCAGTTCTTCGCTGGCCATGGCGCGCAATTCCGGGTCAGGATCGTCAAGCATTTCCTGTGCGGACTGTTCGTCCTGCTGGGATTTCTGCAGAGCTTCAAAACAGTTCACCACCGGGTTGAGTTGCGAGTACTCAACCGAGAGATCGCGGAAGCGCTTGCTGTCAGCAATGACATCCGGATCAGCGAGCAGCGCGCTCACTTCCTGGGTGCGTTCCACGATAGATTCCAGTTTACGTTGCAGTGAAGGGTTCACGTCAGTCTTTCTGCAGGTTGAGAAGTTCGAGGGCCGCCTGCAGCAGCTCGGCATTTCCACATTCCCCGGCCTGCCGGATCTGCACGCTGGGTTCGTGAGTCAGTTTATTGGTCAGGGTGTTAGCGAGAAACTCCAGTACCCGCTGTGGATCCTTGCCGTTTGCCAGCATTTGCCGCGCTTTTTCCAGTACTTCATCACGTTTCCGCTCGGCCTGTCGCCGGTAGTTTCTGATCGTGGAAACAGCTCCCTGTGCGCGCAACCAGGCCATGAAGCGTTCGACCTGGACATCGATGATTTCTTCGGCCTGCAGCGCAGCCTGTTGTCGCGATTTCAGGTTTTCCTGGATGACTTCCTGCAAGTCATCCACGGTATACAGATAAATATCCTCGAACTCTGCAACTGCCGGATCGATGTCGCGCGGAACAGCGATATCGACCATAAAGACCGGCCGGTGTTTACGGTGCTTGAGTGCTGTTTTTACCATCGCCTTGTCGAGGATCGGCTCGCGGCTGGCCGTGGCGGATATTACGATGTCGGCTTCGGCCAGGTGGGCGGGAATTTCATCCAGAGAAATGCCGTAACCATTGAAATTCGTCGCCAGGCAGTGCGCGCGTTCCTGGGTTCGATTAGCGACAATCAGGCGTCCCAGCTTCTGATCGCTCAGGTGTCGGGCGGTCAGCTCGATAGTTTCACCGGCACCGATCAGCAGGGCGGTGTGCTCGTTGAAGCCACTGAATATCTGCCTTGCCAGGCTGACTGCCGCGAAAGCCACCGATACCGGGCTTTCGCCGATGGCGGTATCGGTGCGGATCTGTTTGGCGACTGAAAATGTGTGCTGGAACAAACGACCCAGAACGACGCTCAGTGTACCGGCATCGCCAGCAGCCTGATAGGCTTCCTTCATCTGACCAAGAATCTGCGGTTCACCGAGAATCATCGAATCCAGTCCGCCGGCAACGCGCAGCAAATGACGAACAGCATCGGTATCGGGAAAGCTGTACAGGTGGGGGTGTATCCGGGCCGGCTCCAGTCGGTGAAAACGCGCCAGCCAGTCTGTCAGAACCTCAATACGCTCATCCTGAAGCCCGCAATACAGCTCCGTGCGGTTGCAGGTCGATAGAATGGCCGCCTCGCTGACGGAGGGCAGTGCAGCCAGATCCCGCAGCGCATCGGCGATATGCTCACCACCGAAAGCGACCTGCTCCCGTAGTTCAACGGGAGCAGTACGATGATTAATACCAAGCGCAATCAGGGGCATAAAGACACATTTATCAATACAAACAGGAAATTTTGAGGTATGGTCGCGCTCAATACAAGCTAGGGCCGGTTACTGTAGCTTACGAAAACTTTGCCGTATAGTGACGTGATGAATAAAAGGTGGATCGAATACTGGACAAGATGATTGGTTTTAGACGTAAAAATGTAAGTTTCCGCACTTCTTTGCCCATTCTTTTGAGCCTGTTGCTGGCCGCGTGTGCCCGGCCAGTGGTCAAGGAGGAACCCGGGGAGACGGTCACCGCCCCCGCAGCGGTTGAGTCTGAGGCCGATTCCAAAGGGCGGTCGGTGCAGCCTGTGCCAGAACAGGAGCAGCTGACCCCTGCGTTGCTATACGGTATGTTACTCGGTGAAATTGCCGGGCAGCGTGGCCAGCTGGATGTTTCCGGAGCCAGTTATCTGGAGGCTGCGCGACAGAGCAATGACCCCCGTATCGCGGAGCGAGCCCTGAAGATTTCAGTGTTCGCCAAGAAACCGCAGCTGGCATTGCCGGCAGCGCGTCGCTGGGTAGAGCTTGCGCCCGACAACATCGAGGCCCGGCAGTCGCTGGCGGTACTGGCCCTGCGTACCGACAATCAGCAGGAAGCGCTGCAACAGTTTGAATATCTGTTGCAACAGAGCGAGCTTCAGGGCAGCGATCCCTACCAGTCATTGCTTGCACTGCTGGCGCGGGAGCCGGAACACGAGCGTGCCCTGAAAATAATGCAACAGATGGTTGCCTTGCGTCCGCAGGATCCGGAGGCGCATTTCGCCTATGCGCGTCTGGCAATGCACGCGAAGAACCAGCCGCTCGCGGAACGGGAAGTTGAGCGGTCCCTGCAGCTGCGCCCCGATTGGACGCAGGCGCTGATTCTGCAGGCCCAGATTCATCTTGAGCAGGGCCGGGGTGAGATTGCCCGCCAACAGCTTTATGCAGCGTTGCAGCGTAAGCCGAAAGACGCTGATCTGCGTCTGGCCTATGCGCGTCTGCTGGTGGATCTGGACGACTTCGATGCCGCACGTGCTGAGTACCACACGCTGTATAAACAACAGCCCGATAATGGCCAGGTCGTCTATTCTCTGGCGCTTCTGGCGCTTGAAGCCAACCAGTTGAAAGAGGCGGAGGATTTTTTCGAGAAACTGGTGGCGCTCGATTACCAGACGCAGCAGGCTTATTACTACCTCGGTGCCATTGCCGAAGAACAAGACAACCGATCACGCGCCTTGCAGTGGTACCAGAAGGTTGAACAGGGTGACCACTGGATCGAGGTGCAGATCCGCATTGCCCGGCTGGAAGTGCAGGGGGGGGATGTTGATGCTGCTCGTGAGCGATTGCGTAAACTGCGCCTTGCACACCCCGCTCAGGCGCAGCGGCTGTTTCTGGTGGAAGGGGATATTCTGACACAGCTCGCTCGTCACCAGGATGCGTACACTTTGTATAGCCAGTATCTGGAAACACAGCCGGATGATGCGGAAATTCTTTACGCCCGCGCGCTCAGTGCCGAAAAACTCGATCGGCTTGATGAGGCCGAGCGGGATTTTCGCAGGGTATTGCAGCAGGATCCTGATAACACACGGACCTTGAATGCCCTCGGGTATACGCTTGCTGATCGTACCAACCGCTATGACGAGGCTCTGGTCTATGTGCAGAAGGCGCTCAGCCAGACACCTGATGATCCGGCCGTTATCGATAGCATGGGTTGGGTGCTGTATCGTCTGGGGCGTCTGCAGGAAGCACGTGATTACCTGCAGAAAGCCTATGACATGACCGGAGACGGCGAAATTGGCGCACATCTTGGTGAGGTTATGTGGGCCATGGGGGACAAGGACGCCGCCCGCGCCGTGTGGGATAAGGCGCGTCGGGATGCGCCGGACAACCCGGTTCTGCAAGAGGCGCTAAGGCGCTTTTCACCCTGATTCACACTATCCTGTTTTTAATGAGGTCTGCGGCATTCACGCGCTGGGTCTTGCTGGCCGGTTTTTTTTTCCTGAGCAGCTGCGCTACACGTCCACCGGTTTCTCCGGCGGGTTCGGAGGCGAACTGGCTGGCTCATCAGGCCGCTGTTGAAACTCTGACCCATTGGCGGGTGCAGGGGCGGATTGCCGTGCGCACCGCCAGCGAGGGCTGGAGTGCGAATTTCGATTGGAAACAAAAGGGTGAAGATTACCGGATTCGTGTACGCGGTCCATTCGGGCAAGGGGCCGTGGAGTTACACGGTAATGACCTCGGGGTCTGGCTGAAGCGTGCCGAGCAGCCGCCGGTTTTTGCCCGCAACCCCGAAGCATTGCTGGAGCAGGAAACAGGCTGGCGGCTGCCGGTGGCAGGTCTTGGTTCATGGCTGCGTGGCCTGCCAGTGCCGGGTGGGCAGGCGGATATTGCCTGGGATGCACAAGGGCGTTTGCTGCAAATCGATCAGAATGGCTGGCAGATCAATTACAGTCGCTACCTGGCACAGGACGATTTACAGTTGCCGGAGAAGTTACGTATGCAGCGTGATTCGGTGCGCGTCAAATTTATCGTCGATGTCTGGCAGACATCGTGACCGAGGTCTTCGCCGAGCAATCCTGGCCGGCACCCGCCAAACTTAACCTGTTCCTGCATGTTACCGGGCGGCGCGCCGATGGTTACCATGAATTGCAGACAGCTTTTCAGTTTCTCGATGTGGGTGATGTGCTCTGGTTCGAGGCGGGCGCTGACGGTGAATTTGAACTCGAGTGCAGTTTGCCGGGTATTCCTGCCGGGCAGAATCTGGTTGTTCGTGCGGCACGGCGTCTGGCTGATTATACCGGCTGTCAGCAGGGCGCACGAATCCGGATTGACAAGCGTTTACCGGTGGGTGGTGGGCTGGGTGGCGGCAGCTCGGATGCGGCAACCACGCTGGTGGCGCTCAATGTTCTCTGGGGGCTTGGGCTGGATGCCGATGAGTTGGCCTGGCTCGGTTTGCAATTGGGTGCAGACGTGCCGGTGTTTGTTCATGGTGTGGCCGCCTGGGCGGAAGGAGTGGGCGAGAAGCTCACCCCTCTTCCGGAGCTTGCCGAGCCCTGGTACCTGGTTGTGTATCCTGCGGTAAGCGTATCAACTGCCGAGATTTTTTCTGATCCCCGATTGACACGCAACGCGCACCCCCTCAAAATATCCGCCTTTCTCGCGGGCGCAGGGGTTAACCACCTCGAACCGGTGGTTGTACGGCGCTATCCGGAAGTTGGTAAGGCATTGAATTGGCTTTCTAAAATTCAGTCTGCACGTATGACCGGGAGTGGTGCCTGTGTGTTCGCTCCGTGTAAAGATCGTCACCAGGCGGAATCCATACTGAAGAGCTTGCCAGCTCCCTGGACCGGATTTGTGACTCGCGGCTGTAACCGTTCCCCGTTGCTGGAAAGGCTGGAACAGTTACATCGATAGGATTTTAGTGGGGCGTCGCCAAGCGGTAAGGCACTGGGTTTTGATCTCAGCATACGCAGGTTCGAATCCTGCCGCCCCAGCCAACGTTGAACAAGGTTGCGTTATCACCGGACTGAAGCAGTCAGTCGGGGTGGCACAGGCGGCAGGGTTCGAACCTAAAGGTTCGACAAATCTGCGCAGCGGATTTGAACGGCGAAGCCGGCCCCGAAGGGGTGAAGGGCGTATGCCCTGAATCATCCTGCCGCCCCAGCCAACGTTGAACAGGGTTGCTTTATCACTGGACTGGTTCAGTCGGCCAACTACGGGTAGCAAGAGCATGAAAGGCATTCCTCCGTCGGATACAGACGACGCACTAATGGTGTTTTCGGGTAATGCCAACCCACCGCTGGCGCAGTCGATCGCTAACCACTTGCGCATGAATCTGGGCAAGGCGGTGGTCAGTGAGTTCAGTGATGGTGAGATTATGGTCGAGATCATGGAAAATGTTCGTGGTCGAGACATTTTCGTGGTGCAACCCACCTGTGCACCCACCAATAACAATCTGATGGAATTATTGGTCATGGTGGATGCCCTGCGTCGCTCATCAGCGGCCCGTATCACCACGGTGATTCCCTATTTCGGTTACGCACGCCAGGACCGGCGTCCGCGCTCGGCCCGCGTGCCGATTACCGCCAAGGTCGTTGCGCAGATGATCGGTAACGTCGGCGCGGACCGTGTTCTAACGGTGGATCTGCACGCGGATCAGATTCAGGGGTTTTTTGGTGTGCCGGTCGATAATGTCTACGCCTCGCCGATTCTGTTGGGTGATGTGTGGCGCCAGAAGTATCCGAATCTCATCGTCGTGTCACCGGATGTCGGTGGTGTGGTCAGGGCGCGGGCGCTGGCCAAACGTCTGGACGATGCCGAACTGGCTATCATCGACAAGCGTCGACCCAAAGCCAATGTGGCCAAAATCATGAATATCATTGGTGAGGTCGAGGGACGCAGCTGTGTATTGGTGGACGACCTGGTCGATACCGCCGGCACCCTGTGTCAGGCCGCCAAAGCGCTGAAGGATCACGGTGCTGAACGTGTCGTAGCGTATTGTACACATCCGGTGCTGTCGGGTGATGCCATCAAGAACATCGCTGATTCGGAACTGGACGAGCTGGTGGTGACGGACAGTATTCCCTTGCGTCCGGATGCCCAGGCCTGCCCGCGTATCCGGCAATTGAGTGTCGCTGAAATGCTGGCTGAAGCGATACGCCGTATCAGTCAGGAAGAGTCGGTCAGCTCGATGTTTATGGATTAGGTTTTCGGGTTTGGCGCCCCGGGTGCTGAACCTTTTGGTCTCCTCTGGTCGCGGAGGAGTTGTTTATGCAAACTGGAGTAACTGGTATGTCAATTTTTGAACTCGAAGCAGAGTCACGCTCAGACATGGGGAAAGGTGCGAGCCGCCGCCTGCGTCGTGACGGCAAAGTGCCCGCTATCGTCTATGGTGGTGGAGAAGATCCGCAGTCTATTACGCTGGTACACAGCGAAATTCTGAAACGTCTTGATCATGAAGCTTTCTATTCACACGTTCTGACGGTCAATGTCGATGGCAAGCCCAATAAGGCGATATTGCGCGACATGCAGCGCCATCCGGCGAAGGCCGTTATCATGCACATGGACTTCCAGCGTGTTGATGAAAGCAAACCGATTCGTGTGCACGTGCCACTACACTTCATAGGTGAAGATGTGGCGCCCGGAGCCAAGGCGGGTGGACTGATCACCCACGAACTCATCGAAGTGGCCATGGATGTGTTACCCAGGCATCTACCGGAATTCATCGAAGTGGATGTTTCCGCTCTCGATGTGGGTGAATCACTGCACCTGTCAGATCTCCCGTTGCCAGAAAGTGGCAGCCTGGTTGAACTGGCACGTGGTGAAGGGCACGATTTGCCTGTCGTATCTATCCATGTACGTCGCGGTGGTGGCGAGATTGAAGAGGGTGAAGCGGCCGACGGCGGTGAAGCAGCCGCTGAAGGCGAAAGCTGATCCTGCTGGCCGGTGCCGGCTATTCAGCTTATCGTCGGACTGGGCAACCCCGGTTCGGAATACGAACCAACCCGGCATAACGCCGGGTTTTGGTTTGTCGATGAACTGGTACAGCGTTGCCGGCAGAGCTTCCGTTTGGAACAGAGGTTCCACAGCGAGGTAGCGCGCTGTCTGCTGGACGGCAACGAGTGCCGCCTGCAGAAACCAATGACTTTTATGAACCGCAGCGGCCAGGCAGTCGGTTCGCTGGCGCGGTTTTTTAAAATTCCGCTGCAGCAGATTCTGGTTGTTCACGATGAGCTGGATCTGTCGCCTGGTACCATCAGGCTGAAAAAGGGCGGTGGTCATGGTGGCCATAATGGTTTGCGTGATCTGATCAGCCATTTGGGCAGCAAGGATTTCTATCGTATGCGAGTGGGCATCGGTCATCCCGGGCACAGGGATCAGGTTGTTGACTACGTGCTGCGAAAACCCTCGAAAGAGGATCGTCGTCAGATAGATGACGCTATTTGTGATGCGCTGAACGTGATGCCTGATGTGGTTGAAGGTAAGTTTGAGCGGGCCATGAATGCACTGCATGCACGGAAATAAGCCACGATTAAGGGTAGCCGGATTTCAGGTCTGTCTGCTGCCAATCCGACACTATTTGGATTAACACGTTATGGGATTTAAATGCGGAATTGTTGGCCTGCCGAATGTCGGCAAGTCCACTTTGTTCAACGCCCTCACCAAAGCCGGGATTCAGGCTGAGAACTATCCATTCTGCACCATAGATCCCAACGTTGGCGTAGTACCGGTTCCCGACCCGAGACTGGCCGCACTGGCAGCGATTGTTAATCCTCAAAGGGTGTTGCCCACCACCATGGAGTTCGTGGACATTGCCGGACTGGTTGCCGGTGCTTCCAAAGGGGAGGGGCTGGGTAACAAATTTCTCGCTAATATCCGCGAGACCGATGCCATTGTGCATGTCGTACGCTGTTTCCAGGACGATAACGTGGTACACGTCGACGGCAAGATAGACCCACTGTCCGATATCGAGGTCATCAATACCGAATTGGCGCTGGCCGATCTGGAGACTGTGGAGAAAGCCATACACCGGGCCGGTAAAGTGGCCAAAAGCGGTGACAAGGCTGCCAGATCCAGGTTGGGGGTCCTCGAGCAGCTCAGAACGCACCTCGACGAGGGGAGCATGGCACGTGCCATGGATCTGGACGATGACGGTAGGGGAGAGCTGTATGACCTCCATCTGCTGACCATTAAACCCACCATGTATATCGCCAATGTTGCTGAAGACGGGTTCCACAATAACCCCCGGCTCGATACTGTGCGTGAACTGGCCGATCGGGAGGGTGCTGTAGTGGTGCCGGTGTGCGCCGCGATCGAGGCCGAGCTGGTTGAGCTGGACGAAGAAGACCAGCGCGCCTTTCTACAGGAGCTGGGGCTAGAAGAACCTGGCCTGAACCGGGTAATACGTGCCGGTTATCGGCTGCTCGGGCTGCACACCTATTTCACCGCCGGAGTGAAGGAAGTCCGTGCCTGGACGGTTCGTATCGGTGCGACCGCACCACAGGCGGCGGGAGTCATCCACACAGATTTTGAGAAAGGATTTATCCGGGCGGAAGTGACATCTTTCGATGACTTTATCGCCTGTGCAGGCGAACATGGCGCCAGGGAGGCGGGGAAGCTGCGTCTTGAGGGCAAAGACTATGTGGTGCAGGACGGTGATGTCATGCACTTCCGTTTTAATGTCTAACTGGACAGCAAGCCGTTAAATTTCTACAATTCCGCCCCTCATCGCGGTTGACATCAGGGCCGCACACAAACAATGGCAAGGTAGCTCAGTTGGTTAGAGCACAGCACTCATAATGCTGGGGTCGGCGGTTCGAGCCCGCCCCTTGCTACCATAAATTTTTGATAATAAGAGTAAATTAACCAGTTTCCGTTGTTCTCTTTGGTTCGTTAGGTTGCTGGGCTACCTATGGGCTACTCTAGCGGTGAGATTCATGGGTTTTTAGTCAAACGAACCGTTGTCAATTTACACAGGCAAACGGAGATTGCCATGCTTATACTCACCCGCCGTGAAGGCGAATCCATAGTTCTTTCCCTTCCCGGTGCCGAAGACACCATCGAAGTACGAGTAATGAAAGCTGGTGCCCAGGTCAGTCTGGGAATTGATGCACCTTTAAGAAGTGGAAGTAATCAGGGAAGAACTGGTGCAGAACTAGCCTTGCTCTGATCTAGGGCGGGCACCACCACCCCTCGGGTTCTGCATCCAGTACTAGAACCCGCCATTTTCGTCCAGCCGATTTCAAACGGATTTCCGTAACTGTTTCCAAAGGGGGGGGTACTTAACGGCAGCGGGGGGTGCGTTTGTATATGGTTCCATACACCCCACACACAACCGGCAAAATTTTTCCCAACCCAGAAATCAGCGGTATTTCGAGTAACCCGTTTTTTAGGCCGGAAACACCCAGAAAAGGGGTGTCTGGGTAGGTAAACCCTCCGGAGTATAGGGAGGTATTGGGTGAAGGAGTTATCCCGCCAGCCCCGCCTCCTGCTGGCCTCAACAAGGCTTAGAATTGATGTTTGTGGAAGGGCAAGTGTCGGGTGTAAACCTGCCGTTTAATTTACCCCAGATTCCGGGGGATCGAAGGGCCAGCAAGGGCAACAGTCGGCCAGAAAACGACATTCACCGTGCTCCAGTGAAGGTCTGGAACGCAGCAAAAATGGTCATTCCTCTTATTGTTCGCGCCTCCTCCGCCGAACCGAGAACTGCCATGGAGCGCCGGGCCGTTATGACTTGGGCGCAACGTCTCAAGCGGGTGTTCAATATCGACATCGAGACCTGCAAAAAAAGCTTACCTCGGCTCGACTAGGTCTGCGACC
>Ga0193947_1000101_pt1 | contig 17142 bp, 13 predicted proteins | sample FRT_01_MG_FD_161267 | JGI IMG/M metagenome (GOLD analysis project Ga0193947, IMG submission 161267) | Sediment microbial communities from the Broadkill River, Lewes, Delaware, United States - FRT_0-1_MG | ecosystem: Environmental > Aquatic > Freshwater > River > Sediment | place: USA: Delaware... | reverse complement strand
CGCCATTTCGGCGATGCCGCCCGCGTTATCCGTAATCGGACCGAATGCGTCCAGCGCGACGACGATACCGGTCATCGACAGCATGGTCGTGGCCGCAATTGCGATGTTGTAAAGGCCGGCAAACGAGTCGCCGTCCGGAGCCAGTGCGTAGGCGCCCCAGATGCTCGCGCAAACCGCAAGCACGGGCAGCGCCGTGGCTTTCATTGAAATGCCCAGTCCCGCGATGATGTTGGTGGCGTCGCCGGTCAGCGAGGCATTGGCAATCGTCCTCACGGGCTTGAACTCGGTGCCCGTGTAGTACTCGGTGATCATGACCATCGCGGCGGTCAGCGCAAGCCCGATCAGGGCGGAGCCGAAGATGCCGGTTGCGTAGCCGGTGTCACCCATCATCATATTGGTCACGGGATAAAAAGCGATGGCCGCGAGCACGCCGGCGGCGATCATGCCCTTGTAAAGCGCGCCCATGATCTTGCCCCCGTCCGACGTGCGGACGAAGAACGTGCCGATGATCGAAGCCACGATGGAGATCGCGCCGAGTACGAGCGGGTAGACGACTGCCGCAGCGCCCATCTGGCTGACGAGCATGCTGCCGAGGAGCATCGTCGCGATGATCGTAACCGCGTAAGTTTCGAACAGGTCGGCTGCCATGCCCGCGCAGTCGCCGACGTTGTCGCCGACGTTGTCGGCGATGACGCCCGGGTTGCGGGGGTCGTCTTCCGGAATGCCGGCTTCCACCTTACCCACGAGGTCGGCACCTACGTCGGCGCCCTTCGTGAAGATACCGCCGCCCAACCGGGCAAAGATCGAAATCAACGAGCCGCCGAAAGCGAGGCCGACGAGCGCGTGAATCGCTTTGTCGACACTGGCGCCCATGCCGAGAAGCAGCAGGTAGTACCCGGCCACGCCCAGCAGGCCGAGGCCGACCACGAGGAGCCCCGTGATGGCGCCGCCCTTGAAGGCGATGTTGAGCGCCGGGTTGACACCCTTGGTAGCCGCTTCCGCCGTGCGCACGTTGGCGCGCACCGACACGTACATGCCGATGTAGCCCGCGAGGGCGGAAAAGATCGCGCCGATAGCGAAACCTATGGCGGTATACCAGTCCAGTGCGATTCCCAGGACGAGGAACAGCACGACACCGACGACGGCGATAGTGCCGTACTGCCGGTTCATGTAGGCGCTCGCGCCTTCCTGGATAGCTTGTGCGATCTCCTGCATCCGGTCGTTGCCGGCCGGCTGCTTGAGAATCCACTGTGAAGAAAATATCCCGAACAGTACGGCCAGACCGCCCGCACCGATCGAGAGCCACAGGGCCAACTCGTTACTCATTAGAATGTCTCCCGACTTTTTCTTTTAGTTTGCGGGTTGAACGAATTCGCCGTCGGCGAGCAATGGCGCCGGCTTTGTTGTTGTGTTCGACCCGGTTTGAATTATCTGGTCGCGGGCCTCATTCCCCAAAAGCACCTGAGCCGACCCCCGACCGGGCGCGCATCATACCACAAATTTCGATTTTAGCTGCACTGCAACAGGAACATTCTTTAGCGAGACGTACTTCGGTAAGCCATTGAAATACGGAGGATAATCCTCGCCGCGAATCAGGGGCTGAAGATATCGGCGCGCCGCGTCCGTTATACTAAAGCCGTCTTTACTGATGAATCGGGCCGGCAACATTTTCTCCTTGTTGGCCACCCGCGAGAGCGGCGCCTCGTCGATGCGCCAGCGATAGGGCTTGTCCGAGACCCGCTTGATGACCGGCATGACCGCGGTTTTTCCGGCGACGGCGAATTCGACCGCCGCCTTGCCAACCGCGTAGGCCTGCTTTACGTCGGTTGCCGAGGCGATATGGCGCGCGGAGCGCTGCAGGTAGTCGGCTACTGCATAGTGGTATTTGAATCCCAGGTTGTCGCGCACCATCTGGGCGACGACGGGCGCGACGCCGCCGAGCTGCGCATGGCCGAACGCGTCCCGTGTGCCCGCTTCGGCGAGAAACTTGCCGTTCTTGTAGCGCGCACCCTCGCTGACGACTATGACGCAGTACTCGTAGCGCTTCACGCAGTCACGTACGCGCCGCAGGAACGCCTGTTTGTTGAACGGCACTTCCGGGAACAGGATGATGTGCGGCGCGTCCTCCGGCTTGCTGCCGGCGAGTCCTCCCGCGGCGGCGATCCAGCCTGCGTGGCGCCCCATGACCTCGAGAATGAAAACCTTGGTCGACGTCTTTGCCATCGAAAGCACGTCGAGCGCGGCTTCCCGGGTTGATACGGCGACATACTTGGCGACCGAGCCGAAGCCGGGGCAGTTGTCGGTGACGGGCAGATCGTTGTCGACGGTTTTCGGAATACCCAGGCACTGCACCGGGAAACCCATCTTCTTCGAAATCTGCGACACCTTGTGGGCGGTATCCATCGAGTCGTTGCCGCCGTTGTAGAAGAAGTAGCCGATGTCGTGAGCCCGGAACACCTCGATAAGCCGCTCGTATTCCGCACGGTTTTCCTCGATGCCCTTGAGCTTGTAACGCGCTGAGCCGAATGCGCCGCCCGGCGTGTGGCGCAGCGCGGCAATCGTACTCGCGCTCTCCTTGCTGGTATCGATCATGTCCTCGGTGAGCGCCCCGATAATGCCGTTGCGTCCTGCATAGACGTTGGCGATTTGCGCGCGATGTTTCCGTGCGGTCTGGATGACGCCGCAGGCCGTAGCGTTGATCACGGCCGTAACGCCACCGGACTGGGCATAAAACGCGTTTTTTCCGGGCATTCTCGGGATTCCTCTGGCTTGTGGTCGAAGGCGCATCAGGATAGCGGAAAGTGCGGCCCGGATCACGGCTGCTTCTATAGTCGAATTGACCTCGCAGGCCTTTGACGGTAGCGTCGATCAGCAGCCCGGGCACGTGCCGGGCTTCCTTCATTGAATCGTTTCGGGAAAGAAAAATGCGAATTGTTTTGCTGGGCGCGCCGGGATCGGGGAAGGGCACGCAAGCCAAGAAGCTGGAGGCTGACAGGAACATCCCGCAGATATCAACGGGCGATATGCTACGTGAGGCCGTCGCCGCCGGCACGCGCTTCGGCGCAAGGGCAAAAGACATCATGGAGGCGGGGCAGCTCGTTTCCGACGACATTATGCTGGGCATCATCAGCGAGCGCCTCGCAAAGCCGGATGCGGCCGATGGCTTCATACTCGACGGGTTCCCGCGCACGAGTCAGCAGGCGTCGGACCTCGAGGAACTGCTTGATGAACTCGGTGTCCCGCTCGATGCCGCCGTACTCATGGACGTGGACTTCGAGATCCTCATGAAGCGTCTGACCGGGCGCAGGACCTGTTCGCTGACCGGCAAGCTTCTGAACGTCTACTTTTCGCCGCAGGAAGAGATCGACGCATGCCTGAACGCGGGCGGCGAACTCGTGCAGCGCGAAGATGACAACGAGGAAACGATCCGCAGCCGCCTGGACGTATACCGGGAGCAAACCGAGCCCGTTATCGACTACTACCGGCAGCGCGGCAAGCTGAAGACGATCGATGCGGAAGGCGCCATCGACGACGTCTACGAGAGACTGTCGCAGGCGCTATAGCAGCCGCAGCAACTGCTCGCCGATCAGTTCCCGGCGCCAGCCGCGGAACACGCGCGTATCCGCCTTGCCCGTAAGGATGGCAGCCGACAATTCCTTGCGCGGCGCAACCAGCTCCGGACTGATTCCGAGTTCGCGTGCACAGTTGGCGACGTCCGTCTGCATCCTTTTGAGCAGCTTTTTCTGGCCTTCATTCGGCGCTGCAGGAGGCTGGTAACTGTGATTGTCGTCCGCCGACTGCGCCACGATGGCCAGCAACTTCTCACCGGCACGATCTACGAGTTTCCCGGGCAGGCCCTCGATACGTTGTAGTGCAGCTCTGGATTCGGGCAGTTCGAGCGCGATTTCGAGCAGTGCGCTGTCCCTGAGTATCCATTGACGCGGCCGGTTGCGGCTTGCGGCCTCGGCCTCGCGCCACACGGCGAGCCGCTCCGCGGCCGAGCGCCGCCGGCCCCGCAGATTGCGAGCGCCCTTGAGCCGTTGCACGGCCTGGGACGCATCGACGTCGTACAGCGATTCGTCGAGGAGCAACTGCGAGTCCTGTTCAGCCCATTCCTTCCTGCCGGCTTTCTCCAGGCGTTCGCCCAGCAGCTCGTAAGCCGGCAGCAGGTATTCGACGTCCTCGACCGCATAATGCAGCAGTGCCTCCGGGAGCGGGCGCTGCGACCAGTCTGCCCGCGTATGCGACTTGGGAATATCGACGCCGAACAGTTCCTTTACGAGCCCGGCATAACCTATCTGAGGCTGCATGCCCAGGAGGGCCGCTGCAATTTGTGTATCGAAGAGCCTGGTCGGCATTGCCCCGGCCGTCTGGAAAATGACCTCGATGTCCTGCCGCGCTGAATGGACGATCCAAGTCTTTTCGAAGGCCTTGTCCCAGAATGATTGCATCGGACTGCCGGCGAGCGGATCGACACAGTAAATGCGGTCGGCGGTCGCAATCTGCAGCAGGCACAGATAGGCGAAGAACGTTTTCTCACGGATGAACTCCGTATCGATCCCCAGGAATCGATGAGTGTGAAGTTCGGGCGTAATCGTATCGGGTTCGTCGACGAACGTGAACGAGGTCATTAATGGTCGCAGGCGTGGACTTCGGATCGGAAGATTAACATGCGATCATTGGCCTATCGACGAGAACCGTGATTTCGCCGTGCTGGCATTCATCAAAACGCTTTTCGACATCGTCACCCTGCGCAAGGGACCGGAGACGATTCCATACTCGTGGTTGCTATTGAATGCTGCCACCGTGATGTGGTTCCTGCCCCTGCTCGTTGCGGCGGTGATTGTGCCCGGGTTCGGTGGCGCTGCGGTTGCCGCTTCGGTAGGCAGCTGGGCTCTCAGCCTCGTCTGTTATGCCGCGGTCATCGTGCTGGCCGGGTACACGAGCCGCTTGCTGCAGTCGCTGACCGCAATAATCGGTTGCGGTGCCATCATCTTCGTCGCGCAGGTTGTCGGCCTCATCGCGGCGTCCATCTTGCTTGGCGCAGCGGCGGCGGAACTCGTCATTTACCTGCTGCTGTTCTGGTCCGTCTACGTAAAGGGACACATCATTGCGCGCACGATCAGCCGCAACTGGTACGTTGGCCTGGTCATTGCAATTGGCGTGTTCCTTTTACAATATGCGTTTTCCAAGGCAGTCGTGGCCGCATCCTGAGTTCCTCCATGCACATACATATACTCGGCATTTGTGGCACCTTCATGGGCGGCATTGCGGCGCTCGCTAAAGCCGCCGGCCATGAAGTGACCGGCTGCGACGCCGGTGTTTACCCGCCAATGAGTACGCAGCTCAAGAAGCTCGGCATCGATATCCACGAGGGATTCGACGCCGGTCAACTCGAGTCGTCTCCGGACTGCGTCGTGGTCGGGAACGTCGTCAGCCGCGGATTCGAGGTCGTCGAGTCCATGCTCGACCGCGATATGCCTTACCAGTCGGGACCGCAGTGGCTCGCCGAGCACGTGTTGCGGGGCCAGCACGTCTTCGCCGTGGCCGGCACCCACGGCAAGACAACGACCGCGAGCCTGCTGGCCTGGATTCTCGAGGATGCCGGGCTGCAGCCAGGATTCCTCATTGGTGGCGTGCCCGCGAATTTCGGCGTGTCCGCGCGCTACGGCGGCGGCGACTGTTTCGTCGTCGAGGCCGATGAGTACGACACCGCGTTCTTCGACAAGCGTGCGAAATTCGTGCATTACCGGCCGCGTACGCTCATCCTCAATAACCTCGAATACGATCACGCGGACATCTACAAAGACCTCGACGCGATCTTGTGGCAGTTCCACCAGCTGCTGAGGACCGTGCCGGGGAGCGGTCGCGTGATTGTCAATGCGGCGGACGAGAATATCCGACGCCTCGTGGATATGGGTTGCTGGACACCGCGCGAATCGTTTTCGCTGGAGGAGGGGGCCGACTGGCAGGCCGGCTTCGTCGATTCGAGCGAACGCCACATTCGCATCAGCGACCGGCAGGGCCGCTCTGCGGAGTCGCGGTGGCTGCTGGGCGGATCGCACAACCTGGAAAATGCGCTGGCGGCTGTCGCCGCAGCGCGTTCAGCCGGCGTGGAATTCGAGCAGGCCGTGGATGCCCTGTCACGGTTCGAGGGTGTCAAGCGGCGCATGGAGCGCACCGCGACCGTGGGTGACATCGCGATCTATGACGACTTTGCCCATCATCCCACCGCAATCCGGCGCACGATCGCCGCCATGAAGCGGCGCTACCCGGGTAACCGCCTCGTCGTGGCGCTCGAGCCGCGGTCGAACACGATGAAGCTCGGCGTGCACAACCGTGAACTCGCCGAGTCCCTCGAGCAGGCCGATCTTGTCTGGATGTATCGTCCGGAGGAGATGGGCGAGGACTTCGATGCGGCGCTGGCGCCGCTCGGAAAAAAACTGCGCGCGTTCCGCGACTACGATGGGCTCGTCAGCGACATGTCGACACGAGTGCTTGCCGGGGACCAGGTCGTGTTCATGAGCAACGGGGGATTCGGCGGGGCGCGGCAGACGCTCACCGCTGTCCTGCAGCGCACACGCGGCTCCTGACAGGAATCAGGTCGCGCTTCGAGACGCGCTCCTACTATACTTGGAAGTACTTCACCTTTGGCGAGCGTCGTGCGCGTACCTCTTTTTCCCCTCAGCACCGTCTTGTTCCCCGGCGGGCCATTGCCGCTCAGGATCTTCGAGGCACGGTACGTGGACATGATCGGACGGTGTATGAAAGACGACAGCCCCTTCGGCGTCGTGTTGATCCGCGAGGGCGGTGAAGTCGGGCCGGCCGAAACCTACGATATCGGTACACTGGCTCGGATTGTCGATTGGTACCAGGGCAGCGACGGTTTGCTCGGCGTTACAGCGCGGGGCGAGCAGCGATTCCGGCTGCTGTCGTCACATCGTGAGGCTGACGGCCTCAACATCGGCGAGATAGAGGTTTTGCCCGAAGAGGTCGAAGTCCCGTTGCCCGAAGAATACCGGCCAATGGCGTCGATCCTGTCGGGCGTCCTGGACGATCTCGGGCGGCTTTACGAGGACCTGGAACGGCGGCTGGACGATGCCGGCTGGGTGACCAACCGGTTTGTCGAGATCCTGCCGATCGACCTCGAGGAAAAGCAGCTGTGCCTCGAGCAGTCGGATCCGGCCGAACGACTGCGGCTCGTGCAGGAAGTATTGAAGCACGTGCGGGGCCCGGTCGGCACGGGCTGACTGCTAGAGTTTCGCGAACACCTTGCGCGCGGCCACGAGCGTCTGTTCGATCTCGCTCTCGCCGTGGGCCGCCGATACGAAACCGGCCTCGAAGGCCGACGGCGCAAGATAGACGCCCTCGTCCAGCATGCCGTGGAAAAACGCCTTGAACCGCTCCACGTCCGCGGCTGCGACCTGCGCAAAACTTCTTACCGGCCCGGAGTCCGTGAATACCAGGCCGAACATCCCACCGCGCTGCTCCACGCATACCGGAATTCCGGCGTCGGCCGCCGCGGCGGCAAGCCCGTCGGTCAGCTGTTTCGTGCGTTCGCCGAGTTTTTCGTAGAACCCCGGCGCGTCGATGAGATTCAGCGTCGCGAGGCCGGCCGCCATGGCGACCGGGTTACCGGACAGGGTTCCCGCCTGGTAGACGGGCCCGTCGGGTGCAATGCTAGCCATGATTTGCGCACGTCCACCGAACGCGGCGGCGGGCATGCCACCGCCGACGATCTTGCCGAGCGTCGTCAGATCGGGCTCGATTCCGAACAGCGACTGGGCACCGCCTTTGGCGACCCGAAAGCCGGTCATGACTTCGTCGAAGATCAGCAAGGCACCGCTGGCGATACACGCGTCCTGCAATGCTTCCAGGAAACCCGGGGCCGGCGGAACCATGTTCATGTTGCCGGCGATCGGCTCCACGATTACACAGGCGATCTGGTCGCCGAGTTCATTGAAGGCCTGGCGAATCGCATCGGCATCGTTGAATGGCAGGGTGATGGTATGGGCCGCGAGTTCGGCGGGAACGCCCGGGGAACTCGGAACGCCCAGCGTGAGCGCGCCGGAGCCGGCCTTGATCAGCAGTGAATCCGAATGGCCGTGGTAACAGCCCTCGAACTTGATGATCTTGCTGCGCCCGGTGTGTCCGCGCGCGAGGCGAATCGCGCTCATTGTCGCTTCGGTACCTGAGCTGACCATGCGCAGACGCTCGATCGATGGCATGAGCTCCGTGATCTTCGTAGCGATCTGCGTTTCGAGTACGCAGGGGGCTCCAAAGCTGAGTCCACGCCGCGCCGTCTCGATCACGGCCTCGAGGACTGCCGGGTGCGCATGGCCGAGTATCATCGGGCCCCAGGAGCCGACATAATCGATGAAGCGGCGGCCGTCCTCGGACTCGACCCAGGCACCGCTCGCACTCCTGAAAAAGACAGGTTCGCCGCCGACGCCGGCAAACGCACGTACCGGCGAATTGACGCCGCCAGCGATCACTTCGCGGGCGTCTGCATACAAACTCATTCGATTCCTCTCTGCTCGTGCATTTGTGTAATCCTCACTCCGCGCTGCTCCAGCAAATGCGGCACGCCGTCGTCGCCGACCAGGTGCAATGCACCAACGACGACCAGGTAATCCTCGCGTTGCTCCAGCAGCGCATCGATCGTGTCAACCCAAAGCCGATTTCGGCTTGCCACGATTGTGTCATAGAGCTCCGGGTATCCGGAGACATCCTCGAGCAATGTCCGCTCGAGGTAGTCAATGTCACCCGAACGCCACGCCAAAATCAAATCATCCATGAGGTCCTGGATGGCAGCGCTCTCCGCCAACGTCTGCATCAGGAGGTCGCGCTGCGCGTCGAGCGAGAGACCATCGAGATAGGCGAGCTGCTGTTCCACGGACTCGAAGCCCAGGATTTCCTTGCCGTCGCTCGACGCTTTTTTAAGCAGGTGCATCTCGACGCCGTACGACGGGTTGAAGCCGATGCGGGCCAGGGCCAGCTGCTCGACCGTAATCGCCGCCAGCCACGGCTCGGTGCGCTCCAGCATGTCGAGCGGCAATTCGAGCTCGGCCGCCCTGGCCTTCGCCTCGGCGTAAAGCTCGTCGCCCATTACGTCCTGCAGCGACGTACCTTCGTCGAGCATTCCCAGCCGGTTGATTGTCGATTGCATCAGCAGGGGATCGAGGTCGTCCATGTCGAGTTCCATGTACAGGGTCTCGGCCTCGTCATACACGTCGTCGATAATGCGCGGCAGCGGGTGATCCTGCGCGCGCAGCAGATGCACGGAGCCCAGCAGGTAGACACGGTTGCTGGTGCCTTCGGCCATCCACATCGTGACGGGGTGGCCGGCCGAATCGGCCAGCGCGATGGCGGGCAGCAACCAAAGCAGCGCGGCACCCAGCCTGCTAGGCACTTGCCACCCAAATCAGTTCGGGGTTAATACTGCCATCGGGCAACAGCTCGATGCGCCGGTAAGCCGGCGGCCGGTCGTCCACCGCAAACTCGTCGGCATGCGGCAGAAACTGGCGGCACGTAGAAGGGGTCGCGAGCAGTCGGATGCCATCGTGCACGGCGTCATAGTCCTGGTGAACGTGTCCGAAGATCGCGGCCCGGACCCGTCCCGACGACCTGGCCCTGGCGAGAAACTCATCGCCATTGTCGAGGCCGACGGTGTCCAGCCACTTGCTGTGCATCGGTACGGGCGGATGATGCAGGCAGATCATGACGTTCCCGGCGTCGCTGGTCGAAATCGTTTCGTCCATACGCCGCAATTCCCTTTCTGCGACTTTGCCTCCTGCACGTCCAGCGCTGCAGCTGTCTATTCCTGTGATCAGCCAGTTGCCGTACTCGACCGATGCGCAGTACGAGAACGGCGGGTTCGGCAACAGGTCACGCATCAGGTGCCGAACATCGTGATTGCCCGGCACGCACAGGACCGGGAGGCCGAGCGATGACAGGAGTTCACGGCAATGCTCGTAGGCCTCGGTCGAGTCGTCCTGGACGACGTCCCCGGTCAGCGCGATGAAATCCGCCTCGAAATCGCTCTCGCGGTAATGGGCGAGGACCGATTGCAGCGTGTCGTACGTTACGGCGCCGCGAAGAGCACCGTGCCTGTCGGCGAAAAGATGCGGGTCCGTCAGGTGCAGGACCCGCACGGGATCAGCAGAGTCGCGAATTTTCTCCGACCTCAAGCCGCGTCACTGATGGCGGCCACTAGTAGCGGTAGCTATCCGGCTTGTAGGGACCTTCCGTGGAAACGCCTATGTATTTCGCCTGTTCGTCTGACAGCGGCGTCAGGCGGGCACCGATTCTGTCGAGGTGCAGCCGCGCCACCTTCTCGTCGAGATGCTTGGGAAGCACGTAGACCTCGTTCTTGTACTGGTCGCCGTTCTGCCACAATTCGATCTGCGCCAGTACCTGGTTGCTGAACGAGTTCGACATCACGAAGCTCGGGTGTCCTGTCCCGCATCCCAGGTTAACGAGGCGGCCTTCGGCCAGCAGGATAATGCGCTTGCCGTCCGGGAAGATCACGTGATCGACCTGCGGCTTTATGTTCTCCCACTCGTATTTCTTCAGGTACTCGACGTCGATCTCGTTGTCGAAGTGCCCGATGTTGCAGACGATGGCTTCGTTCTTCATGCGCTCCAGGTGCTCGCCGGAGATGACGTGGTAGTTGCCGGTAGCCGTTACCACGATGTCCACCTGGTCGCAGACTTCGTCGAAGCGCACGACGCGATAGCCTTCCATCGCCGCCTGCAGCGCACAGATCGGGTCGATCTCGGTGATCCAGACGGTCGCACCCAGGCCGCGAAGCGACTGCGCAGAGCCCTTGCCGACGTCGCCGAAACCGCACACCACGGCGATCTTGCCGGCGATCATCACGTCGGTTGCCCGCTTGATGCCGTCGACGAGTGATTCGCGGCAGCCATAGAGGTTGTCGAACTTGGACTTGGTTACCGAATCGTTGACGTTGAACGCAGGGCAGGCCAGCGTGCCTTCTTTCATCATCTCGTAGAGACGATGCACGCCCGTCGTCGTTTCTTCCGACAATCCCTTCACTTCTTTCAACAGCTCCGGGTATTTGTCGTGCATCACGAGCGTCAGGTCGCCGCCGTCGTCGAGCAGCATGTTCGGCCGCCAGCCATCGGGGCCCTGTATGGTCTGCTCGACACACCACCAGTATTCCTCTTCGGTTTCACCCTTCCAGGCAAATACGGGAACGCCCGACGCGGCAATTGCCGCAGCGGCGTGATCCTGGGTCGAGAAAATGTTGCACGACGACCAGCGAATCTCGGCGCCGAGCGCCTTCAGCGTTTCGATAAGGACCGCCGTCTGTATCGTCATGTGCAGGCAACCGGCGATGCGGGCGCCCCTGAGCGGCTGTTTGTCACCGTATTCTTCGCGCAGCGCCATCAGCCCGGGCATTTCCGTTTCGGCGATGGCCATTTCCTTGCGCCCCCAGTCGGCGAGGCTTATATCCTTGACTTTGTAGTCGGGTGTCTGAATGGCAACGGGTTCGCTGCTCATGGTTATCTCCTGTTAATAGTCTGTCAGGCCGCCGCGGCGCCCTTGAGCGCCTCGGCCTTGTCCGTTTTCTCCCACGGGGCATCGATATCTTCGCGGCCGAAATGGCCGTATGCCGCCGTGGCCTTGTAGATGGGCCGCACCAGGTCCAGCATCTTCAGGATGCCGTAGGGTCTCAAGTCGAAATGCTCGCGGATGAGTTCCGTCAGGCGCGCGTCCGAAATCTTGCCGGTGCCGAACGTGAACACACTGATGGACGTCGGCTCGGCAACGCCTATTGCATACGACACCTGGACCTCGCAGCGGTCGGCAAGGCCGGCCGCAACGATGTTCTTCGCTACGTACCGCGCCGCGTAAGCGGCTGACCGGTCGACCTTGGACGGGTCCTTGCCAGAAAACGCGCCACCGCCGTGGCGCGCCATCCCGCCGTAGGTGTCGACGATGATCTTGCGGCCGGTGAGGCCGGCGTCGCCCATCGGGCCGCCGATTTCGAAGCGCCCGGTCGGATTGATGTGAAATTTCGTGTCCTTGCCTATCCACTCCGCGGGCAGTACGGGCTTGATGATCTCCTCCATGACGCCCTCGCTGAGGTCGGACATGCTGACATCGGCCCTGTGCTGGGTAGACAGCACGACTGCATCGATCGACACGGGCTTGTTGTCTTCGTAGACGAAAGTCACCTGGCTCTTGGCGTCCGGGCGCAGCCACGGCAGCACACCACTCTTGCGAACCTCGGCCTGGCGCCTCACGAGCAGATGCGCAAAGGTTATCGGCGCCGGCATCAGTACGTCGGTTTCGTTGGTGGCGTAGCCGAACATCATGCCCTGGTCACCGGCGCCCTGTTCTTCGGGGTTGGCCCGGTCCACACCCTGCGCGATATCGGGCGACTGCTTGCCGATCGCGTTGAGCACGGCGCAGGAATGCCCGTCGAATCCCATTTTCGAATCGTCGTAGCCGATGTCGACGACGGTTTCCCTGACGATCTGCTCGAAGTCGACCCAGGCCTCGGTCGTGATCTCGCCGGCGACGATCACCACGCCGGTTTTCACCAGCGTTTCGCAGGCCACACGCGCCCTGGGATCCTCGGCGAGAATCGCGTCCAGGATGCCGTCCGATATCTGGTCGGCAATTTTGTCCGGATGTCCCTCGGATACGGATTCCGAGGTGAACACAAAAGAGTCACTCATGGGATTTGTCTTTGCTGAATATTCGAAGTCGCGGATTGTACCGCAATGCACCGCGCTGCGACTATCCGCGCCATAAATGATGCAATTGGTTACGTTTGCGGGGTCGTTTGCCGCGCAAAGGACGGCGCGGCTTGCGGCGCCCACCAAAAACCCTGAAAATGCGCGGCTCGCGAATACGATTTTCGCCGTCGATTCACATAACAATCGCCGCCAGGCGCAGAAGACCTCGATGTCACAACAAGCCAATGCCGCCGGCCAGCCGGTCCGGCGAGACCTCGCGAACGCCATCCGGGCGCTCTCAATGGATGCCGTACAGGCCGCCAACTCCGGACACCCCGGCGCCCCCATGGGCATGGCGGACATCGCGGAGGTCCTCTGGAACGATTACCTGAAGCACAACCCGGCCAATCCGCGGTGGCCGAATCGTGACCGGTTCGTGTTGTCCAACGGCCACGGTTCGATGCTGTTGTACAGTCTCCTCCATCTGACGGGCTACGACGTCAGCATGGACGAGCTCCGGAATTTCCGGCAGTTCGGCCAGCGAACGGCAGGCCATCCGGAGTACGAACCCGGCATGGGTGTGGAGACGACGACCGGCCCGCTGGGCCAGGGCGTGACCAACGCGGTGGGCATGGCACTCGCGGAGAAGATGCTTGCCGCCGAGTTCAATCGCGACGGTTTTCCCGTGGTTGATCACCGGACCTGGGTGTTTCTCGGCGACGGCTGTCTGATGGAGGGCATATCCCACGAGGCCTGCTCGCTGGCGGGCACTTTGAAGCTCGGCAAACTGATCGCCTTCTATGATGACAACGACATTTCGATCGACGGTGACGTGAGCGGCTGGTTTACCGACGATACGCCGGGACGATTCGAGAGTTACGGCTGGCAGGTCATACGCGACGTAGACGGGCACGACAGTGGTGCGGTTGCGACCGCCATCGACCGGGCAACGGCCGAAACCGGCAAGCCGACGCTGATCTGCTGCAAGACGGTCATCGGCTACGGCGCACCGAACAAGCAGGGCAGCGCGTCGACGCACGGTGCGCCCCTCGGCGAAGACGAGATCGCCGCGGCTCGCAAAACACTCGGCTGGAACCACCGGCCGTTCGAAATCCCGCCAGCCGTTACGGCGGCATGGGACGCGCGCGAACGTGGTGCGTCGGACGAGGCGGCCTGGGCGAAAATGCTGGCTGCTTACGCAGACGCGCATCCGGAGCTGGCGAAAGAGTTCGGGCGCCGCATCAACGGCGAACTGCCTGGTGACTGGTCGAGTTTCGCTGACGCGGCGATCGCAAAGATCGATGCGGCGGGGGAGAACATGGCCACGCGCAAAGCCTCGCTTGTCGCACTGGATGCCTTCGCACCCCAGCTGCCGGAGCTCGCGGGAGGCTCGGCGGACCTCACCGGCTCAAACCTGACCAAGCACGCCGGTTCGAAGGTCATAACCGGCGACGATGCCAGCGGCAATTACATCTACTTCGGCGTGCGCGAATTCGGCATGACTGCAATCTGCAACGGAATGGCGCTGCACGGCGGCGTCATTCCCTACAGCGGTACGTTTCTCGTGTTCTCCGACTATGCCCGCAATGCGCTGCGCATGGCGGCGCTCATGGAAATTCAGCAGATACTCGTTTACACGCACGATTCGATCGGGCTCGGCGAAGACGGGCCGACGCACCAGCCGATCGAGCACGTCGCATCGCTCAGGCTGATGCCCAACATGCGTGTCTGGCGACCCTGCGACACGGTCGAGACCGCTGTCGCGTGGCGCGATGCCATAGAGCGTCGCGACGGCCCCACGAGCCTGGTACTGACCCGCCAGGGTGTGCCGCACCAGCCGCGTGACGCAACGCAGATCGGCAACATTTCCCGGGGAGGATACGTTCTGCGGGACTCGTCCGGTGACCCTGATGCGATCCTGATTGCGACGGGGTCGGAGGTCGCACTCGCCGTTGCCGCTGCGCAGCGGCTCGCCGGCGAGGGCATCGATACGCGCGTGGTTTCGATGCCCTGCACCAGCGTATTCGAAAGCCAGGATGCGGAATACCGGGACGCCGTATTGCCGCCCGGCGTGTCGGCGCGCGTTGTCATCGAGGCAGGTGCCACCGCTGGCTGGTGGCGTTATGCAGGCACGTCCGGCAAGGTCATCGGCATCGATCGCTTTGGCAAATCGGCGCCGGCTGGCGAACTGTTCGAATACTTCGGTTTTTCGGTCGACAACGTCGTCGACACCACGAAGAGCATTGTCACGAAATAGCACTTTCATACTGTTTGCCGGAGATACGGTCCCCGCGGCCCGCCGGCTAATCGAATAACCAGGAGACACAAATGACGATCAAGGTTGGCATCAACGGCTACGGCCGAATCGGGCGAAACGTCCTGCGCGCGATCCATGAATCGGGCCGCACCGGCGAGTTCGACGTGGTTGCACTCAATGATCTCGGCGACGCCGCGACCAACGCTCACCTGACGCGGCGCGACACGGCGCACGGCCCCTTCCCGGGCACGGTCGAAGTGGACGGCAACGACATCATCGTCAATGGCGACCGCGTTCGCGTTTTTGCCGAGCGAGATCCCGCGAAACTGCCCTGGGGAGATCTCGGCGTCGACGTCGTGTTCGAATGCACGGGCCTGTTTCGCACCCGTGAAACCGCAGGCAAGCACCTCGACGGCGGCGCGAAGAAGGTGATTCTCTCCGCCCCCGGCGGCGAGGGTATCGACAAGACGATCGTCTACGGCGTAAACCACAATACGCTGACTGCGGACGACGCCGTGATCTCGAATGCGTCGTGCACGACGAATTGCCTTGCACCCCTGGTGAAGCCGCTCCACGAGGCGATCGGCGTGAAGCACGGAATCATGACGACGATCCATGCCTACACGAACGACCAGGTACTGACCGACGTCTACCACAAGGACCTGCGCCGTGCCCGTTCGGCGACGATGTCGCAGATCCCGACGAGCACCGGCGCCGCGAAGGCCGTTGGCCTCGTGCTGCCCGAACTGAACGGCAAACTCGATGGCTTCTCCATGCGTGTTCCGACGATCAATGTTTCGGCAGTCGACCTTACTTTTGTCGCCGAGCGCGCAACGAGCATCGACGAGATCAACGAGATCCTGAAAGCAGCCAGCGAGGGTGACCTCAAGGGCGTGCTCGCTTATAACGACGAGCCCCTCGTCTCCATCGATTTCAATCACGATCCGGCTTCGTCCACTTACGACGCATCGCTGACCAAGGTTATCGATGGCACGATGGTCAAGGTTATTGCCTGGTATGACAACGAGTGGGGATTCTCGAACCGTATGCTCGACACCACGGTTGCCCTGGTCAACGCAAAGTAAACGGCTGCGCCATGCCTGTCATCCGAATGTCCGACCTCGAGCTCTCCGGTAAGCGCGTTCTCATTCGCGAGGACCTCAACGTGCCGGTGGACGACGGCAAAGTCACCAGCGACGCGCGGATACGCGCGTCGCTGCCGACGATCCGGGCAGCACAGCAGGCGGGCGCCGCGGTGATGCTGATGTCGCACCTGGGACGTCCGACCGAGGGCCAGCCGGATGAGGCATTCTCGCTGCGGCCGGTCGCCCGGCGCCTGTCGGAATTGCTGGGCCGCGACGTCCCGCTGATCAGCGACTGGATCGACGGTGTCGATGTGTCGCCCGGCGACGTGGTGCTGCTGGAAAACGTCCGCTTTCTTGACGGTGAAAAGGCGTGTGATGAAGCGCTGGCCAGGAAGATGGCATCGCTTTGCGACGTGTTCGTAATGGACGCATTCGGTACGGCGCATCGCGCGCAGGCGAGCACCTACGGCGTTGCGGAGCACGCGCCGGTCGCCTGTGCCGGGCCCCTGCTCGCCGCGGAGCTGGAGGCGCTCGGCAAGGCGCTCGACAACCCGGCGCGGCCCCTGGTGGCGATTGTCGGCGGGTCGAAGGTCTCGACCAAGCTGGACGTGCTGGATGCGCTGGCCGGTATCGTCGATTGCCTGATCGTGGGCGGCGGTATTGCAAATACCTTTATCGCCGCCGCAGGCCACGGTGTCGGCAGGTCCCTTTACGAGGCGGACATGTTGGATACCGCTCGCCGGCTGGCTGCCGGCGGCGAGGGGCGTGCCGAGATTCCGGTACCGACCGACGTTGTTGTCGCCGCGGAATTCGCGAACGTCGAGGGAGCGACCAGGGCGGTGGACGCGGTCTCCGGCGACGAACTGATCCTCGATATCGGCCCTGAGACCGCCGCACGATTCAGCGAGATCATTGCCGGCGCCGGGACAGTGATCTGGAACGGGCCCGTCGGTGTTTTCGAGTTCGACAACTTCGGTGCCGGCACCGAAGCCCTGGCCGACGCGATCGCGGCCAGCGACGCCTTCTCGGTTGCCGGCGGTGGCGACACGCTTGCTGCGATCGACAAGTACGGTGTCGCGGATCGTAACTC
>Ga0193947_1000099_pt1 | contig 17312 bp, 14 predicted proteins | sample FRT_01_MG_FD_161267 | JGI IMG/M metagenome (GOLD analysis project Ga0193947, IMG submission 161267) | Sediment microbial communities from the Broadkill River, Lewes, Delaware, United States - FRT_0-1_MG | ecosystem: Environmental > Aquatic > Freshwater > River > Sediment | place: USA: Delaware... | reverse complement strand
CAGTGTCACCGATATGCCAAGCCCGCCGCGTAAACGACCGAACAGTGCGGCCATCGTCTCCAGCAGGCTTTCCGCCACTCGTGAACGTTCCAGCATGACACCCATGAAGACAAACAGTGGCACTGCTACCAGTGTCTGATTGTTCATAATACCGAACAGGCGGTTGGGCAGAGCTTCCAGAAAAGCAAAATCAAAGGTCCCCAGCCACTGACCCGCAACGGCGAAGCCAAGTGCGGTACCGGCCAGGCTGAAAGCTACCGGATAGCCAGCGAGCAATACCATGAACACGGTGGCGAACATCAGCAGCGACATGCCGCCGTTCATCACGAGTCGTTCTCCGCAGAGAGCAGAATACTCAGGCTGGAGAGCGCCTGACTGATGCCCTGCAGAATGAGCAGCAGAACGGCAACGGGGATGAGGGTTTTCAGAAGATAAACATACGGCAGCCCGCCTGCCTCCTGAGAGCCTTCGTATATCGACCAGGCCGTGGTGACATAATCCCAGCTGACCCAGAGCAGGAAACTGCACACCGGCAGCAGCAGTAGCAGTGAGCCCAGCAGGTCGATCAGGGCTTTGCGTTTTGCAGTGAAGCCGCGGTAGAAGATGTCCACACGCACGTGGCCATCCCGTTTAAGGGTATAGGCGGCACCCAGCAGGAACAGGGCGGCGTGCAGGTAGAGGATGGATTCCTGCATGGCAATCCAACCGAGTTGAAACAGATAGCGAAGCATGACAACGGCAAAGGTCGTCAGCACCAGGCCGAGCGCCAGCCAGGCGGCAGCGTTGCCAACCCGTTCAGCAATACCGTCAAGACGGTCGGACAGGGTTTTGAGGGCGGATTCTGACATGGCTGCGGATTATAACCGCTTGCGGGTCAACGGCATCATAGGGCTGATGGATCGGTCATTAATCGGGGTGCGCTGGGCCCGCAGAACCAAGGTAAGCGGTTTTACCAGCGAAACAGCACCCAGCGTGGAATCATGATGTCAGGTTCAAGATCGCTGGCACCCAGGCGGGATTCCATCGTACCATCTCCATCGTTGTCCAGCAGAAAGTAGGGCGGCGCATTCCTCGGGATAACCTTGATCATATAGAGTTGGCCGTTGACGCGATACTCTTCAATGGTCTTGTCTTCACGCTGGATGATCACCACCTCGGGTTCGATCTCTTCCTGTCCCCGCTGATCAGCGGAGCCGGGTGGTGGTGGCGGGATATCGCTCTGCTGCTCCGCGAGCACAGGCTGTGCGGTGAACAAGAATAAGCCGGGTAATAAAAATCGTTTCATAATCATATTCATTCTCTATCAGACCACGGAATCTGCCAGCGCGTTCACTAATTCATCAGGAATTCCTGTGGAATGATACCATCGCGTTGTGACTAAACCGAGACATACAGCATGGCAAGCAAACCTGACAGTCCATTTATTCTGGTCGACGGCTCTTCCTATCTGTTCCGCGCCTTTCACGCATTGCCTGAATTGATTAATGCACAAGGCCAGCAGACAGGTGCGATATATGGCGTGTTAAATATGTTGCGCAAACTCGTGGATACCTACCAGCCGAAGTATATGGCGGTTGTATTTGATGCTAAAGGTAAAACCTTCCGTGATGAGCTGTATCCGCAATACAAGGCACAGCGCCCGCCGATGCCCGACGAGTTGTCTTCACAGGTGCCGCCTTTGCTGGAACTGGTGTCTGCCAGTGGCTTGCCGATGCTTCAGGTGCCGGGAGTTGAAGCGGACGATGTCATCGGAACACTGGCCGGGCAGGCGACCGAGGCTGGTTGGAAAACGGTGATTTCGACCGGGGACAAGGATCTTGCCCAATTGGTTAACGAACAGGTTTCCCTGATCAATACCATGAACGACAGTGTTATGGATGATCAGGGCGTGGCGGACAAATTTGGCGTTGAGCCTGGACAGATCATCGACTTCCTGAGTCTTGTCGGGGATAGTGCGGATAACATTCCGGGCATACCCAAGGTCGGTCCCAAGACTGCCGCCAAGTGGCTGGGCCAGTATGGTTCGCTGGATGAGCTGGTGGCCCACGCCGGTGACGTGAAAGGCAAAGTGGGCGAGAATCTTCGCGCCCATCTGGATCAGTTGCCCCTGTCAAAGGAGCTGGCGACCATTCGCTGTGATCTTGAGCTGGGTGTGGATCTGTATGACCTTTCAGTGAAGCCGCCCGAGCTTGATACCTTGCGCAGCTGGTTCGAGCGTCTCGAGTTCAAAACCTGGCTCAGACAATTGAATAATGAAACCGGTGGAGTTGCTGAACAGCAGCGGGCAGCGGTGGACGAGGTGGAATACCAGACGCTTCTGACCCGACAGGAATTCGTGGGCTGGCTGCAGCGCCTGCAGCAATCGGAGTTGTTCGGGTTTGATACCGAGACCACCAGCCTGGACTATATGCAGGCCCGGATCGTGGGTCTGTCCTTTTCAATAGAACCTGCGCAGGCGGCTTATCTGCCGCTCGCTCATGATTATCCAGGTGCGCCGGAACAGCTGGATCGGGACTGGGTATTCGACCAGCTCAGGCCCTTGCTGGAGGATCCGCGCAAAGCCAAGCTTGGGCATAATCTGAAATATGACCGTAACGTGCTCGTCAATCACGATATCAGGCTGAATGGTATTGCCTATGATTCGATGCTGGAATCCTATGTGCTGGACAGCACCGCCAGTCGTCACGATCTGGATTCGCTGTGCCAGAAATACCTTTCCCACAGCAATATCAAGTTTGAGGATGTGGCCGGCAAGGGTGTCAGGCAACTGAGTTTCAACCAGGTGCCGCTGGAAACGGCGTCGCCTTATGCGGCCGAAGACGCGGATATGACGTTACGTCTGCACCGGCATTTCTGGCCTCGCCTGTGTGCACAGCCCCGGCTCAGGGCCTTGTTTGAAGAACTGGAGATACCGTTGCTCAATGTGTTGAGTGATATGGAACGCAACGGTGTCAAGGTCGATGTGTCGATGCTGAAAAAGCAGAGCCAGGAGCTGGCCGGGCGCATGCAGGAGGTGGAGAGCCAGGCGCAGCAGCTGGCCGGTGAGCCCTTCAATATGGCGTCGCCGAAACAGATCCAGGCGATCCTGTTTGACAAGCAGCAGCTGCCGGTATTGGCCAAGACACCGAAAGGCGCCCCTTCAACGGCGGAGCCGGTTCTGCAGGAGCTGGCGCTGGACTATCCCTTGCCACGATTGATACTGGAGCACCGCTCGCTCAGTAAACTGAAATCAACCTATACCGATAAATTGCCCGGGCAGCTGAATACGCAAACGGGGCGTGTGCATACCTCGTATCATCAGGCTGTGGCAGCGACCGGTCGTTTATCCTCTTCCGATCCAAACCTGCAGAATATTCCGATTCGCAGTGAGGAGGGGCGACGTATCCGCCAGGCGTTCATTGCCGAACCGGGCTGCGAGATGCTTGCCGCAGACTATTCGCAAATAGAATTACGCATTATGGCGCATCTATCCGCAGACGAAGGGCTGGTGCAGGCGTTCGCGCGCGGCGAGGATATTCACCGGGCGACTGCGGCCGAGGTGTTCGCTACCACACCGGATCGAGTCAGTTCCGATCAGCGACGTTCGGCCAAGGCCATCAATTTCGGCTTGATCTATGGTATGTCTGCGTTTGGATTGGCCAGGCAACTGGGTATTGAACGCGGGCAGGCACAACAATATGTGGAACTGTATTTCCAGCGCTACCCCGGGGTTAAAGCCTATATGGAGTCAACCCGAGAGCTGGCGCGGCAACAGGGATATGTGGAAACCCTGTTTGGCCGGCGTCTGTACCTGCCGGATATCAAGGCGCGCAACGTGCAACGCCGGCAGGCAGCCGAGCGTACCGCCATCAACGCACCCATGCAGGGGACGGCGGCGGATATTATCAAAAAAGCCATGCTTTCCGTACATCAATGGATGCACACACAAGGGCACGATATCAAACTGATTATGCAGGTCCATGATGAGCTGGTATTCGAAGTGCCGGTGGCTGTTGTGCCATCTGTGACAGGCGAAATTCGTGCCCGTATGGAATCTGCGGCAGAGTTGTCTGTACCCCTGTTGGTAGATATTGGCAGCGGTAGCAACTGGGATGAAGCGCACTGAACATAAGTCTAGTTTTAAAGCTATACGATTGTACAGGTTTGGCCAGAACACGCTGTGAAACCTGCAGGTAAAGGGGCTTGCGTTGATTCCCCGGTTCGCTGCGGGGTCCCATAAGCACTAAAAATGTTCTATAGTAGTAGCTAGTGAGCGTGAGCGGCCTGTTCACAAGACGGGAGGGCTATTTAACCGATACGAACCCAAGACACAGGATGTTGTCAAACACCATAATCAGTGTTTGTCGGCTAACGCTCCCCGTTCGTTGGCAGACAGAACGGGAATTCCTCCAACCCGGTTTCCCCAAGCCGGGTATTCTTAACCCCGGTGCTTCCCCCCTTGCACTCCGGGGTTTTTTTTACCTGAATAGATGCTGTTTCTCACGCGCCGCAACAAAGCCAGTCGTCCAGTACTCGCCGTGCTTCATTGACACCGGTTCTGTTCAGTGCTGAAAACAGCTGTACGCTGGCATGAGGATGGAACCCGGGCAGCTGCCTGCGCACCGCCAGCAGTTTGTTGGCGGCCGGGCCGCGCTTCAGTTTGTCGGACTTGGTAAGCAGGATATGGACCGCCAGGCCGACATCGGCACACCACACCAGTATTTCCTGGTCATAGTCAGTCAACGGATGCCGGCAATCCATCAGCAGAATCAGGCCACGTAGCGAATGCCGGATGTGCAGGTATCGGGTCAGGTTCCGTTGCCACTGTTCCTTCATGGCCTGGGGTACCCGCGCATAGCCGAATCCGGGAAGGTCGACCAAACGCTGATTGCCACCCAGATCGAAGAAATTGATCTGCTGGGTACGCCCCGGTGTTTTACTGGTTCGAGCCAGGCCGCGTTGTTCGGTAATGGTGTTCAGGGCACTGGATTTTCCTGCGTTTGAGCGTCCGGCAAAGGCGACTTCAGCGCCTTCATCAGGCGGTGCCTGATCGGCTCTGGGAACGCTGGTGAGGAATGTTGCCTGGCGGAAATTAATGCTCATGGGGTCATTTTCGCACAGTTTTCCTGGTCTTTTTATTGACCGGCGATCGACCGACTGGTGTACAATCAGCCTATTTTTCGCGGGGTGGTTCGCCGATAGTGCCGGCATCTGCTTCCAGGGTATTTTTGGAGATCGAACCAGGATGAATAAACCTCTTGTTTTTGCAGCAGTATTTTCGTTGGTCGTCGGCGTATCGTCGGCCTCTGCCGGTGGTGATGCCGGTGCCGGTAAGACCAAGTCGGCGACTTGCGCGGGTTGTCACGGTATGGATGGCAACAGCGCCAACCCGGATTGGCCAAATCTGGCCGGTCAGGGAGCCGCTTACATCGAGCAGCAGCTCCAGGCATTCAAGGCGGGTGAACGCCAGAACGCCACCATGGCGCCCATGGCTGCAACTCTGGGTGAGCAGGATATGGCCGATCTGGCAGCGTTTTACGCCGCCCAGACAGCGAAGGCTGGTGCGGCCGATGAGTCGCTGGTTGAGCTTGGTCAGAAAATCTACCGCGGCGGTAACCCCACCAGCGGCGTTGCCGCCTGTATCGGCTGTCACGGGCCTGCCGGCAAGGGTAATCCGGCAGCGTTGTTCCCCGCTTTGAGCGGCCAGCACGCCAAGTATGTTGAAACTCAGTTGCATGCCTTTAAAGCGGGCGAGCGCGACAATGACGCTGCCAAAATGATGCGTAATACCGCCAGCAGCATGACTGAGCAGGAAATCAAGGCCGTGGCATCCTATATACAGGGTCTGCACTGAGCCACAGTGCCGGCATGCATTGACAAGGGCGGCTGGTTGGCCGCCCTTTTTTATGCCCAGGGATGGACGGTATGCCGCGGGAGGGCAGGACGCCCGCAGCGGCGATGGTTTTTGAGCCCATTTCAATTTATACGCCTGGCTTGCAACAGGCCGGACGTGCGGCAAGAATGGTGACCAGGCGGTAACAACCCACCCGCTTTACCGGACTTCCCCTGAATGGTGACTCCCTGGTGAAATTGGCGGGTTAAAGATGTAGAGCCTGGGATATTAGTGACGGTTGGTGTGTCTAACGGGCACAGTTGATGAACAACTGAATCCAGCGAATGTGGCCCCGTTTGTCACCCTATTTGCCCTGTCTGGCGTTAGACTGTTGCTGTGGAGTCTGAGCGTTTATGCTGCAATCTGATTAGGTCGGAGAAAGAAAATGAAAAACTGGTTTACCTTGTTGCTGTTAGTCCTGATGATGCCCCTGGCCCACGCGGGTTTTGAAGAGGGGGTCAAGTTTAAGAGGGTCGCTAATCCGCAACCCACGTCAACGGCGGATAAAATTGAAGTGCTGGAATTGTTCTGGTACGGCTGCCCGCATTGCTACACGCTCGAGCCGGAAATCGAGACCTGGCTGAAAAACAAACCTGGGGATGTCGAGTTTGTACGTACGCCCGCAGTGCTGGGACCCAGTTGGGAATTATTGGCACGCGGTTACTACACGGCGGAATTGCTGGGGGCAACCGACAAGATCCACAAACCGCTGTTTGAGCGCTTGCACAAGGAGCGTAAACGAATTCGTAATGCCGATGAATTGAAAGACTTTTTTGTCGCGCACGGCGTGTCGGCAGAGGATTTCGACAACACCTTTTCCTCGTTCGCTGTCATCACCAAAACCAATCGTGCAAAACAGGCACATGACAGGTACGGTATCACTGGTGTCCCCGCGCTGGTAGTAAACGGAAAGTACCTCGTTACTGCCGAGCTGGCAGGCGGTAACAAGCAGGCGCTGGAAGTGGTGGATTTTCTGGTGCAGCAGGAGCGTGGCACTGGCGCAGATGACGCAGCTGCGGTGACACCATGATGACAGGGCTGATCCGGTGCGAGTCGGGTCCGCCACGCCATCTGCCTCAGACCTGTTACCATGAATGCCGCGCAGCTTTTCGTTAAATGTCTTGAAAATGAGGGTGTTGAGTACGTCTTCGGGGTTCCCGGCGAGGAGAATCTCGACGTCATGGATGCGTTGCTCGATTCCAGCATCCGCTTTATCACCACCCGCCACGAACAGGGTGCCGCATTTATGGCCGACGTCTATGGCCGCCTGACAGGGCGTGCCGGCGTGTGTCTTTCCACCCTCGGGCCGGGAGCTACCAATCTGGTCACCGGTGTGGCTGACGCCAACATGGACCATGCACCGCTCGTCGCCATCGCCGGGCAGGCGGGCACCGGACGACTGCACAAGGAATCACACCAGGTGCTGGATCTGGAGCATGTGTTCCGCCCTATTACCAAGTATTCCTCGCGGCTGTTGAACCCGGACGTGGTTCCCGAAGTGGTGCGCAAGGCGTTCAAGATCGCGCAGTCTGAAAAAACCGGCGCCACCTTTATTGAGTTCCCCGAAGATGTGGCCGCATCGCCCACAAGCGCAGAACCGCTCAGGGTCAATCAGCCGTTTCCGCCCGAACCGCCGCAGCTACAGGTGGAACGTGCGGCCCGACTGATTTCCGAAGCGCGTAATCCCATGATCCTCGCCGGTAACGGTGTAGTGCGTGCCGGTGCCTGGAAGCACCTGGCCGATTTTGCCGAACAGCTCAACATCCCGGTTGCCAACACCTTCATGGCCAAGGGCGTCACCCCGTTTCGCAACCGCACCACGCTGGCCAGTGCCGGCCTGCAGGCCAACGACTACATCAGTTGCGGTTTCAGCCGTGCCGATGTCGTTATCTGCGTGGGTTACGATCTGGTCGAGTATCATCCCTATCTCTGGCATCCCACGCGCGATCGCAGCCTTATTCATATCGACCGTACCCAGGCCGAGGTGGATGAGCACTACACGGTGGCAGTCGGTGTGCTGGGAGATCTCAAGCACAGTCTGATGCGTATCGCGGCACTGACCACGCCACACAGGGGGCATTTGATGCGCCCGCTGCGCGAAGCGCTCATCGAGGATATGAATCGGCACAGCGAAGATAGCGGCTTTCCGATCAAACCACAGAAAATCATCTGGGATCTGCGTACTGTGCTGGAGCTCGATGACATTGTGGTCTGCGATGTCGGGGCACACAAAATGTGGATGGCCCGCATGTTCCGCTGTGAGCTGCCCAACACCTGCATTATCTCCAACGGTTTCGCCAGCATGGGGATCGCCGTACCCGGTGCCATCGCCGCCAAAATGGTGTCTCCGGACCGGGCCGTGGTCGCCGTTACCGGCGACGCGGGTTTCCTGATGAATTCTCAGGAAATCGAGACCGCCATGCGCCTGCAGGTTCCGATTGTGATTCTGATCTGGAATGATGGCGGTTACGGGCTCATCGAGTGGAAGCAGATGCACCAGTTTCAACGCTCCTCCCACGTTGACTTCACCAATCCGGACTTCGTGAAATATGCAGAATCCTTCGGCGCTGCCGGTTACCGGGTCACCGGTCCGGGACAGTTGCAGGGTATACTTAAGAAAGCACTGGCGCAGCCGACGGTAAGTATTATCGATTGCCCGGTGGATTACAGCGAGAACCTTAAACTGACAGAGCAACTGGGCAACCTGGTCTGCCCGATCTAAACGAAATGCCAAAAATCGGGAATGCCAAGAAAATTCAGCATGCACTAAACAGAACGCTGCGCCTGCTGAGCTATAACATTCAGATCGGAATCAAAACCCGGCGCTATGGGCAGTATCTGACACATAGCTGGAAACATGTGCTGCACCACCCGCAACGTTTCGCCAACCTGGATAATATCGCTCAGTTGATGAGTGAGTATGACCTGGTCGGTGTACAGGAAGCCGATGCCGGCAGTGCACGCAGCGGTTTTGTCAATATTACCCAGTACCTGGCGGCCAATGCGGGATTTCCGTACTGGGATGATCAGACCAATCGCCGCATCGGACGTCTCGCCCAGCACAGTCTGGGTGTGTTGAGTCGCTATAAGCCTAGTGGTATTACCGAACATAAACTGCCGGGGCGCATCCCTGGCCGCGGGGCCATGGCTGTGCGTTTTGGTGATGGCGATGAGTCCCTGGTGGTGCTGATCGTGCACCTGGCCCTGAGCCGCCGCGGCCGTATGAGTCAGCTGGATTATATAGGCGACCTGGTAAACGACTACCGGCACGTCGTTTTAATGGGAGACATGAACTGCCGTTCTGAAAGTGACGAGATGGAGTTGCTGGTCAATAAAACCCTCATGACAGAACCACTGCACGGTCTTCATACATTTCCCAGCTGGCGGCCAAAGCGTAATATCGATCACATTCTGGTGACCCCGACAGTCGAAGTTGAGCATGCCGCCGTGTTGGATTATCCCTTGTCAGATCACCTGCCGATTTCCATGGAAATTGTGCTGCCCGACAGCGTCGAGCTCAACTAGTGTACTGTAACGTATTAAATGCACATATCAGCGAGGCGCTAAGCGGTCAGCTGCTAGGCGCATTGGTGCAGGCATAGTGGGTCCTACGTCAAGCCAATGCAACAACGCAGATGGCCGCTTAGCGCCTCGCCCGAAGGGAGACCCACAAATGGCCCACTGCCGCGTTGCAGCTCTTGACAAGGGTCCCCACCATTGCCTGCGAGCTGCGCCTTGCTGTGAACCATTTGTGGGACTCTGATATGTGCATTTAATACGTTACAGTACACTAGCATCACTAAGGTACCGACGAGGCCACGGCAACGCTGGTAGCACCCTTCACGTTTCCGACCGGGTCGGTGAACACGAGCCGGATGCGGTTGTCGGCCGGCAGGAACGGAATCGATGTCGTTGTATCCACAAAGACGCTGAACGTTGGCGTCTCGTTCGATGCAATCGATCGGGTGACGCTGTTAGCTGGCGGCGCCAGACAGGTACCGTCCGGATTGGTTTCGCAGATGGTTAGCGTCACCGGTAATGCAGGATCGGTGACGCTCGGCGCGGCATTGATGACTTCGCCGCTGCCGACATTGACGGTCGCGACGGCGAAGGCACCGGGGACACCGGGCGCTGCGAGGACGGTACCCTGATTCGTGGTGGTGGCGGCCAGCGCCACGATATCTGCCGTCGCGCTGTCAGAAGACGCCAGTAACACCGTGTTGAGGCCGGAGGCAACCGCGGCAGGACCGGCATTATCACAGACATAGGAGAACTGAACATCCACGAGGCCGAACGCTTCCGTGGGTGTCAATTCAAACAGGTACGACTGCGAGCCGCCCGCCGGAATGTCCACCACGGGGTTGGCTGGCCCAGGATCCGGCTGGTTGGTAAGCGGGTCCGTCGTGCGGTAGTTGAAGGTTCCCGGCAGGGTGTTGAGCAACTCGATGCGACAACCCGTTGCCGTTGCGCCGGAGCCGTTAACTATCGATGCGAACACCGAGGCCAACGTGCCCGACACCACCGAGCGGCTAGCGGGCAGTGTCGAGGCAAACAGCTCAACGACAAAACCGCCGCCCTGGAAGTTGAGCATGACATTCCCTGAAGCACCGGCGAATCCGTCGACGGCGATGTGATAGGTTTGTCCCGCAATGGCACCGAACGACAACTTGCTGGAGAGAATGCCGCTTGAAATGTCTGCATTATCGTTGGATGCGATTTCCGTGAGCGCATTCACCGACTGGCCTGTGTAAACCGCCAACAGCGTATTGAAGCTGCTGCCAAAGGTGTCGATAGTAACGGTTTCATTGGCCGCGGCCGTCCACACCCACCACACGGAGTGCCCGCCGGCATTACCGGCATGAGCCGGTTCGCCCGCTTCAACGCTGGCGGTCACCGTGCTGCTGAACTGGACGTTGTCGGTAATGGGCAGCGCATCGGCGAAGTCATCGCCCTGCACGGCATTGCCGATGTCGAGATTGAGCGTGATGCTGCCGGTGGCGGCGTTGAAACCATCCACCGCGATCCAGAACTGCTCACCCGCCGTTGCGTCGAATGATACGCGGCTCTGCGGTGCGCCGCTGTCGTCGTTGGAGGTCACTTCGGTCAGATCGCCGAACGCATTCCCCCGATAGACAGCCAGCAGTGTGTCGAAGTTGCTGCTGAAGGTATCGATCACCGCATTGCCGGTTGCCGGCACGGTCCACGACCACCACACCGACGCACCACCGGTGTTGCCGGCGTGGTCCGGCTCGCCGGTTTCCTTGGTCGCGCCTTCGTTGGTGGACTGAAGCGAGATGGGTACAGCGCCGGAGATCAGCACTGCATCTGCGAAGTCATCGTTCAGACCACCCGGTGGTGTCGCCGTCACCGTTACCGGGCGGCTGATACCGTTCACCATAAAACTGCCGTTGCTGGTTCCCGGAGGCAGCAGGTTGGCATTCGCGTTCAATGTGAGTGTCACGGTATCGGAGCCACTAATCGGCAGCTGGCCACCGGTCTTGTCGGCATCGAAGAAGTTCCCCTCGGTCACGACCGTGTAGCCGACAACTGCTGCACTGGTGTTGGTAAGCGTGTAGGTTTTCGAAGTGGGCGAGAACGGACCGCCCACATCCCCGGTCGCACTGAAACCTTCTTCCGGCGTTACTGACAAGCCACCAATGCCGACAGTGTCCGCTTCGAACACCCACCGCAGCGTGATGTTGCCGGTAGCGGCGCTGCTTTGATCGGCAAACCCGTCAACCGCGATCTGGTAGGTAGCACCGGCGACCACATCGATCGTCGCCTCGCTCTGTTGGGTTCCGTCTGCATCGTTGTTCTGCGCCATTGATGTCAGCGCCGATACGCTGTTGCCCAGATAAAGCCCGAGCGTGGTGTCGAAATCACTGCCGAAGGTGTCGACCGTGAGGGTGCCTGCCGCCGGCGCGACCCATTGCCACCACACCGAAGCACCGCCGGGATTATTACCATGATCGGGCTCGCCGGGCTCCTTGCTTGCACCGGCGTTCGCACCGGAGGTGAGCCCCGATGCCGCAGTCAGTTGCACCGCGTCGTCGAACTTGTCGTTTGCCACGCCCAGACCGGTAACTGCCAGGTCGACGCTGCGCTGTTCGCTGTCGCTGGTGCCGGTCTGGTCAATGAAGCGCACCGTGGTGGGGTAAACGCCGGGAGCCAGTAGATCCGCTGCCGGTCCGATGGTAACGGTGACAGAGGTGCTCTGCCCGGCACCGAGACTGCCGCTGTCGGGCGTGAGTGTCACCCAGTCGGCCGTGGTGGTGACCGTGAAATCCATGATGCCGGATCCGCCATTGGTCACCGTGTAGCTGGTCGATGAGGGCGTGAATGGACCACCCTGCCGACCCGTCGCCGAAAGACCCGTCTCAGGCGTGACCTGCAGGTCCGTGTTACCCGCCCCGCCCAGGGCCGCGATGGCCTGGTCGACCTGAATCCGCGGTTTCTCCAGGCTATTACGGCCATCGACGACCGACACACCGGTATTGACCAGCGCGGCGAGTATCTCATCGACCGTCGCGGTCGGGCTGGCGGAGCGCAGCATCGCATAGGCTCCCGTGACGTGCGGTGTCGCCATGGAGGTACCGCTCAGGATGCCGAAATTATCGACCGGTACCGATGACAGGATCAAACTGCCCGGTGCCAGCAGGTCGACCAGTGATGAGCTGTTGGAGAAAGAGGATATCTCATCGCTCTTGGTAGTCGAACCGACCGCCACCGCCGTGGAGATGCAGGCCGGTGAACTGATGGAATTGGACCAGCCGTTGTTGCCGGCGGCAATCACGGTGGCAATGCCAGCAGAACGCAACAGATCGATGATGGACTTCATCGGATCGTCATCGCAGGCGGAAAAATAGCGTCCACCACTCAGGCTCATGTTGACCGCCGCAATGTTGAAGCTGTCACGCAAATCGAACACCCGTTCCAGCCCCTGGGTAATGTCCGAAGTAAAAGCGAACGCGCAGGGCGCATTACCCCCGCAGTCACTCGATCTGGAGAACTCCGAGAACACCTGGATGGCAATGATGTCCGCGTCACGGGCAACACCGTCGAACAGGGGGCCGTTGCCCGTGGCGATGCCGGCAACGTGGGTACCATGCTCACACCCCGCGACGTCGCAGGGGATGCCCGAACCGGGACCGGTCTGTTCCTGACCGCCGTTCGGGCAGACGGTGGTGGATCCCGACAGGGGCGACGTCGTCGAGTAACAGGCTTCACTCACCACGCGCGGTGACAGGAAACTGTGGCTACTCTCCACCCCGGTATCGATAATGGCCACGGCATGGCCGAGGCCCGTATAGCCGGCGTTGTGGACCGTATCACCACCGATCAGCTGTACGCTGCTGACGAGTGACGGGGCATACAAACTGTCCTCGTACACGGCCACAGTCTGGGGCGATGCCAGGATCTCCTGCAGCCCCTGCTCCGTTGTTTCCAGGGCCAGGAGAGGTACATGCTTGAACCGCTTGATGCCGCGTTTGCCCGCCGGGTTCATGCGCTCAAGCATGCCGTCCGCCGCGCGCTGGATGCGTTGCTTCTTGTTAAGCGCGACCGCGCCCTGTGTCGTTGCGCTCATCAGGTTGTTGGGATCCAGCTCCACGATCACGCGAACCGTGCCACGGGATTGTGCCTGGGCGAAAAGACGGTCGACTTCAGGCACTGTTTTCCCTGGCTGCGCGTTCGCCAGCGCAGTGAAGGAAAATAAGAGCAACAGGCTCAGAATTTTCAGAAACCCTGTCTTCATGGTCATTCGCCAGATGATGGTGATAACAGTTGGTCTATCGCGACTGCACGAACTTCAGGTGCGCTTTGTATACGGGCCAGCACATCGGCATCGATTTCCAGCGCCACCTGCCCGCTTAACTCCAGAGTTCTGAACAGCTGCACCTTGTCCGAATCAAGACCGCCCAGCAGGCGGTCCCGCAGTTCCCGCGTTTCCTGTCGACGCCGGTCCTCCCGGAAATCGTTTTCCATTCCGGCCACGTCAAGTGTCACGATCACGCGCATACGTTCGACATTCTGTTCCGCCTGACAGCCGCTTGCCGCAAGCAGGATACAGGCAGCCAGAAACATCGGCAAAGCCGCCCAACCACCAGCTCTATTGAAGCTGACTGACATATTTCAAAAACTTTTCCTGCTGCCAAAAAACACGCCCCGGCGATATTGACGTGCAAGCGCGGGGGCACGTCCTGTTTTAAAGCCCGCCCGGCACACCCGGATTTAATTCTTCCGGTGCCACGCCCACCCATCCGCCTGTGCACAAGCCTCGCTCAGCCTGAATGCTTACCGCCACACCGGGATTCAAAAGCACAGGGTCTGCAAAATCCCCATACACCACGATATTGGGGTCGCCGATGATACTAAGGAACCTCTGAATAAGTCCCGCATTCTGTCATAATTGAGGTCACAGCTAAAGGGGACGGAAATAAGCGTAATGACACAACAAAGTTTTTCAAACCTGGAGTTTGATCATAAGAAGAAGGTGGCCCGTAAGGAACGCTTTTTAGGTGAGATGGATCAAATAATTCCGTGGTAAACGTTGATGAAGGCGCATGCAGGCACTGACACCCAGGGTTATGTGCACAGTGTTGCGGTGACGGATGCTACGGCACACGATTCACAGATGATGGATGAGCGGGTTCACGGTGAAGAGCAGGTTGTGTATGGAGACAAGGCCTATGCCAGTCAGAAGCGGCAGGCGGATTATGAAGCCGCTGGCATCGAATGGCGCGCGAGCCGAAAAGCCCGTCGCGGTAAAAATCTGAATGCAGCTGATCAGGCTTTTAATCGCAACAGTAATCGTACCCGAGCTGTGGACGAGCACGCCTTTGGTGTTGTTAAGCACCTGTGGGGCTATACCAGGGTGCGCTACAAAGACCTCGAGAAGAATGCAACACAGTTATTTACCTTGTTTGCACTGGCCGATCTGTATCGGGCTCGAAAGCAATTGATGCATTCGCAGGCGTAATGCGCCCGCAATCGGATGGATTGGTTGATTTATCGCCAATCCAGACAGCAATAGCGGCAAGGCCACCGATGGGCTCGGCGTTACAGTGATGGTGGCAGCACTGCCGCCATTCACCGCCGACCACGACACAGAAGCCAGCGTCATATTCTGCGCCAATCCAGAATTGAGAACTGCCGCTCAAGCCAGGCTCTGCCGGGATCGGAACTTCAGTGTTGAGCGCCTCCAGAACCGATAGCAGTACGCTCGACACGTCATCTTCGTTGTTGAAGTCCAGGTTCGATTCATTGGGGCCCCAGACGTCGGCACTAGTTTTTTGATTGAGATCAAATCAGCGGTACTCAGTTTTATAAAAACCGACCATTTCGCGCCAATTATCAGCATCACTTTGACAGTTAATACGGGTAATTACTTAGAGTGCATAGTATTAAAACGTAAAAAGGGGCAATTACCTGTCCGGATTGCCATTGCGTGCAGATCGGCACATTCACAGAACCCTGGTATCCGCCAACTGAACAATGTGTGGCGATAAAGGTGAGTCCTTTGTGTGTTTCGCCTCCACGTCCTTAGTTTAGAACAACAACTGTATTGCACTGACAGTATCCTGTTCTAACCGTTTATCACTCGACATATATCAAGCCAAAGTGGCTAGGTGACCCATTTGGTAGGGGCGGGGGATTCTTCGAACATTTGATGAAAGTTTTTTTCGTCTTAATTTGTCAGGTATCGGCAGACGTACGGTATATTACTAAGGTCATTTATCTGACAGAACAGATCGTCATAATTCTGCAACAACAGAATGCTTGGCAAGTGCCAGGGTACGGTCAAGACAGGAAACACAGCATCCTCTGGCTGCGCGGGTGCCCCCAGTCGCCAATGTAGCCCACTGTCAGCCCGGCCAGGTCAGCGATTGCCTGCATGTCCCTGAGCGAGTAGTGGAAGGGATCTTCATCCAGCTGCGTGGCGATGCCGCCGGGTTCATGAAGCAGCGGTTCCAGGTAGCCGCTGTCCGGCGCCTCGAAGAAGGTGGCATAGAACTTACCGCCGGGTGCCAGGGTCCGTCGAACCTGCACCAGGCAGCGGATAATGTGGTTCATGGGCAGGTGGGTAAACAGGGACACGGCAACGCCGTAATCGAAGTGCGCACCGAAGCTTTCCAGTTCAAACCTGTCGCTCACGGCGAGATGAGCCAGTTTATCCTGCAATCCGGCCTCGGCCAGTTCCAGCCTGCCTGCTTCGATAAGGGACGGGTTTACATCCAGGCCGTAATAATTGCCGCACTCAAGGTAGGCGGCGAAATGAACGCCCCCTCTCAGCGCGCCGCAACCGACGTCCACCAGTTTGTGCCCGGGCTGCAATCCCTGTTGTTTCAGGAACTCCAGTTGCAGGCGCCCGATGTCGTCCCAGATGCCACCGACGAAATCCCGGTGTTTGCCGGCTGCGATGTCCTCTTCGCTGAGCCGTTGCCAATAGTCGTTGATGCCCTTCATGCGCTGGTACCGCGGCAGCCATCGAACAGCTGTGAAGCAGTGTCAGAGCACATCGGCAAAGCCTCTTTTCGCCCGCTCAAACGCACTGAACCCAAGCCAGGCGACGACTACACTGATGCCGGTATACACGGCCAATCCACCCCACTCCGGCATACTCCCCCAGATAAGCACGGCTCTCACCTGCTCGATAATAAACGCCACGGGATTGATGAAGATCCATGGCTGTATCGAAGCCGGCAGCGCGGACACGGGATAAAAGATCGGGCTCAGGAACAGCAGTGCGGACACCAGGATCCCGATCCCATGCTGGATATCCCTGAAATAAACACCCAGCGCCGATAGGGCCCAGGTCATGCCCAGCACCAACAGCACCAACGGCAGGATAAGTAAAGGTAAGAAGACGATGGTCCACGGCAGTTCACCCAACGCAGCCAGCATGAACACCGCCAGCACCGCGACACTCATCGCGGCATGGAACAGGGCCTGCCCCATCACGACGATGGGCAGAATGTTAAGGGGGAACACCACGCGTTTCACGTAGTTGGTATTCTCCAGCATGAGCTGGGGCGACCGGTTGATACACTCGGCGAACAGGTTGAACACCAGCAGGCCTGAAAACAGGATGGCGGCGAGTTCCAGCTTGCTACCCGAGGCGCCCTGCCAGCGCGGTTCGAAGACCATGCCGAACACGAGGGTGTATACCGCCAGCATCAGTAATGGCTGGAGCAAGGTCCAGAATACGCCGAGAAAAGACCCCTTGTAGCGCCCCATTATCTCCCGCCGCAGGAGTTGCCGGATCAAGTTACGCTGCTGCCATACGGGTCCAACATCAGCCGGATTATTAAACACGCCTCACCCCTGTCTTTTTCGCTTTGGCATTCACTAAGGAAACCCTTATTATATCGTTTTCCGTCATCCTGGCGCATGCCGGAATCCATGTCGTCTGATTCTCTGGAACCCGGCATGCGCCGGGATG
>Ga0193947_1000098_pt1 | contig 17369 bp, 17 predicted proteins | sample FRT_01_MG_FD_161267 | JGI IMG/M metagenome (GOLD analysis project Ga0193947, IMG submission 161267) | Sediment microbial communities from the Broadkill River, Lewes, Delaware, United States - FRT_0-1_MG | ecosystem: Environmental > Aquatic > Freshwater > River > Sediment | place: USA: Delaware... | reverse complement strand
AGAACACCTGGGCGAACAATCGATACCGCTTAGCGACACCAGCTTACCGGCCAAGCGTTACAGACTGACTGCCAATGAGCTCGATATTGAACTCTGGTATTCCAGCGACGGCCGGTGGCTGGGGTTGGAATCGATGACTGGCAATGGTCGCCTGTTACGCTATGTCATCGAATGAGCACCCCATGACAACACCTAAACAACTGACGCTTATTATTTCTGCCATGGCACTCTCTGCTTGCAGCACCTCCCCCCCCCTGCGCACCGTCCCGCAGGTGGACCTTGAACGTTTCATGGGTGACTGGTATGTGATTGCCAACATTCCCACTTTTATAGAGCGCAAGGCGCATAACGCCGTCGAGTCCTATGAGCTGATCGATCACAAACAGGTCGCAACCACTTTTCGTTTCAACCAGGGTTCGTTCGATGGTCCCGTCAAAACGTACAGACCCACCGGCTTCGTCGGTGACGACCCGTCGAACGCCATATGGGGAATGCAGTTCATCTGGCCGATCAAGGCGGATTACCGCATCATCTACCTGAACGAAGACTATACCCAGACCATTATCGGACGTAACAAACTTGACTATGTCTGGATCATGGCACGCACACCGACGATAGCAGACTCTGATTACGGGATGATGGTTGAATTTGTCGGCAAACAGGGCTACGACACCTCGAAAGTCCGACCGGTACCCCAGCGCCACCATCAGAGCGGAGTAGAGCAACCATGAAGATAGCGGTGATTGGCACAGGAATCGCGGGCAATGTGGCGGCCTGGCATTTAAGCAAAGACCACGACATTACCGTCTATGAGGCCGGCTCACACGTCGGTGGACATACCCATACCCATGACATTGTGCACCATGGCAGACACCATGCCATTGACACAGGATTTATCGTGTTCAATGACTGGACCTATCCGAATTTCATCACTTTACTCGACGAGCTCGGCGTCGAATCCCAACCCACCGACATGGGTTTCAGCAGCCGTTGTGAAACCAGTGGCCTCGAGTATAACGGTTCATCACTCAACCAGTTGTTCGCCCAGCGGCGTAATATTATCAGACCGGGTTTTCACCGCATGATCCGCGATATCCTGCGCTTCAACCGCGAATCGCGTGAGTTAATCGATAAAGACAGCGAAACCCTGACCCTGGGCCACTACCTTGAAGCACAACGCTATGGCCAGCTGTTTATCGATAACTACATCATCCCCATGGGTGCGGCGATCTGGTCGACGGATCCACAACAAATGCTGGCATTCCCGGCCTGTCACTTTGTTCGTTTTTTTGACAACCACGGCCTGCTGAATGTCAAAAACCGGCCGCAGTGGCGCGTCATCAAGGGCGGCTCTCGCGAATATGTAAAGAGATTGATCGCGCCATTCAAGCACCGGATTCGTCTCAACCAGCCTGTTGCTTCTGTAAAACGCCTGCCCACGCATATTGAACTAAGAACCGCTAGCGGGGAGATTGAACATTTCGACGCGCTATTCATAGCGACTCACAGCGACCAGGCCCTGAGTATGCTGACCGATCCCAGTAACCTGGAGCGGGCGGTTCTCGGAGCGATTCCCTACTCGACGAATGATGTGGTGTTGCATACCGACACATCCTTGTTGCCGAAACACCGGCGCACCTGGGCCGCATGGAATTACTTGCGCAAACGGGACAACGACGGACGCGTCTCGGTGACCTATAATATGAATATTTTACAGGGCTTGCAGGCGACGGAGACTTTCTGCGTGACGCTTAATGACACACAAAGCATTGACCCCGACAAGATAATTCGACACATGCAATACCAACACCCGCTTTTCACTGCCTCAGGGGTCGCCGCACAAAGAAGGCACCGTGAAATCAACGGCAAGCACCGAACCTGGTACTGCGGCGCCTACTGGCGGTTTGGTTTTCACGAAGATGGGGTGGTCAGCGCGCTGAATGCCCTGCAGGATTTCAAGGATTACAGCGATGCACAGTCGTCTCTACGTCGGGCAGGTTAAACATCAGCGCTACACGCCTGCGCCCCATGCCTTTCGCTATGGGCTGTTCATGCTGTACCTGGACCTGGAAGAATTGCATTGGCTGTTTAATAAACGCTGGCTCTGGTCAATCCACCGCCCCGCCCTGGCACGCTTCAAGCGCGAAGACCATCTTGGTGACAAGGCCGAAGACCTGGCTGCGGCGGTGCGTGATTTAGTTCAGCGTGAAGCAGATATCAGCCTCAAGGGTCCGATCCGACTGCTGACAAATCTGCGTTATTTCGGTTATGGTTTTAACCCGGTAAGCTTCTATTATTGCTTTGACGAATCCGGTAACGAGATCGAAGTTATTGTCGCTGAAGTCAACAACACGCCCTGGGGCGAACAGTACTGTTACATCCTGCCTGTTTCACGCAACAAAGGAGGCACAACAGGCAAACGTTTCCTGCTGGACAAGCGCTTTCACGTCTCACCCTTCATGGATATGAATATCGATTATGACTGGAGGTTTAATACACCTGCGGAAAAACTCGTGGTCCACATGCAAAATTACCAGCAAGGCAGGAAACTCTTTGATGCCACACTGTCTCTTCAACAACAGCCTATCAACGGTATCAACCTGGCGGGCGCTCTGATCCGTTACCCACTGATGACTGTAAAAATAATTACGGCCATCCACTACCAGGCGCTAAGACTGTGGTGTAAAAATGTTCCATTCCATCCACACCCTGATAAACAGGAGGCACCGAGTCCGGTGAGACGAGCATGAAATCCGCTGCACTGTGTATTGATGAATCCGAACAACAAGATCTGAAATCCGGTTTTTTATGCACCTACGCTAAAGGTGTTCTATTGAAACAACTGAAAAACCTGAAACATGGCGAACTCATTCTCAATGATGGCAGCGAGCAGCATATTTTCGGAAACCAGGATGAGCGCATGCCGAAGGCTATTGTCATCACTGTCCATGACCGGACTCTATATACCAGCATCCTTGTTAGTGGCGATCTCGGTCTCGGCGAATCCTACGTCAAGGGTTGCTGGGCGTGTGAGGACCTGACAGGCTTGGTCGAACTTTTCATCTGCAACCGTGAATACCTCGAAGGTAGACTGCCCGGAATGATATGGTTTACAAAACCTCTGCAGTTGCTACAACGCTACATGAGACGCAATACAGTGAAAGGAAGTCGTCGTAATATCGAGGCGCACTACGACCTGGGTAACGAACTCTTTGAACTGTTTCTCGACAACACCATGATGTATTCGTGTGGTATTTTCCAGCATCCGACCACCAGTTTGCAGGAGGCTTCGGAAGCGAAACTTGAGCGCATCTGTCAGAAACTGCTTCTCAAACCCGGAGATAATGTGCTGGAAATCGGTACCGGTTGGGGTGGTTTTGCGCTCTATGCAGCAGCTCGCTATGGCTGTCATGTCACAACAACAACGATTTCAAAAGAACAGTATGTGTATGCGACACAACGCGTACGCGAGGCTGGACTTGAGGACAAAGTCACTCTGCTGTTCAAAGATTACCGCGAACTGAGGGGAAAATACGACAAGCTGGTCTCCATAGAGATGATAGAAGCCATCGGCCACCAGTATTTCGATATCTATTTCAAACAGTGTACCGATTTACTCAAAGCGGAAGGTATGATGCTATTGCAGTCGATCACTATTGCCGATCAACGCTACCACGCCGCAAAAAGTTCTATTGACTATATACAGCGTTTTATTTTTCCGGGCGGATGCCTGCCCTCGGTGGCGGCACTGAGCGATGCCATTGGAAGAAAAACCGATATGCGCATCTTCCACCTGGAGGATATCGGGCCGCACTACGCCAACACCTTGCAGCTGTGGCGTGAGCGTTTTTTCGCGAATATTGAAAAAGTAAAACAACTCGGCTACCCGGAGCGCTTCATCCGAATGTGGCACTACTACCTCTGCTACTGTGAGGGCGGCTTCAGGCAACAGGCCATCGGCACAGTGCAGTTGCTGCTAACCAAACCTCAGGCACTGCGCCGACCATTGACGAGCACCGATTACTGATATAAACAGATACTGGAGAGTCATTATGATCACTACAACACTTGACCCTATTTCACTGAACGACGTCACCGACATCGACAATGCACCCTATATTGTAGAAGGCGAAGGTAATGGGGCACTCAAGATTTACTTTGAATCCGAAGAGAACAAGCAGGAATACCTGGACACGCCAGTGCATGGTTCGGGAGACATGAGCGGGTTGAAGAAAATCTACGATGATATGGCGGATAATCCGGATACCGGGTCGATCAATTAGATACACTCTAGGAGCCCGCGGATACCATAGCGACGTGATGAAGGATTTGACATGCGCAGGCACAATAAAACAGCTTCGCGCCCTCACCTTCGACCTGGACGACACGCTCTGGGATAACCGCCCCGTGCTGATGGCGGCCGAGCAGACGCTGTACCATTGGCTGGGTGAGCACTATCCACGGATAAACGCGCGCCATAGCCTGGAGGGTCTTCGGAAGCTGAACCGGATTCTGCTGCAGCGCAACCCTGAACTGCGCCACAACGTTACCAAACTGCGCAAAAACTCGCTGCGCATTGCTGCTGAATCCGTCGGTTATGACCACAGGCTGGTGGAACCCGCCTTTGCTGTCTTCCTTGAGGCGCGCCACCAAGTCACCCTCTACACCGATGTCGTGCCTGCGTTGCGGAGATTGCGAAGCACCGGTTACTGCCTTGGCACGCTCACCAACGGCAATGCCGACGTGCAACGCCTGGGGCTTGGACACCTGTTTGACTTTTCCCTGTCAGCGGTATCCACCGGCAAAGCCAAACCCCATCCGCGAATGTTCGAGGAGGCCTGCCGCCGGGCGCAGGTGGCCGCTGCGCGACTCGCTCACATCGGTGACGAGCCGGGCACCGACCTCGCCGGTGCACAAAACGCAAAAGTGACCGGAATCTGGATGAACCGCCGGGGCCAAGCGGCTGACCCGGTCGTCGCCCACCATGCCGAAATCCGCAACATGACAGAACTGCTCTCCCTCCTGGGAGCGGACTGACATCAATGGCTGTCGCTGCAAAGCCCTCATACCGATCTACAGACCCTTCTTAGTGCAGTGACGCCTCCTCAGGGAAATCAATGGCGTCACGCTTTGCCGCCTCTTTAAGCGACTCATCGCTGGAACGGATGCGCCCGCGCCACTCAAGTTCTGATTTATTTTAATGGCTGGAAGTACTCTTTTTGTTTGGCATAAGTTTTGTGACTATTTTATTCAAGCACGGGATAATCGGTGTATCCATGCTCATCCCCACCGTAAAACGTAGTCGAATCATAGTCGTTCAGCGGTGCACCCTTGCGAATTCGCTGCAGCAAGTCGGGGTTAGAGATAAAGGGACGACCAAAACTTACCAGATCACACAGACCGGCGTGGATACGTGTACGTGCCTCGTCAGCCGTGTACTTGCCATTGGCGATGTATGTCCCCGTAAATCCTGAGCGAATCGCTTTAATGACCGATTCAGGACGGCCTTCTACTGCGTTGCCCTGGAAGGAGTCCTCAACAACCTCGATATAGGCGATTCCACTGTTGTTCAGATGGCCTGCAAGGGTGCCGAAGGTAGCGACCGGATCGTCGTCGTGCATGTCATTGAAGGTACCAGTCGGGGAAAGCCGGATACCCGTGCGCTGGCCACCCCACACGCTGACTACCGCGTCGACGACCATCATGGGAAAACGGATACGCTTCTCTATCGAACCGCCGTAGCTGTCGCTGCGAAGGTTTGTTTTACTGCGGATGAACTGGTCGATAAGATACCCGTTGGCACCATGAATCTCGACCCCATCGAAACCGGCGCGCTTGGCATTCTCCGCAGCACGTCGGAATTGATCGACAATGCCCGGGATCTCGTCGGTCGCTAATGCACGTGGTTCGAGTATATCCACCATACCGGACTTTTCATCTATGAAAGTTTGTGCGCCCTCGGGTTTTATCGCCGATGGTGCAACCGGTTTCTCACCATTCGGTTGCAACTCTGGACGCGAGATCCGTCCTACATGCCAGAGCTGCAACACAATATGCCCGCCCTCATGATGCACCGCCGATGTCACTTTGCGCCAGCCTTCGACCTGTTCGTCGGAGTAAATCCCTGGCGTGAATGCATAGCCTTTTCCCTGTGGTGAAACCTGCGTTGCCTCGGCAATGATCAATCCTGCGCTGGCACGCTGTGCATAATAGCTAGCGTTAAGTTCCCATGGTATGTCACCTGGCTGTTTCGCACGAGATCGCGTTAGCGGCGCCATGATTAACCGATTGGACAGGTGCAGATCCCCCAGCCTGTAGGGGCTTAACAGAATGTCTTGTGCTTGTGCCATATCGCGTCTCTCAGGATTTTAACGTTCAGGGGGCAGTATAATACCTAATTCAAACAAGCCTATTGTCTGGTGTGTCATCGACGGGCGCGCCTCATGCCCGCTACCTGTAACAGGCATCGTCGAGTCGATTACGGCGCAAGCATGAGCGCAAACTTTCGCAGGGCCAGGATAGCCGCCCGTATTTCAATGCTACATTCTACCTTAATTTCTTATCATATCTCATTAATAATAAACAATATATAGCACGCATCCCCTCTCGCGATATCAGTCTTGCGCGCCCGCGACGCTGAACACATGCCCGCGCCAGCGACGCTGCAGCCAATGCTGTACATCTTCGTGCAGTGATAACAACACCGGAACCAGCACCAGCACCAGTGCCGTAGCAAAGGCCAGGCCGAAGGCGATGGATGTCGCCATCGGGATCAGAAACTGTGCCTGCAGAGACGTCTCGAACAGCAGTGGCGTCAGGCCGGCGATCGTCGTCAGGGAAGTCAGCAGCACTGCACGCAGACGCTGGCAGGCTGCTTCGATCAGAGCTTCGCGTAAAGCCAGACCGGACTCGCGCAGACGTTTGTAAAAACTGACCAGAATGATGGAATCGTTGACCACGATACCAGACAGGCCAAACAAACCGAACAGCGACAGGATGGTGATATCCAGCCCCATGACCCAATGCCCGATCAGCGCACCGACCACGCCGAACGGAATGACGGCCATCACCACCAGGGGCCAGCCGTAGGAGGCAAACACCCACGCCAGCACCAGATAGATCAGCGTCAGACCAAGCAACACCCCGCGCTTCATGTCACCAATTGTCTCGGCCTGATCGGCAGCCCGACCTTCGAAGGAATACTCGATGCCATAGCGGGATTCAAGTTCTTGCAGGACGCTCTCCTCCAGCGCAGCGAGCACGCGGTTGGCGTTGCTCACACTGGCGTCGACCTCCCCGCTTACCTCTACCGCCAGCTGCCCGTCGGCATGACGCACCGCCTGGAAGCCCTGCTGTGCGTGCCAGCGTGCCACGGACATGAGTGGTAAAAAGTCGCCGGACGCTGTCCTGATGTTGACGCGACCGAGAGTACTGAGCAGATCGCGCTCCTGTTCAGGCAACTGTACCCGCACCTCGACCTCGTCCGGCCCGTCCTGGAAGATCTGTACCAACCGTCCTTCAAAGGCGGTACGCAGCTGGCGGCCGAGCTCCGCCGTGGTCAGCCCCAGTGCCTCGCCGGCCGGGGTCAGTTCGTAGATAAGCTGCTCGCGACCGAACGGCATGTCGTCTTCCACGCCGTACATGCCGGGGATCGTCTCCAGTGACGAGGCCATCTCCAGGGCGGCCTGCTTCAGAGTAAGGGCATCGCGGCCGGTAAGCCGGATGGTAACATCACGCCCCGGCGGTCCCGGTTGGCGTACGCTGATGGTGAAGTGCTCCAGGCCGGCGGGAAGCACGACACGCTGTTGCCAGGCACGGATAAATTGCGGGTTGCGCACGGCGCGCTGCTCGGATGGCACCAGCTCGACCATCAGGGCGCCAAGCTGGTCACCGCTGCGTTGCTGGTGCGCCTGGGCGTTGACGGAGGAACCATGGCGGGCAACCACAGTGGACAACAAGCGAGCGGGACGGTCGCCATCCAGCGGTTCATCGAGCGGCGCCGACTCGGTGCCGCTGGTGCTAACGAATGCCGCTTCGGTATCCCGCAGTGTCTGCTCCAGATGTGCGACAAAGGCGTCGACCCGCTCCCGCGGAGTGCCGGCGACGAAGGCAACGTTGGCGTAGAGAATCTGTGATTCCGGCGACGGGAAGAAAGTGAAGTTGAGATAGCCGCCGGCACGCAGGCCCGCGGCGAGCAGCAGCAGGGCCACGGCAGTGGCAAGAGTCGCCGCGCGATAGTCAAGCGCGCGGGTCACAAAGGTCCGGAATATCCGATCACGGAAGTGCGCGAAACTCTGATCCAGTTTTGCACGCAGCCCAGTCGCCGGCTCATGGTGCAGTTTGACGAAGGAATGCCTCAGATGACCCGGCAGGACCAGGAAACTCTCCACCACGGAAGCAAGGATGACTGCAATGATGACCAGCGGAATGGTGATCAGGATCTTGCCGATGATACCGCCAACCAGCATCAACGGCAGGAAGGCGGCGACGGTGGTCAGAGACGAGGCCATGACCGGGGCCAGCATGCGCCGCGCCCCGCCCTCGGCGGCGAGCAACGGGGTTTCGCCGGCCTGATAGTGGGCCAGCGCATCCTCGCCGACGACGATAGCATCATCGACAATGATGCCCAGCGCCATGATGAGCGCAAACAGGCTGATCATATTGATACTGCCACCGGCAAAGTAGAGGATGGCCAGCGTCGCCATGAACGAGATCGGGATCCCGACGGCGACCCAGAACGCGACCCGCGCAGTCAGGAACAGGTACAGGATACCCACCACCAGAACCAGTCCGCCCAGGCCGTTCTTCAGCAGCAGCATGATGCGTTGCTTGATGAGCTGCCAGGATTCATCATAGACGCTCACTTGCACGCCTTGCGGCAGGGTTGGACGCGTATCCTGCAACCACTGATCGAGCACCCTGGCGGCCTCGAGTGAGTCACCGGCTTCGGCCCGCTGCAGCAGCAGCTCAACGGCCGGTTTTCCTTCCACGCTCAGCGTCACACCACCGCGGCGCGCTTGCCGCTCAATACCGGCGACAGCGCCCAGATCGATACGATAATCATCCTCGCTGACAAGAGGCAGGCGGGCGAATCCTGATTCGTCGCGGCGCTGGTCGAGACTGCGCAGCTCCCGCGCGGTCTCGCCGTCACCCACAGTGCCGGCCGGCAGGTCGCGCGACAGGGCGGCAACGCGGTCGGCAACGTCATCCAGACTCAGATTGAGTTGCTGCAGCATGGAACTGCCAATCTCGATGCTGATCTGCTCTTCCGGCCGGCCGTTGAAGGTAATCCGGTCAATACCGCGGCGCAGCAGCTCGGTCTCGAATTCGTGGGCCAACTCGCGCAGCTCCGCTGCGTCGCCGGGTCCGGTAATCAATAACCTGGCGACCGGCTCGTAGTTGACAGCGTGGGTGACCTGGGGCTCCTCGGCATCGGCGGGCAGATTGCGAAATTCGTCGACCTGTTGCTTGGCCTGATCCAGCGCAATAACGGGATCTGTGCCTTCCTCGAACTCGAGCGTGATCGATGCCACACCTTGCGCCGAGGTCGAGGTCATCTTGCGCAGGTTGTCCACGTTCTTGAGCCGCTGCTCCAGCGGCTCGGTGATGCCGGTCTCAACGTCTTCTGCACTGGCCCCGGTCCAGACCACGCGCACGGTGACAATATCGAGGGCAAAATTGGGGAAGAACTGGATATTCAACCGATCAAGTGCAAACACGCCTGCGAGCAGCATCATGAGCATCAGCAGGTTGGCGGCGACCTTGTGGTGGGCAAAAATGCCGAGCAGATCGCTCCGGGGTTGCGAATCGGGAGAGGTCATGGTGCGGCAGCGGTCTCATTTTCGGCGACCGCTTCCGCCCGCAGCCCGGTCACCGCATTGGGCAGGTGGGTAGTCACCAGCTGATCACCGGCGTTCAGCTGCGGGCTCTTCACCAGCAACATGGACCGGTCACCGGCTCCGGTATAGTCGCCCAGCGCTGTCACAATGAGCCCCTGCAGCCGGCCATCGACCAGCTTGTACATACGGTCATTGCCGTACAGGGCGGTATAGGGGACGGCAACGACGCCGGCTTGCGCTGCGCGCTGCAGCTGCAGCGTGATCATGCTGCCGAGCCTTAGCAGTTCGGCGCCGCTCTGTATGCGGAACAGACCATCGATGCCGCTGGGATCCGCCTCGCCGGATACCCGATCCAGATGCAGCACGATCTCCGTGGCACCTGTCTGTGCGACGGCCTGAAGCGTCTTGCCGGCGTTCAGCGCCTGCAACAACTCTTGCTGATAGGGCGCGGGAAGTTTGGCACGCACCTCGAGAGCATCGGAGGGATAAAGCGTCAGCAGAGTATCGGCGCGCTTGACCTGATCGCCCGAGGCGACTTCGACCTGCGCCACAAAACCGGTAAACATCGCGGTTACAGCACTACGTTCCTGGTCCAGCTGTGCCTGGGTGAGAACCGCGCGGGCGCGTTCCAGGCGGGCCTCGTACTGCCGCAGACGTGCCGCGTGTTCATCGACGGCGAGCTGGCGGGTGGTGACGGCCAGCAACTGCCGCTGCCGGTTCTCACCCGCCTCATCCACAGCGGCATCGGAACCCAGTTTACGCTCACGCAGGTCACGCGCCCGCTTCACTGCACTCTCGGCCAGTTCGAGCAGTTTGCGTTCGTGCGCCAGCGCATCCTGATTGGCCGCGTGCTGCAGCTGCTCCCGTATCAGCTGCGCCTGTAGATCGTCGACGTCGGCCTGGGCCTGTTGTACAAGGGGAACAAAATCGCGCGGATCCATGGTGAGTAACAGTTGCCCGGGTTCTATGCGCTGCCCTTCCCTGACCTCTACCGCGGCGACGCGGCCATCGGCGGGCGCGGCGGCGCGCAACAGCTCGGGGGTCTCGACCCGGCCATACAGCGTCAACGTCGGGTACAACTGCCTGGGCTGCGCGATCAAGGTATCCACCCGCCACACCCGCTCGCGACTCTCCACCGGCTGTTGTACCGGTCCGCTGAGCTTCAGGATGACAAAGCTGCCGATACCCGTTGCGAGGATGGCCGCGGCAGTGCCGAGTTTGCGACTGATTCTGGACATAGGTAGCAATTTTCAGCGGTAAACACCATAAAGCGCCGCAGTGTATCAGAAAGGCTTTCGCAGACCGGTGTGATTTGCAGAGTGACGCATTGTATCGCATCAGCATGTGCGCAAAAACAGACTCTTGACTCTAATCCGGTAAACGGGGACAGAAGTCGCGCATGGCCTTCGGTGGAGCGCCAAACAAAAAAACACACTACAGGAACTGGGGACCTGTAGTGTGTTAGCAACACCTGAACTGTCGTATATGACAGACGGTGCGCCAAGCAAAGTAGTTGACCTACGCCAAGGAGCCAGTCCCTTTGTCGTCGCTGCGGCTTCCGGCAACGATGTAGACGATCGTGTCACTGTCCTCGTCGTCAAACCAGCACTGCATGGGTGACGAGCTGTTCTCAGTCGATATATTTGAACGACTGAACTTGCTCCGGCTTCCCTCGACGTTAATGACGAGCTCGCCATTGCTGTCGTGGTACCAGGTACTTTCGGCCAGAGCCTGCCCAGTGCCAAAAGCGGACACCAGACCGATCGGTACCAATTTCAATTATTTGCTGTTCATGGTAAATCTCCATAGATTCTGTCGTGCAGAGTTAACGATTTGAAGTAGAAACAGCAATGCCTGGAAGTCATGGTTTTCTCCATTCAGGTCGGCAAGTGACTCATTTGAAGCGCACCGCCCGAGCACCTGGTTTGCACCCAGTTGAGGGTGACAAGTTCTGCAGATAGTTCATGCTCCACTGGGTCGGTGTCGCAGTCCATGCACCTTCCAGGGCGCTGGTGAGCCTATCTATTGCACAGCGCCCTCAGGTAGAAGATGTGAAGATTATTCGTATGCTCCCCGAGCCTGATGGTTGCCGCTTTGCAGCTCAGAGTCGATGCCGATGCCGTTGACGCTGTTTATGACGCCCGGAGAGTTCGCTCACCACACTCCGGGCAAAATTCAGCCGCAACTCTTATCCAGTCTGATACACCTTGAGTGTTTACGGCGAGCGGTTAAACACTCAAGTACGTTTCACCCCTCATCGATTCCGCTATCGATGGGATTGTTTATGACTTGGTGTACTCTGCTGCCAGGAACAATTGACGACAGTATTTCTATGCCCTCCGCTTCAGCAGCCTGCATGGCAGCATCGTAGTATTGCGCGGTAGCTAGAATTTGCTGTTCGTAGTTACTCATCACGTTTCTCCTTGGGTCTTGATTGAGTTTGAGCTCTCGATGAAGCTGACATTCGTAATGATACATAAAAAATTCTATTTGTCTAGGACAAACTGTGTTATTTTTGGCTCACAGAGATCGAGGTAATGCCAGATGGTTGAAAACAAGGGACTCCTTTCTATCGGCGTGGTCGAGCGTGATACCGGTATCGGTCGTGACACGCTGCGGGTTTGGGAGCGCCGCTACGGATTTCCTGAGCCGGTGCGGAATGAAAAAGGCGAGCGTAAATACTCCGAAATGCAGCTGCGACGCCTGCAACGGATCCGGCGCTTGCTGGACATGGGCATACGACCTGGCAAGCTTTTACCCCTCAGCGAGGATGCCCTGGATGAACTCGAAGCCAGCCTGCAACCTGAAACGCCACAGCAACTGGATAAAACTGTCAGCGCCATGATTGAAGCCACTCGTTCTGCCGATGCCGGGCAGGTCGAAATCCTGTTCCGTACGCAATACGAAAAACACGGTATGAAAAGGTTTGTTCTCGAAACGGTCGTTCCGCTTCTGAACACGGTCGGCGAGCTTTGGATCGGCGGTGAACTTCAGGTGTTCCAGGAACACTTTTTGTCTCAACAACTGATCCGGTTTCTTAATACAGAAATAGCCAAAATCCCGAAAAGCGCTGAGGTACCGCTGGTGCTGCTGGCAACCCTGCCCGGTGAGGAACATACGCTGGGCCTGTTAATGGTGTCCGCCATGCTTTCATCCCAGGGCATTGCAGCCATCAATCTCGGCGGAGAGGTTCCGATGGACCAGATCAGCCGAGCGGTAGAGCAGTTTCATGCCGACGTTGTCGGCATTACCTTCAGTGGCGCCTACCAGTACAAGAATATCCGTGCACATTTGCTCGAGCTGCGCGAGTTAATAGCGGATGATGTTGAGATCTGGACAGGCGGGGAAGGCGTGCACCGCCTGCGTAAGCTGCCGGTCGGTGTCACCAAGTTCAAATCGCTGGCAGAATTTACAGTGCCACGCGAACACGTCGTGCGTTCCAACTGAAGACCCGCCGATGCTCACCCCGCCCCCCCCCGGACATTACCATACGGACAGCGAGGCAGGCCGATCCCGAATTACATTGGTCACTAAGCCACAGGCTATCCCATTGTTTCCGTAAGGTGACTGGCTATGCGGTTGTGTTATAAAAGGTACGCTGCCCATGACACAAGGACACGGCGATGAATGCTGTTGCCCCCTTTGCCTGCATGCAGGATGATGCCGAAAAGCTCATCTCCAGCTTGCGCAGGAAACTCACTGATGGCGGATGAACACAACAGGCCACCTGAAACAGACAGCGTGCGCAGTTACGCGATAAGACGCGTCAACCCATTTCTCGGCGTATTACAAGTTATCGACGGCCGGGGCGGGCGGGCGCTCAGCGCCAACGGTGTGGTCTGGGAAATCGAGATCCGTGCACAACGGCAAAGCAGCTGGGGCAGCCTGAATCGAAACAGCGGAGAAGTGGCTTATTACCGCTACGGCCAATGGTCGCAGGATGAGGGCCTGGTAACCCGGCCACTGGCATCCCAGCTCGACAGTGAATTCTTCACACAACAGTGCAGCCTGCTGATCGATTGTATCCGCGAGCGTCTCGGGCAACTGCCGTTCAAGCTGACAGACACCCTCGAGTTGTGGCTGTTCGATCAGGATGGACAGAGACCACTGGCGCTGCTGGCCTCGGCGATACCCGGCGGCACGCTGCCCTCGCCCGAACCCAGACACTGGTCTTCAGGTACCGGCGCTAATGGCTTACCCAGCCAGCGCCGCTACCCCGCCGCAAGCCAGCTGGAAACAATGGTCAGGCAGCGTGCCGGCTTCAATATCGCCAAGCACTGGATTGACCGGCAGCACGATGGCAGCGGCATCATCAAGGCGAGAAACAGCCGTTTGCAGGCGGACGAATTCCCGACGTTCCTGCTCAGCGAAGACTGGCCCGAGATGGAACAAGCCACCCTGGCCAGCGACTTTATCGAGTGGACGGCACCATCGCTGTTGACCCTGCAGAACCTCACTACGGCGGAGCGTACGCGCCTGGAAAACAGCCTCAACATACAGGCTGAGTCCGTTGAGCATCACTGGCGCCTGTATATTGGAGTTATCGATGAAAATCGCGTCAGGGCAGCACGCGTGCAGTGCCGTTTACACAAAGCCAATCAAGGCGGGAGGACAGCGCAATGACCGAACTGGGCCACGTGGTGTATTACGTACGCAACCTGGAAGCTTCGCTCAGGTTTTATCGTGAGGCTGTCGGTCTCGATGTCAGCGGGACGATATTCAATGGCCGCGCCGCGCTGCTGAGCGGAGGCCGCACACACCATGAGTTGCTGCTGATAGCAGTTGGCGACGCAGAAGGTCCTTTGACGGGAAAACGCATCGGCCTGTATCACGCTGGCTGGAAAATCGGTGAAAGCCTCGACGATCTGAAACAGGCCAGGGAGCGGATTCTCAAGCAGGGTTACACGATCGATGGTCAGTCCGACCACACCGTCAGCCAGAGCCTTTACCTGCGTGACCCGGACGGCAACGAAGTCGAACTGTTCGTCGACAATCCGGCCTTTGACTGGCGAGACGACAACTCATGGATGTCGGCACCGGTAAAACCGCTGGTATTATGAGATCTGCTGACCACGGGCGATAGATGTATGAATACAGATGATCTCGAGCGTGCCCTTGGCTCCTGGCAGTGCCGTGGGAAGGTGCCACCCGCAGCCGCGGTGGAGCCGGCCCCGAGGCAGGAATCGGTCTGGGATTACCCGCGCCCAGCGGGGCGGCTTTTACGGCGGCTGGATTACCGATGATATTGTCGGCCCGTTTAAGGGCGAACCCGGCACCGATGGATGGTAACAGGAGCAGTTTACACTGTCGGACCCGCACAGGGCGCTGTTTAAAAACTGTTGCCGGGGGGCGTTATTCCACGGGGTTCTCGAGTGTACCGATGGGCTCAATGGTTATCCTGACCACATCGCCCTTGCCGAGGAATCTTGGCGGCTGAAAACCCATGCCTACGCCCGCTGGCGTGCCGGTGGCGACGATGTCGCCGGGCTCAAGCGTCATGGTTCGGGACAAGGTCTCGATCAATGTCGGGATAGCAAAGATAAGATCGGCCACGCAACCCTGCTGGCGCAGTTCACCGTTGACCCAAGTCTGCACCCGCAAACGGGTCACATCGGGAATATCTTCCACGGTTGCGATTGCAGGCCCCATCGGACAAAAACCGTCGATGCTCTTACCGAGAAACCACTGCTGGTGGCTACGCTGCATTCGCCGCGAAGTGACATCATTGACGACGGTATAACCATACACATGTTCCATCGCCGCGGCCCGGGTAATGCCCCGCCCGCCTTGGCCGATGACCACACCGAGTTCACCCTCGTAGTCCACCGACCGTGTCGGATCAAGCCAGGCCGGGATCGGATCCCGCGGCCCTATCACAGACGAGGTAGCCTTGGTGAAAATAATCGGCCGTTCCGGAATAGCATCCCCTGCAGCCACAGGCTGGACTTCCTGCACATGCTCGCGATAGTTCTTGCCGACACAAAACAGATTCCTTGAGGGTCGCGGGATGGGCGCGAGCAGTCTCACCCTGGCTGCAGGAAACCGCCCGTTGCCGCTGGCGACCACTTGGCGGGCTTCATCCAGGGCCGGTCGACCAGCTGCGATAAAGGCCAGCATGTCACCCGGCAGTTGCGGCGCCACCTGCGAGAGGTCGCACACCTCATGCAGCAGTTGATCGAGTACGCCTATGCGGCGTTGCTCACCCTTGATAAAACTTATAAGGAGCATCTCACGTTCCGGTTCCCTTTCTGCGGTCGATTAATGGTTAAGCCTAAATACAAAACGCCGCTCTGCTATTATTACAATATTAACGCCCCACTGAACCAATGAGTATAGAGCCGCTGTCAAGTGAGAATAAAGAGGCTGCCGCAGGAGGTTTAGTTGAACTGCGACCATGACTGGATGAAGATGCCGCTACCATCCCGGGCGGCCGAGCCGAATCTGTTCGTACTGCTGCCGCTCTGGCGGCCGCAAAGGTCATCGGTGTTCGCCGTGACCTGGTGGTAGGCGATGCCGAGGAACTATTGCCGCAACTCCGCGTTCCGGGGCAGTATACGGTATAGAGGGCGACACCCTGAGCGGTTTTTCAACTGTTGCGCAGGTCCGTTCCGGGTCCGCGTCAAAGTAATCAGCATAGAACCTGGCGCGATAATCAAAAATATTCTCCAGCTTCGGCCGCACATAGACAGCATGCAGCATCGATTCGACCATCGCAGGTAAGGCGGCAGGCAAGGCATAAACGACCTCGTCCCTCACCTTGGTGCCGAGCGCACAGGATTCAAAGTGGTGTGTATGACGCCAGTAGGCATAGGGGCCTTTCAGCTGCTCATCGACGAAGCAAAAAGGTGGTTCATACATCGAGATGAGAGAACGCCAGCGCACCGGTAGACCGCCAAGCCGTATGGTGTAATCGATAACCCTGCCCTGTTTCATAATGATCGGCCTCGCTGTGATCACACGGAAGCCAAGACTCGGCGGCGTAATCATTGCCAGGTTTTCCGGACTCTCGAAAAAAGCAAAGATATTCTCCAACAGCGCGGGTACCGTCTGTTGCCGATCCAACCTGTGGTAGCGCACGTTGTTTCGATCAGTCATGCGATAACCCACAGCGGTCATCCTGGCACCGGCGTTGCAGACGCCAGGCAGCCCAGCGGCGATAAACGGTCTCCAGGGGACCTTCGAGCCGAAACACCCTGACCATGCCGGCAAGCGAGCGGTAATACGGCAGATGCGACCAAAGCTCCACAAACGCCTTGCTACCCGTCTGCCAGCGGCCCCTGGCATCCAGAACATGGAAACGCTGCATGGCCTGCTCCACTGTCAGGCCATAACTGCGTACGCTTTCCGGTTCCCTGCTAATGTCCAGCCAGAGCAGACGCCTGGTTCGCTCGATACGACGGTAATGCTCGATCTCCCGCCGACACATCGGGCAACCGCCATCGTAGAAGACAACGGGTTTTGCGCCTCCATTGACGGCGCCGGCAGTTATGCATTTCAAAACGGAAGTCATGGTTTTCTCCATTCAGGTCG
>Ga0193947_1000097_pt1 | contig 17575 bp, 14 predicted proteins | sample FRT_01_MG_FD_161267 | JGI IMG/M metagenome (GOLD analysis project Ga0193947, IMG submission 161267) | Sediment microbial communities from the Broadkill River, Lewes, Delaware, United States - FRT_0-1_MG | ecosystem: Environmental > Aquatic > Freshwater > River > Sediment | place: USA: Delaware... | reverse complement strand
CAGGTGTGCCCGGCGCCACGAGGATTCGGCGAGTAGCATCAAGTCAGCTCTCAGGGCATCTCGCAACTGCGACTCCTCTAGAACCTCCTCGAGCGCGTCGCAGTACATCTCGGCAGTCGCAGGAAACGCGAATTTCATGATCGTCTCTAGCATTTCACCGGCGGTATCACCCGCGCCCACTTCTGCCTGGATACCCGCGCGCTGCGCAAGTAGGTCCAGGCCCTCGATCTGGAAGGCCTCGGGTGACAAGGGTCTCCCGGCTTGCTCCGGCCAGTCGATCGTGATCCGGACAGGAAGGTGGAAATCTATGAACACGGGGCCGTCGTACTCCGTCCAACGACAGCCCACCGGATTGCCTACCTCGTCGAGCAAGTAGACGAGGTGATCCTCATCGCGCGCCGTTACCAGCGTGCACGAGAGATCCGGCCACCGGACCAGATACAGCGCCATGGTCACCTCCCAGGTATTTATGCGGGCAACACTGCGAAATCGCGTCGAATTCTCGACCCCGACGGCGAACAGCGTCTCATTCGCAGTTTACGTACTCAATCATGTTGCTGCCAATCGGGCATTCAACTTCAATGACTCTACAGTATCGGGTGCGGATATTGAAACAGGTCCAACCTTGCCGCGAGACTACATTGGACCGAGCGAGTGTGCCCAGGATACTGATTGGCGAAAAACGTAGCCACCTGATTGCGCCTGAGCTGCTTCCTCAGCACCGCCTTGCCTTGCTCATCAACCCCATGTACCTGAATAACGTTCTTTGCCAGATCCAGCCCAATTGTCGTAATCTTCATCGTGGTCGCCTCTCCTGGTTGGTGGAACATCACAATGCCCACTTTGGCACTTCGATGCCGTTTCAGGTAGGGGCGACCATCCCATTACCCTGGGTCGTTATGCTCCTTGCTGGCTTTGTAATATAAGAGTTTCATGTAGTACCGAGTTGGGGCGGTAACCTGCCGTTCGGCGCATCCTGAATCCCCGTTGCTCAAGAGGCCGGCAAAGGTAATAACCGGCCAGAAAAAGACCTTCCCGGGCGAATCGCGCACGGTGAAAATGCCGCAGTAGTTACCGCTCCAATTCCTACAGGCTGGAGCGATAGCCGGGTGGGTCTCTCACCCACTGGGAAAAACGCCGCCTTAGCACGGCGCACGCCAAGATCGGACATCGACGCCGGAAAAGAAAAAACATTCAAAGCTCGGCAAGCAGGCGCTTTTTTACCGAGGTGTTCTAACCGAATATCCTGTGTACCATCGCTTCTGCCCTTCTTACAGGAGGACGGCTTCTTTAGACGCCGGCTGCTACGTTAGTTGGTTGAACCGCAGGCTTCTATCACGTAGACATACCAGTGCTTTCCCGCAGAAATTCGGCTGCGGTAAGGCTCGCTGATCGCTGACTAGGAAATCGAAATCCATGACGATAAAACAATACTACCTACTGTTTGCCTTTGCTGCTGTTACGGTAATTGCGCTGCTTTATGGCGTTTCGCCGCGATGGTTCGCCAATACGTTCCTCGATGTACCTGAGATTCCGTTAGATTTTGCTCACATCCTTAGAGCTGTGATGTGCCTTTACCTTGCGCTTGGGTTATTTTGGCTGTTTTCCGCTTTCAGCGATAAATACAGAAATACCGCAATACTTACGACGATAATTTTCGCTGGCGGACTAGTGTTAGGTCGGATTCTTAGTTTGTTTACCGATGGTCAACCATCACCAATTCTACTGGTATACATCGCAATGGAGTTCGCTCTTGTTCCAATTGCCTCTTGGATCTTCAAGCTTCCTGATTAGCGCCAACATGTTTTGGACTGACTGCTTGCCCATTTTATATTTTTCCTCCCCCTAATCGTGCAAACGTGCTCAGTCAAGCCTTACTCGAAACTCCTTGATGTCTGCCTTGGGAGCGGACATTCCAGGTGAACAGTTTCCAGATAGGCTGAGCTTCCCTCACGCGTCATACTCTTCTGCCGTCAGGCAGAGAGGCTGAACGTCGGTGTCTGGGTCCGGCTACCTGTTCTGGTGCCCCCCCACCTGACCGCCGGCAGGCGTGGAAAAATTTGGCTGGACACTCCTACCCCAGGCCGGGTTTGCGGCCGGCGCGGCCTGCTGCTGCCTGGCGGCATCCTCCAGCATCCTGATGCGCTCCTTCATTCGTTCGATTTCCGCTGCATCGGCAGCGGTGCCGCTTGCGGGGGCAACATAGCCGGGACCACCGCCGTAGCCGGCGGGACCACCGCCGTAGCCGCCGGGACCACCGCCGTAGCCACCAGGACCACCGCCGTAGCCGCCGGGACCACCACGATAGTCATCGTAACGATCATTATCTTTGTTACCGCCCATCCACTTGGAGGGATTCATCATTTTGCCCATATCGATCGCATGGGCTGTACCGGCAAGCAGTAAACTGGATGCCACAATAACCGTACTTAATTTTATTGCCTTGATTCGCATATGCTGCTCCTTTGTCCAGATATCCAAGTGTCCCTGTCTTCCGGGGAAGCTCTGATCAAGCTTGTCCTTCCCGCAAAAGCGGAAAGCCACCATATCCAGAATCAGTAGATTGCTGGATCACCGCTTTCGCGGGGATGACTTGTTCAGAGATTATATAAGTATAGACAATGCAGATTTAATGTCGCTATCACTGATCTCCATATGGTCAGGAGCCACGTCCCGCCTTGGTTGACTTGCAATGCCACGGACACGTCCATGAGCGTTCGTCACCTCAACAGAAGTAAATAACAGATAACAGGCAGCTACTCGACCGGCTTGGATACAACCCATACCTTTTTTACGCTATCCCAGCCGCATTCCCCGGGAGGGTCGTATACCAGCCAATCTCGCTAACCCACCAAATGAACCGGCGACCCGAAGGCCACCGCTGTGGATGCTGTATTAATTATTTCATCGTTGGCGTAGCTGCTGTGATCGGTTGAGTTATTGCTAGCGGTTGCTGTGTCTTCAGCCAGTCTTGGTACTGGTCCATGTGTGCGTAATCACTCGTCGGAAAACTTGACCCAGCACCTTCGTATACGATGCAGTCGTTCAGTAGCTGTTCCGGCATTGACCCTGGACAATTAGCCAATGCCAATCCGCTTGCTGTGATCGTAAATAGAAATAGACCCACTTCTGCGCAGTTCATCATTTCCATGACATTTATCCTTTCGTGACGGTTATGCGCTCCGTAGCGATGCGCACTATACGTAAAATCTTATATGTCTTAAATCCGTTTTATGGCGGGAAGGAGTAACCGTCAACTTTGACTTTTAAACCTAACCGAACGGTCGTGCTGTGTAGCACCTGCCGATCAAGATTTCTGCGGGAGCAAATAGAGAGGGGAAAGCACCGCGAACACTAGCACCCTTAGCGAGGGGATGCTATGAGTATATTTACTTGCACAAAAGGCGAAGCCGTCCTGAACGATAGCAAAGGGTCGATGGTAGCCTATCCACTCCAATCCCCTAAATATGCTGCATGTAGATCCGCTTAAACTGAATGGCTAAAATCACCTTTTGAATTTCTCACCATGCGATCCATCACTTCATTATTTTCGTTCAATAACTCTACCTCAAGTGGCATCTTGCCCATGGCATGTGTAGCACAGGAAAGGCATGGGTCATAAGCGCGTATTGCAACCTCGACCTGGTTCAGCAACGGCTCTGTCAGCTGCCTGCCATCGAGGTACTGGCTAGCCACTTGGCGGATTGACTCGTTCATTGCCTGGTTGTTGTTGGTGGTGGCGACAATCAGATTGGCCTTCTCGACAAGGCCATCGGTGTTGATTTCGTAGTGGTGGAACAAAGTGCCGCGCGGCGCCTCGATCACACCGACGCCGCGGTTCTGTAGTTCACCCCGTAGCAGAAGGTTCGCACCAAGCAGGTCGGGATCGCGCAGCAGGTCACGAATGGCTTCGGCACAGCAAAGTAATTCGATCTGGCGTGCCCAGTGATAGGCCAGTGTCGCTTGCAAAGGCTGTCCATTGCCGATGACACTAAACGCGCGACGCTCCTGCTCGGCTAGTGGCGTGTTAAAGAAATCACAATTGTTGACCCGAGCGAGTGGTCCGACGCGATACCAGCCTTGCTCGCTGCCGAGGGACTCGATAAACGGGAACTTCATGTAGCTCCAGGTCTTAACCCCCTCGCGCAGGAACTGTGCGTAGTTAGTGTAGTCGACGTGGTCAAAGATTGTTTTACCAGCAGCATCCCGGGCTCGCAGGCCACCATGATAGATATCAAACCCGCCGTCTGCTGCAACCATGCAGAGCATGTTGCTGTCGACAGTTGCGAATTCCATATGGTAGTCGAACTGTTCGAGAAAAATCTGCTTAATGAGCGCCACCGAGCCTTGGCTCCAGCTAACGACCTGCTCGATATCCTGCTGCAGGTAATCGCGCTCCTCACGGCTCAGCGATTTGTTGACACCACCTGGAATCGCACCGGTGCCGTGGATGCGCTTGCCGGCAGTGACCCGAATCACCTCCTGCCCGTACTTACGCAGCATTACACCCTGTTTCGCAATTTCCGGATGGTCATGAATGACGCCAACGATGTTGCGGTGGCGAACCTTGTCATCGAACCCGAACAGCAGGTCTGGGGAACACAGGTAAAAGAAATGCAGTGCATGGGATTGCAATGTCTGCCCATAGTGCATCAGGCGACGCACCTTTTCTGCCGTTGGTGTGAGCTCGCGTGCTCCGACCAGCATGTCGGTCGCCTTGGCGGCCGCAAGGTGATGGCTAACCGGACAGATGCCGCATAAGCGCTGGACCAGCACAGGCAGTTCCCAGTAGGGTCGGCCCTGAATGAATTTCTCGAAACCGCGGAACTCGACGATGTGCAGGCGCGCTTGCTGGATATGGTTGTCCTCGTCCAGCAGCAGGGTGACCTTGCCGTGGCCTTCCACCCTAGTCAGCGGCTCTATGACCACCCGCTTCAGCTCTTCCGGATTTTTCGTTGTCTCCAATGAATGCATAGTTGCAGCCGTATTGTGTGTTACTTACTATTCAGAATAGTCAAGGATGTAAACGTTAGCGGAGAATGAAGCCGAGAATGTCACCATTATTGGATTACCGACTAAGGACCGACCCGGGAATGACTGCAGTACAAACCTGCCGTTCGTGACCTGGACAGACCCTGTCACTGGTGCAGTCTTGTAGGGGTAAAACCGTCCATCTCCCGTCCTTTAGAGAAATCTCATATAAGGCTTTCCTGTAGTACCGGGTTCGGCCAAAACCAGATCAAAACACGGCACAAATTTGACCCGTTACTGCTAATAAGATTTAATTCCTGTCCTAAAATAAATGCATCCTGACTCGTATAATTTCACCAAAGAGACGCAGTAAAAAAATGGGTCCAATAAAAAGGCAGCATGGGGAAAGGCGTTGGGCGATGCCCATTGAGTTTCCACTAACGGACAAGGATGGCGGCCATGTCGAGCGCGATCGTCGTACTGGGGTTGATCGGCGGAAAGCTATCGCTTCTCTGGAGGAGATCCTGATTCTGCATTCCCAGTTATCATCAGAAGACCCTGAACGTAAGCAGTAGTGGAAAAAGCAACAACCGGCCAAAAGCCTCCGTTCACTACAGGTAATCGGTACTGACTTGCGACGAAAATACGACCTTTAACGCCATACAAAAACGGGGCCCGAAGAACCCCAAAGTGCGCATTACCTTGCTAAACTGCTTTAAGTTTAGCGATTTCCATTAGGCTGAAAACATTATAGGCTACGGGTGGCCTGGGAATTTGAATAACACCAAGTCATCGTTCAGCCCAACTCAAAACATGGCTTCTCTTTCTCAATTTCACCCGTTATCACTGGGGTTTCCGCAAGGATCGTCGTCAACTCGCTGAGTGTGCGGAACGATCGTATCTTACCGGTTTCAACCGTCTGTACGAGTCCAACTAATAAGTCTGGCCGATATTTGTCTCTGCGGTATATACGCACGATGTAGTTTTCCATATGGATGCTCCATTTCCGTTATGCGTCCTTGGGTGGAGGCAGAGACGGCAATCCGGAAGCCGCCGTCTCTGTTAACACTACTTTGAAGGTTATGCGGCTAATTTTCTTCTGGATACTCCGATCAGTTCCAGTAAGCCGGAACCCAAGAGGTAGAGCACCGAGGGTAGTGGTATTGAGGTTACTTGCATGTCACGTACACGACAACATGGACGAAGGTTCACAGACAGTCGCATTTTTGTTTAAGTCACGGTGGATAACGGAAAGGAACTGACCCAGGCCGGGTAAAAACATGAAAATCGCTGCCAGATGGGGCAGTAGCCGCAACGACAGGGATTCTCGACGCCATCTGGCCGTTATTTTTCAACACGTGCAATGTTGATGTATCGGGAAGCTTCTGAACACTCGCGCCTTAAAAACCTCTCGTGGGCGTTGAGTACGCGTATTTTTTGGCGAAGATACCGGCTCCTATGCCTGTATCGCTCGAATCAATAGCTTGGTGCCCAGGATGCTCATCACGCGTTTCAAGTTGTGCGCGAGTACGTGCAGACGTGTTTCAGGGCTTTCATCTGAAAGTGGATGTGCTCCATCCCGGCTTTCAGTATTCCTAAATGCGGATGTCGTGAGCGGCTGCGGTCTGGTTCCTTCGCTAAGCCGTCAGTTGAGTCAAAGTGCCAATCGTAGGGCCGTCTCTGGGGTTCGCTGTTGACGGTCGCGACGGGGAATGGATGACCGTTTCATCATTCCAGGATGCCGTTTCTTAGAGCAAGTGTATATACTAAGAAAAATCTGATGTTGAACGAAGGACAATGGCCGATGAGGGATCTGTGCCGGTTGAGGAATTGGAAGAGTTCGGTCGGAGGCTGGGCATGTCTGGTGCTTGTCGGCTTGTCCCTTTGCGCGAGTAGGCTAGCGGCCGCAGACATCGCCCCGCGGGGCAAGATCGGGATAATCGGGGACAGTATTGCCGCCGGGACACACAGCTCCGAGATGTGCCGCAACCAGGATATCGTCAACTGCATTCAGGACCTTGCCGGCCAGCAGAGCCGCGAGTGGAGCTACGCGGGCGGTCGGCAGAACTGGTCAATCGCCAGCATGCTGGGATACCCACCTGCTCGGGTTGTCGATGCGTCCGGCGATGGCGAGGAGTGGAAAGATGCGTTTGAGCAGGCTGTGCGGATCATGGTCGATTCGGAGGTGGAAACCGTTTTTATTGGTCTCGGTGCCAACGATGTTTGTCAGGCGCGCGGCCACAACTACATCGGCGATCTGGATGTCGTCGCCTCGTTTATCGATGACACCCTGAATTATCTGACAAACACCCTTCCTCCCGGCGGCTCGATTTACTGGAGCGGCGTGCCGAATGTTGCGCAGCTGCACGAGCTGATGCGCAATCGTGATCACAATATTTTCTTCGAGACCTGTCAGGCCACTTGGGACCTGGACAACAACGACGTGAAGCTCGAGGTGGCGGAAGATGCCTGTAAGCACTATTTCAGCAACAGGTTCTGCGAGACTGCCGCTGGCCAGGGTCAGGCCGCGGATCTGCTGGTCGAATTGCTGCTTGATACCTGGTTTGATATCAAGGGGGCGCAAGGGCCCTGCGGGAAGATACTGGACAGCGGTTCGACTGACCAGGATCGACTCGAGGCGCGGAACTTCACTATTGAACTAAATAGCCTAATGGCACGAAAGGCCAGAGAATGGTCAGGCCGGAATGGTATAGATATTCGTTACAGTGACCGTATCTATAATGCGTCCCCGACTGTTCAACCTCATCACCTGTCCCGCATGGACTGTTTTCACCCGAGTCGCAGCGGACAAATGAAATTCGCCTACGAGATCTGGAGCGGATTCAATCAAGGCCACGAACAGATCAAAGACATCTTTATCGATGAATTCGATTCCACAGACTATTGCACGCAAGAATTCGGTAGTTGGGGTGGTTGCTGGCTTGAAGCCAACGATGATACTGCAGCTACCAGCGGTGATATCCAGATTGTCGATAAGGTATTGTCCATGCGAAGCGGAGGGAAGCAGATCTCGCGAACGATGAACCTTCAGCGCGTTGATCAGGCCTGGATATCCTTCAACCGCCGTCGTGACAATCTCGATCATCTGGGGGACTTTGTCGAATTCCAAATATCGCCAGATGCCGGCCAGACATGGCAGCTGCTGGATCAGTTCGTCGGTGAGTCCACCGACACTGGTTTTCACCGGGGTAGTTACTATGACATCAGCGCATACGCCACTGCCGATACAGTTATTCGATTTGCCAGTTCCAGCGGTATGGGCGTAAACGACCGTCTTTTCTTCGATAATGTGAAAGTTGTGTCCTGGAACACTAGCGCCAGCGCGCAGGCAACACAGGTCTTCAATGAAATCGTACTGGATGGCAATTGGACATCGGTGAATGTGCCGTCTGGCGATTCAGCGCCAGTGGTGTTTATGGGGGTTGCGGGTGACACTGATGGTGGCGCAGGTCTGGCGGCGGTGAACAATGTTGGCACCAATCATTTCGATGTACAACTGCAGGAGCTCGGTGGTGGGGGGCTGGTTTCTGAAGAACGTGTGCCCTACCTAGTGCTACGGACCGGTACTTACGTCATGCCGGACGGTAGCCACTGGGAGGTGGGTAGATTCGATATCCCTGCGCACGGCGTCTGGCAACCAAAGGTATTCAAAACACCCTTTGCAGATCGGCCGTTTCTGTTTCTTTCCCTGCAAACAGGCAAAAATGCCCAGATCCCCGTTTTAAAGGCAAGAGCCGTTGCTACAACAGGCTTCGAGGTGGCATTATTCCAGCAGGCGAACGACAGTTCAACGGGGTTGAGTGAAACGGCCGCTTACCTGGCAATTCACAGTCCAGGTGATGCGGGAGCAGTCCGAATCGCAGACACTGAACAGTCCTATCGTCTGCAGCGGGAATTGCTGGATGGTCAGTGGACGCTTGTTTTCGATACCTTCCTGCGTTTGCGGGATGGCGGGTCGGGCGACGATGGCATTAGCGCGGAGACACACGATGTGCTCGACCTGGGAGGGTATGTATTTGCCCAGCAGGTTAGCAGCAGCGGGGCTGACCTGGCAGTACCGCAACGCATTGTGGCGAGCGGTAGGGGCATTAACGCCGCCGTTCTTCCGGCCAGTCGCTCAGTACAGCTCGGCAGCAACGCGTCGGCTTTTGCTGCCATCATCAATGCGTCTAGTGACGCCGCCACTGACTGCAGTATCGCGCCGTTGACGAACGTGCCGGCGGACTTCTCTTATCAAACCACTGATCCGACAACGAATGCGCCGGTGGGTTCACCAAATACACCGGTGGATATTGCCGCCGGTGGCTTACAGACATACGTGATCGCCTTTACGCCGACTGCGGCATTTAATCCGACTGCCGTGAAACTGGCCTTTGACTGCTCCAACAGCAATCCTGCACCCGTGATATCCGGCGTGAATACGCTGTTGCTGTCGGCATCGAACATACCGGTGCCCGACATCCTTGCGCTGGCGGCCACGCCGAGTGGCGATGGCATTGTGCAACTGCCAGGCACCTTCGGTGTCAATGCCTTATCTGTCGCGACAGCCAATATCGGGGTCGGCGGCAATATTACAGTCACAGCGGATACGGGTGATGCGGCTTTGCCGCTGACTTTGTTGGTCTGTGAAACCGATCCCGTCAGCGGTGCCTGTTTTCGCCCCCTGGCAGACAGTGTGACTTCCTCAATGAGTCCCGGTGCCACGTCGACCTTTACCATCGTGGTCAACGGGGGCGGTTTTGTGCCTTTCAACCCGGTGACTCATCGTCTCTTCATCCGTTTCAGGGATGGTGATGGCGTGATTCGCGGATCTACGAGTGTAGCAGTGCATACGCAATAGCGATCCAGGTGGAGGCAGGTTCCACCACTACGGCATTGAGTCATGCCCCTCTCGGTAGTACGAATTACCGGCTTCAAACGGCAACTATTGCATTTTCACCGTTACCAAGTCATCCGGGAAGGGCAGATTCTGGCCCATTTTGTTCTCTAATTCCTGGGCGACCGAATCTTTACCTCACGACACCACCCAGTCTGCATGATCCGTGCAATGCCGGCGGCATCGTTACCGTCACTCTTGTTGATTTGCATGCACAAGGCGACTCGGGCATGGATGGCATCAATACAGATCACCGGCCCCGCTGTGCCAACTCCCGCCACAGCCAAAGGGAGTCTCTGAACAAGTCAGCAGAAGTTGTCTTCGTCGGTTTTCTTTTTCCATCCACCCCAGTTTCATATCGCGCTTATTTCCGTCCGCTTTAGCAGTGCCCTCAATTATGACAGAATGCTGGACTCATTCAGAGGTTCCCTGAATTCCGCCATGGTGAAGAATTTCTTAATTTCGCTTACTGGGCTATACTGAACCCCGCTGAGATGCTTTGGTGAAAGCACCCAGAGCGTGTTCGTCACACTTCAGTTGCTGAAAAGCGTTTACAGTTCAAGTCTAACGAGCATCTGCACTTTTAACGCGGAGATGAGTGATGTTGTTCTACAAGGGCATTGCAGTTGTGCTTGTCGTCGCACTGCCGACATCGCTTGCGCTAGCTGAATCTCTTAAGTTCACCGAACAGACCGCCAACGGCGTTTTCAAGATTCTAGACCAGGATAACTCTGGCGGGAACTCGTCGGGTGATGTCGAGCTCTGGAGTGCACCAGCAGTCGATTCAAAAGGTAACGAGATCGGCAGGTCTTCAGGCCGCTGCCTTTTTATCTCTGAGACTGAGAAGCATTGTACTCGGACGCTGAGCACGGGAGAGGGCGCGCTAGTATTTGTCGGCTATGTCGACAATAGTAAGCCTCAACGCCACTACACAATCGTTGGCGGTGACAATTTCTATGTCGGTGCTTTAGGTTCCATGATTGCCACTGACAAGTACAAAGAAGAAGGTATTTACGAAATCGAAATGCCGGGCAGCGCGGCGCCGGAGCGGAACTCGGAACAGCGCATCGCCCAGCTCGAGCAGGAAAACGACCGGCTCAGGCAACGTATCGCGAAACTGGAGCGCGACCTCCAGGCGGGCCGCAAGCCCGTCAGCAGAGCGGAGGCCATCGTCCGCGCGCTCGCCGGCAACAAGCCCCCGCCACCCGCGACTGCCTCAAAGGAAGTATCGAAAGTCGACACGCCGGTTGCCGTCGCTGATGGGCCATCCAACGAGCTGAAGCTGACGGACGCTGAGGTCGAACCGACCGGCAGCGACAACCACTTCCGCTTCAGCTTTTCGGTCATTCATCCCGGCAACGAGGCAGACCAGGTGGTGGGCACCATCTGGATCGCCGTCAACGGGCTGTCGAACGGCAAACCAGTGCGGCTCTCGCTCAATCAGGTCTCATCGGAAACGCGCCCCTACCTCGATATGCGTTTCACGGGGCAGCAGGGTGTCGAAGGCGAGCTGACGCTGCCCCCGGACTTTGAACCAAAGAACATCGCCATCGAGGCCAAGCCCTACGACAAGAAGTACCGCGGCGCCAGCGGCAAGTTCGACTGGACCGCGGACGACTAGCCGAACAGGCAACGGCCTGCCGGGCCAGAGCGGAATCACCTCTCCCCATCAAATCGGCCGGTGTCCATTGTCCATGCCGCTGTGAAGGAACCGATCACGGCGCACCTTTTCGCCTGGTGTCCAGCCATTCCAGCATGTAGCCGAAGGACTACAAAGGGTCCGGACTGTGTGAAAACTCGCTTCATTGCTCATTATGAAGCGATGCCAGACAATAAGCGGTTGCGGTAGACAGGCACAAGGCTTTCTTGCTGTTTATGGTGTGTTAGGCAATCTGTTTAAGATTCGGTCGGCACTTGACGCGAGCGATTCTATTCGCGATGGACTGGTCAGATTGTTAATGGTTGGCAAAATGTAAGGGATCAAAAACGTCTCGCAATTTTACAGATTGATGGAATATGTCAAGTGACTGGAGCTCTTGTTTGCTAAAGAACGCGATGTCTTCGCACTCATCGGTAGGGGAAAAGTGAAGATTTGCAAATGCTACCTGGTACCCAAGTACAACCGAGTAATACCAATCCATATTGCGTCTGTTCTCAAAGCGTGCGGTCCACACGTAAACCGGTTGTGCGGACACTGAAACGACGTCCAACCCCATTTCCTCTTCCACTTCCCGTTCCAGCCCAGTACGAGCGTCTTCGCCAAAATCGAGACCGCCACCCGGTAGCTCCCATTTGCCGCTCAGGTTTGCTGATTCCTTCACCAAAAGGATTTTTCCATCCTGTACACAAAGCCCCTTTACCGAGATACGGTAAAAGCTGTCAGGGAAATGTTTCGATTTCATCACCGGAATATACCTGTGCTGTCAAAACGCGCATCCGTATCGCTATATCAACATCTTACCATCTATTATTTGCGCCACGACGCCTTAACCGTCATAACGATTGAACAGCGCGCTGGTTGCTTATCTACTGGTTTTAAGGCGCTCCCAGAATTTCTGGTAAACGGTAATCGACTCGCCAACATCAGTCTGGAACTCGGAGTTTTTAAGATCGGCAGCAGTTGGATAGACGCTGCGGTTGTTGCGTACATCCTCATCCAATGTGGCCACCGCAGCCAGGTTGGGTGACGCATAACCGATCTCTTCGCTGATGCTTGCGGCGACCTCGGGCCGCAGGATGAAGTCAATAAACTTGTGGGCGTTCTCCACGTGGCGTGCGTTACCGGGAATAACCAGACTGTCCAGCCACAGAATGACGCCCTCATCGGGATAGATGTATTCGATGGCCGGGTTTTCCTGTCTGGCCATATAGGCTTCGCCATTCCAGATCATACCGGCATCGGTCTCACCTTCCAGGTAAGGCATCCGGGGCGCCTCCGAGTTATAGGCGCGTACATTGGGCACCAGTTTTTTCAGTTCATGGTAGGCCGCCTCGATATGGACGGGATCCGTATCGTTACCGGAATAGCCCAGTACGCGCAAAGCCATGTGGAACACTTCGCGCGTATCGTTGGTCAGCAGCAGGCGGTCCTTGAATTCCGGTTTCCATAAATCCCGCCACTTGCTGATCGTTCCCGGCTTGACCTTGTCGGTATTGACGGCGATGCCGGTGCTGCCCCAGAGGTAGGGCACGCTGTAGCTGTTGTCCGGGTCAAAGGGCTGATTGATCAGCTTCTCGTCCAGGTTGCCGAAATTCTTAAGCCGGCTTTTGTCGATTTTGGCCAGCAGACCCTCACGGCGCATTTTGCTGACGTAGTAGGTTGACGGTACCGCCAGATCGTAGCTGTTGTTGCTGTCAAGCAGTCTGAGCTTGGCGTACATCGCCTCGTTGCTGTCATAGGTGCTGTAGACTACCTTGATGCCGGTTTCCTTGTGAAACTGCTCGAGCACGGTTTCCGGCATGTATTCCGACCAGTTGTACAGATAGAGCAGTTTTTCTTCCGCCGTAAATGCGTTACTGCTCAGCAGGCAGATGGCCCACAGGGTTTTCTTCAGAATTTTCATGTTCTTCTTCCTCTCTTCCGGGTCAGGAGATATTGCGAGCCGATGAGTGCGACCAGTGACAGAATCAGCAGAACCGTAGCCAGGGCATTGACCTCGGGTTTAATACCCAAGCGTACCATTGAATAGATACGCAGCGGCAATATTTCGAAGGTCGGACCGGTGACGAACATGCTCACCACCACGTCGTCCAGTGACAGGGTGAAGCCGAGCAACCACCCGGCCAGTACCGCGGGAAAAATGATTGGTAACAGCACCGTAACGACGGCGCGAAAATCAGTGGCACCGAGGTCGCGCGCTGCTTCCAGCATCTGTGGATTAAAGCCGCTCAGTCTGGCATACACTGTGATCACCACAAAGGGCAGGCAGAAGGTGATGTGAGCGAGCAGCAGTGATACATAGCCCAGTTGAACGCCGATGAGTATGAACAGTGCCAGCAGTGAAATGGCGAGCACAATGTCGGGGGACATCATCACCACGAACAGCATGCCGTTGAGAAATCTCTTGCCCCGGAAGCGGTAGCGGTACAGCGCAATCGCGGTCAAGGTGCCGATCAGCGTCGACAGGATGGCAGCGCTGACGGCCAGCAGCAGTGTGTTCATTGCGGCCTCGAGCAGGGCGCTATTGTGCCACAGCCGCTCGTACCAGTGCCAACTGAAACCGCCCCAGCGGTACGGATTTTTCGAGGCATTGAATGAAAAGACCACCAGCACACCGATGGGCAGGTAGAGCAGCAAGTAGACCAGCCACAGGTAGGTGTATTTAAGCCAGTTCAGCATGGGCATCGGGGCGCCGGATCAGTTTGACGCTCAGGTAGTAGGCATAGAGCAGGATGCCCATCGCCAGTGTTAGCAACAGGCTGGTTGCTGCACCGAAAGGCCAGTCGCGGGCATCCAGAAACTGGTTCTTGATGACATTACCGATGAGCAGATTCTTGGCTCCGCCCAGCACGTCTGCAACATAGAACATGCCGACCGCCGGCAACAGCACCAGCAGGCAGCCGGCGATAATGCCGGGCAGGGTCAGTGGCAGCACCACACGCCGGAAGGTCTTCCAGGGATCGGCGCCGAGGTCGCTGGAGGCTTCCAGAAGATCCGGGCGCAGTTGTTCGAAAACCGCATACAGTGGCAAGATCATAAACGGCAGTAAAATGTAGAACAATCCTGCAATGACCGCAGCCTCGGTGTACAGCATGCGCAGGGGGGTGTCGATCCAGCCGAGTGACAGCAGGGCCTGATTCACCAGGCCGTTGGTTGAAATCAACAGTTTCATGGCGTAGGTGCGTACCAGTGAATTGGTCCAGAAGGGCACAATGACCAGGAACAGCAGATACGGTTTGAGCGAATCGCGCAAGCGGCTCAACAGATAGGCAAAAGGATAGCCGATCAGCAGACACAACAGGGTTGTCACCACAGCCATGTACAGGGAATGGCCAAAAACGGCAAGGTAACCAGGATCAAACAGCCGTAGATAGTTTTCGGTAGTTACCTGCCAGCGGATGAAATGGGTGTCATCGCGGGTCAGAAAGCTCGTCACGATAACCAGCAGGTTGGGAACCAGCGCGAACAGCAGTATCCAGCCCCAGATCAGGACCAGCACCGCGGTTTTGAACGGCTTACGCAGTCTCATTCGCCAGCAACACTTCCCAGGTCGGCACCCAGCTTATGCGCACCCGCTGGCCCAGCCGGTAGTCCAGGTCGGGGGCATCCTCATCGAAAAATTCACTGGCCAGCAACTGCTTCCCTGATTCGAGCTGGATCAGGGTTTCCAGCATCATGCCCTTGTAATTGCGTTCGATAACCTGCCCGGGTAGACCGCGCTCGCTGTCCGCCGGCAACAGGCGCATGTCTTCGGGACGTAGCAGCGCGTGAATGTGCTGGCCTGGCTGGAAATGACCGGCACGGCTGCTAAACACGAGGCGCTGTCCCTCAACGTCGCCGAGCATACGCCGGTCGTCCAGCAACTCGTAGACCTGGACATCGAACACATTGATTTCGCCGAGAAAATGTGCAACAAACAGATTGGCGGGTGATTCATAGACATCGCGCGGGGTACCGATCTGTTCAATGCAGCCGTCGCGCAGTACTACCACACGGTCTGACATCGACAGCGCCTCTTCCTGGTCGTGGGTGATAAATACAAAGGTGATACCGAGTTCACGCTGCATGCGCTTCAGCTCGTTCTGCATCTGTTTGCGTAACTTGTAGTCGAGGGCGCTCAAAGGTTCGTCGAGCAGCAGCACGCGCGGACCCTTGACCAGGGCGCGGGCGATGGCGACACGCTGCTGTTGTCCTCCCGACAGTTGATCCGGTTTGCGTTGTGCCAGATCCTGTAACTGCACCATGTTCAGAATACGGGATACGCGTTCATGAATCTCGGCGCCAGGCCGCCTTTCGGCGCGCAGGCCATAGGCGACATTGTCGAAAACACTCATGTGCGGGAACAGGGCATAGCTCTGAAACACGGTGTTGACCGGGCGCTGGTTCGGGTCGAGTCTGCTGATGTCGTCGCCGGCCAGTAGAATGCTGCCGGCGTCGAGACGTTCGAAACCTCCGATCAGGCGCAGAATGGTCGTCTTGCCACAGCCGGATGGCCCCACCAGGGTGACAAACTCGCCGTGATAGATATCCAGATCCAGACCCGGCAGTACCATTCGGTTGCCGAACGCCTTTCTCACGCCCCTCAACTGTATGATTTTCTGTCTGTGCGGGGGCATGATCGCGTTTCCCAAAAACCGGAATTTTCCAGCACTCGGCCTTTTTTGTCATGTGTTTTCGACAGACCCATCCGTCTGCAGGCAGTAGCAGGCGGGTGCCCGGCCAACTGCAAACCCCTGATTATTCTCCTCCTGCCATCGCCACTGGTGAATCGCATCGGTACCCGCAAAACAATCAACCATGGCTTGCGAAATCAAGGGAAAATAACCATGGCAAGTCATACACGCTTTACGCATAATACGGCGCTTTTCCGGGGGCTCCCATGTGGTTCAGAAACCTTCAGTTATACCGTCTCGAGCAACACTTTGACCTGTCGCCTGAGGCGCTTGACGAACGCCTGCTTAAACAGGCGTTCAGGGAAATCAACCCTGGCGAGACAGCGACTGCCGGATGGGTGCCACCGCTTGGGCGCAATGGCCGGCAGCTTGTTCATGCCGCCAACGGACGCATCATGATCTGTGCACGCAGGGCCGAGAAAATCATTCCCGCCGGTGTGGTGCGTCAGTTGCTGGACGACCGGGTTGCAGAAATCGAAGCCGCCGAATCCAGGGATGTGAAGCGGCGCGAAAAGATGCGTATGAAAGACGATATCATTGTCGACCTCCTGCCCCGGGCGTTGATCCGCATCACCGATCAGTACGCCTATATTGATACCACCAGTGATTTGCTGGTGGTGGACAGTTCCTCCGCCACCAGAGCCGAGGCACTGATCAGCCTGCTGCGTGATACGCTGGGCAATCTGGCCGCCTCGCCGGTGCAGGTGAAACATTCAGGCAGAGACATCATGACCCGCTGGCTGGAGGGCGAGCCTATGCCGGCGGATTTCGAGCTGGGAGAGGACTGTGAGCTGATGCACCCGGATCCTGAAGGCGGAGTGATCAACTGCAAGCGCCAGGATCTTTCTGCCGCAGAGATTCGCAATCACATAAAAAATGGCAAGTATGCGGTCAAGCTGGGTATCCATTGGAAACAGCGTCTGTCCTGCATATTGCACGAAGAGTTGTCCATCAAACGACTGCGTTTCGAGGGTATCATCACTGATGAAGCCGAGGATGCGCCCGCCGACGACCCGGCAACACGTTTCGATCTCGATTTTTCCCTGATGACACTGGAGCTGTCTGACTTCCTGCCTTCGATGCTACATGCCCTGGGGGGTGAACATCAGTCGTGATCGTTACTTCTGGAGTCATGAATTCATCGTTAAAACCTGTGTGGTGAGAATGCCCGTAATAACCCTGGCGGGCTTAACCGCCATCAACCCGCTTGCACGGCAATTGAATTGATGCAGACAATAAACCGCATGACCGGGATGCAGAACAGTTCTGCTATATTTTACCTGCAATAAGGCAGTAGGGATGCAAAACATGTTTTGCGTAGTAACCATATTTCTTTTGAGCTTCCAAGCAGTAGTCGGCTATTAAAGGGCAGGT
>Ga0193947_1000095_pt1 | contig 17921 bp, 18 predicted proteins | sample FRT_01_MG_FD_161267 | JGI IMG/M metagenome (GOLD analysis project Ga0193947, IMG submission 161267) | Sediment microbial communities from the Broadkill River, Lewes, Delaware, United States - FRT_0-1_MG | ecosystem: Environmental > Aquatic > Freshwater > River > Sediment | place: USA: Delaware... | reverse complement strand
AACAAATCGCCTCCCTCACCCATCACGGGGAGGCGATTTGTTTTTGGAACGAGAGGTGTACCCGGGAGGGGCGGCTCTCAAACCGCGACCCGAGGCGCGCTCCTACGACCGGCTCAGAAGATTGCTCACGACGTGCCCCGCGATATTCGGGTTCTCGCGCAGCCGCCGCATCGAGTAGGCATACCAGCGATCACCGAACGGCACATAGACACGCAATGGATGACCGCGCGCAACGAGCTCGCGACGCAAGGTGCCGGCAACACCCAGTAGCATCTGGAATTCATAGCGATCCTCGTCCACACCCGACTTATCAATGACGGCTTCGGCATATTCGACGAGCGACGGATCATGCGTTGCGATCGCCACGCGGCGCGCGCCGCCCTCAAACAACTGCTCAAGTAAGCTATTGAATGAATTGCGTATTTCGTCCGGATCGACAAACGCGATTGCCTCGGGCTCGACGTAGATGCCCTTGCAAAGGCGGACGTCCGTCACTCCCTCGTCCAGCAGATCGGCAATGTCCTGTTCGCTGCGGCGCAGGCAGGACTGGATCACGATACCTACGTTGTCGAACTCTCTTCGCATTTCGCGATAAACGTCCAGCGTCACCGAGGTCACGCTCGAATCTTCCATATCGATTCGAACAAACCGGTCATGATCGGCGGCACAGGCGATGAGCGTTCGGATAGCCTGCCGGCACCCCTCGACGTCGAAGCGCAGCCCCAGTTCGGAGAGCTTCACCGAAATTCCGCAGTTCAGGGATTTCGCATGGATGTCGCGAATGGCCTTCAGATACAAATCGACCGCCGACTTCACCTCGTCCCGGTTGGTGCTGTCTTCGCCCAGAACGTCGATAGTCGCGGTACAGTCCGAGGCGTTCAGCTCGCGAACCGTGCGGTAGGCATCCTCGAGATCGACGCCGGCTATATAGCGACGCGAAAAGCGCCAGACCAGCGGTCGAGGCACGAACGGCATTGCCGCTGCGATTGTGCGATTGAATAGCCCCACAGCCATTATGTAACTCCGCCCAGGTGCAGCCTGATGATACGAGTGTGGGGTATCGGGAGCTGGCTGTCAGTCCGCAGATTCCGAGATCGCAGACGGGCCCGGCTTATGCAAGCCGGTCCACGGTCAGCGACTGGTGACGCCTCCATTCAGGCAAGGCATGCGGAAAGTCCTCGCGATAGTGGGCACCGCGGCTTTCCTCACGATCCAGCGCCGCCGATGCGACAAGGCGCGCGACCAGCAGCAGGTTGCGTGCCTCGCTCCACCGCAACACGCGATCGAAGGACGACGCCGGCTCGTGTAACTCGCCCATGGAGACCTGACCGAGCCGCCGGTCCAGGGTGCGGAACTGCCGCAGCGCCCGCTGCAGGCCGGGCCCTGAGCGGACGATGCCGACATGGCGCGATACTGCCTTGCGGGTGGACGCGATAATCGACTCGAGGGCCTTTTCAGTCCCTGAAACCGGCATATCCGGCGCGTCTTGAATCGGCAACGGGATTTCGTCGCGCGCCGTGCGCCTGCTCAGGATTCCTTTCGCAACCCGCCGCGCATAGACGACCGCCTCGAGCAACGAGTTACTGGCGAGCCGGTTGGCGCCATGGACGCCCGTATTCGCGACCTCGCCGCAAGCCCAGAGGCCTTCCAGCGAGCTGTGGCCGTTGTCGTCAACGTGAATGCCACCCATGTGATAGTGCGCGGCCGGAACGATGGGCAGGCAGTCGTGCGCAGGATCGAGTCCTGCATCGCGGCATGCATGCACGGCCTCCGGAAATTCACCATCGTGCCCGCTCTCTACAACAGGCCGCATGTCCAGGTATACGCTGTCGCCGCCCGCCAGTTTCTGTTCGATTGTCCGCGCCACAACGTCGCGTGGTGCCAGTTCAGCGTCGGGATGAACGGACGTCATGAAGCGAGCGCCGGCGTCATCCACGAGCAGTGCCCCTGCCCCGCGCAGCGCTTCCGTCAGCAACGGCAGGTTCGGCTTGCCGGCCTCGGTATCGACGGCCAGGGCCGTCGGATGGAACTGCATGAATTCGAGGTCGGCCAGTTCCGCGCCGGCGCGGGCCGCAATCGCCAGGCCGTCACCAGTGGATTCGGCCGGATTGGTGGTATGCCACCAGGCCATGCCGATGCCGCCCGTCGCCAGCACCACGTGCGATGCATGCCGGCAGCTCCACCCCTTGCCGTGCTCGAACACGAGCAAGCCCCGCACCGCACCGTCCTGCACGACCAGGTCGTGCGCAAAGGTGCTCCTGAGAATATTGATGGACGGCGTCCTGCGGGCCCGTTCGATGAGGGCACTCATGATCACCCGGCCGGTCGCGTCACCACCGGCATGCACGATGCGTGGCCTGCCATGAGCCGCCTCGCGGGCCAGTTCGAGCGTGCCGTCCAGCGCGCGGTCGAAAGGCACGCCTTCATGGATCAGCAGCCGCAGGCTGTCGGCACCTTCACGCGTCAGCGCCAGGGCGCGATCCGGATCGCTGAGTCCGGCGCCGGCCGACAGGGTGTCCTCCGCATGGGCCTCCGGAGTATCTCCCGGTCCGACTGCCGCGGCGATGCCGCCTTTGGCCCAGAGGCTCGAGCCGCTTTCGAGCATCGCTGTCTTGGTGATCAACGTCACGGGCCTGGGGGCCAGCGATAACGCCGTAATGAGTCCCGCCATTCCGGTACCGACGACGACGATGTCATCGGCTGCGATTTCGAGGGGCCGCTTTTCCAGCATCAAATTACTCCTAACCGTGCTCGAGCATGCGCTCCACGGCGTGGCGCGCTTTATCCGCGACCCTCGGGTCGATCTCGACGCGCGGCTCCAGCTTCTCGAGAGCTTCGTAAATATTGGCCAGCGTGATGCGCTTCATGTGCGGGCACAGGTTGCAGGGCCGGATGAACTCCACGTCCGTCACGTCGGCCGCAACGTTGTCGCTCATGGAGCATTCCGTGACCATGAGAACCCGCTTCGGCCGGCGCGTTTCGACGAACCGGCTCATTTGCGCCGTGGAACCGACGAAGTCCGCCACATCAAGCACGTCCGGCGGACACTCCGGGTGCGCGATGATCGTCAGATCCTCGTAGCTGGACCGGTAGTCCTCCAGTTCCTTCGCAGTGAAGCGTTCGTGCACCTCGCAGTGTCCCTTCCACGTAATGATCTTTACGTCGGTCTGCTGTGCCACGTAATTGGCAAGGTATTCATCCGGCAGGAAAATCACCGAGTCACAGCCGAGCGACTCGACGATGGCAACCGCGTTGCCCGAGGTGCAGCAGATGTCCGACTCTGCTTTGACTTCGGCCGACGTATTCACGTAGGTCACGACCGGCACGCCCGGATGCTGTTCGCGCAATTTGCGGATGTCGGCTGCCGTGATCGACTCGGCCAGCGAGCAGCCTGCACGCATGTCCGGAATCAGCACGGTCTTTTCGGGATTCAGCAACTTCGCCGTTTCCGCCATGAAGTGCACACCTGCAAGCACGATGACGTCGGCATCCGTTTCGGCAGCACGACGCGCAAGCGCGAGTGAGTCGCCGGTGATGTCGGCAACGCAATGAAAAATTTCCGGCGTCATGTAGTTGTGAGCGAGCACGACCGCATTGCGCTCTTTCTTCAGCGCATTGATCGCGGCCACGTAAGGCGCATGCAGGGGCCACTCGACCTCGGGAATGACGGTCTTCACATGATCGTAATAAGTCGCGGTCGCGGCAGCGACTTCCGGCGTATAGTCAGGATTGGCAAGCATGATTCACCCGCTTTTCGCGCACCGTTCGTGTGTATATGGGGGCAAAGTATTTATGCTCCAAGTGAGCATATTAGGTTATACTCACGCAGAGCATATAGTGTGTCAAGCAGGGCATGGGCAACAAACAGCCACTTTCCTGAAAAAATCAATTGAAACAGAACGTTACAGAAACCGTGATCAACCTGATCGCCGTCATCGTCGCGGTAACGGACGAGACGCCGCGCCTGTTGATCGTCGACCAGGGCGAAGCGTCGACACCCGGTCACACGCCGCTCACGCTGCCGAATGGCCCGTTCGAACCGGCCAGTCACCCCAGCCTGGAGAGCAGCCTGCGGCGCTGGGTCGAGGCGCAGACCGGCCTGGACCTCTACTACGTGGAGCAGCTCTACACCTTCGGCAACCGCTTTCGCGACCCGGTGGAGATCGAGGGAGGTCCGCGCGTTGTCTCGGTCGCCTATATCGCGCTCACCCATGAGGACGCCGTCGAAACCTACGACGCAGCATGGCACGACTGGTACAGCTTCATGCCCTGGGAAGACTGGCGCCGCGGCCGCCCCCCCGTTCTCGACGATCACATCGAGCCGTTACTGCAGGCCTGGGTCAACAAGGCAAAAAAAGACATCAAGCGCCGGGAGCGGCAGGAACGCGTCAACGTGACGTTCGGCGGCCCTGACGCTTCCGACATGGACGCGGTGCTCGCGCACGAGCGTTTCGAACTCTTGTATGAGGCCGGCCTGGTTTACGAGGCGGTAAGGGACGCGTGCGCAGAGAGACGGGAGGCTTGCACCGAAGACGTAGCGGCTTATGCAGACATGGGGATACCGCTCGCATCGGATCATCGCCGCATTCTCGCAACCGCCCTCGGGCGCCTGCGCGGCAAGCTGGCGTACCGTCCCGTCGTGTTCGACCTGATGCCCGGCGAATTCACGTTATTGCAGCTGCAGCGCGTCGTCGAAGCGCTCTCGGGCGCGAAATTGCACAAGCAGAATTTTCGCCGCCTCGTCACCTCGGCCGACCTGGTCGAGCCGGTCGGGCGCACTTCGACCGTTGGGCGGGGTCGTCCCGCCGAGCTGTTTCGTTTTCGTCGTGAAGTGCTTGGGGAAAAACTCACGGTCGGGGTCGCGCGGCCGATCATGCGCAGCCGCGAAGGCTGACCGTGAACCCCGTCAGCCCAGGGGCAGCCGGTGAATTCTCGCGCCGCCCCCTCGCTCGATTCGCGCCAGCCATTCGAGGATAGACTCGGCGAAAGCCCTCAGCTGTTCCCGGTCCTCTTCGATGGCCAGGCTGCCGGCGACCTCTCCCACGAGGAACGGAGGAACCACGTCGCGATCCCGGTCGTCGTAAACCCGGATGTAGCCGTTGCGCGTATTCACGACAGCCTCGCGGCCTCGAAGATGAAGTAAATCACCAGGCCGGCCCATACCCAGACCCAGCCAGGGCGGCGTTGTCGCGATTTTGATTCGTAATTGCTCGTCATTGTCCGTCTCCAGCCATGCCGAAACCCGATCCCGGCGTCGATGCTAATCTTCCTGATCCAGGCCCCGCCGCTCTTGTCCCGATACCGATACAGTTGGTCATTTCCGGTCATAATTTTTTTGCTTCCAAAGCACCGCCCGAAAGAACAGAATTCGCGACCATGAAACACGCATTCGCACCTGTCGCCGCGCTACTGATCGGCGTCTCCATACTGTTTACCGGCCAGGGGCTGCAGGGCACGCTGTTGCCGGTTCGCGCCTCGCTCGAAGCGTTTTCGACGGTGTCCATCGGCGTCATGGGTGCGGCCTATTTCTTCGGTTTCACCCTGGGATGCCTGCGGGGCGGTGACCTCGTCGGCCGCGTCGGACACGTTCGAGTGTTTCTCGCGATGACCGCCCTCGGTTCGTCGGCACCGCTGGTGCACGGACTGTTCGTCAGCCCAGTGGCCTGGATGCTGTTACGGATGCTCTCCGGCTTTTGTTTCGCCGTGCTCTACGTCGTCATCGAAAGCTGGCTGAACGAACGTGCCACTAACGAGAACCGCGGCATGGTGTTCTCGACCTACGTCATGATTTCCCTTTCCGTTCTGGCGGCCGGGCAAATGATGACCCTGCTTTACGATCCATCCGGTCTGCAGCTTTTCGCGATCGCCTCCGTGCTGGTTTCGCTCGGGGCAATTCCCGTCGCATTGTCGACATCGCCGTCACCCGAAATCCCGCATTCGGTAGAGGTCAATCTTCGGCGGCTGTTCCGCATTTCCCCGGCAGCGGCAATCGGTTGTCTCGCGACAGGACTCGCCAATGGCGCCTTCTGGTCACTCGCGCCGGTATTCACGCAGTCCATAACGCCTGACCCCTCGCTCGCGGCATGGTTCATGACGGCGGCAGTGATCGGCGGTGCGTTGTCACAGTGGCCGCTCGGTTATCTCTCCGACAGGGTCGGACGTCGCAAGATACTGATTGCAGCGGCCTCGGTCGGCGTTGGCATATCGGGGGCCATCGTCCTGGCAATCGACAGCCTGACTTTCGTCTCCGCGAACGTTGCGGCCCTGCTGTGGGGGGCTGTCGCATTTCCTCTTTACGCAATCGCGGTCGCGCACGCGAACGATTTCGCGGAAGCCGACGACTACGTCATGATTTCGAGCGGCTTGCTACTGTTGTACGGTATTGGCGCAATAGTCGGTCCCTTCGCGGCATCGACGATCATGACCTGGACGAATGCGGCGGGTCTGTACGCGTACGCGGGCATCGTGCACCTGTGCCTGGCGGTATTCGTGATTTTCCGCATGCTGCGCCGGGAGAGTGCACCGGACGAGACGCACATGGCGTTCGGCGACGCACTCGCAACGGCGCATACCGCATCGCAGGTTTACGAGGAAGAAATCCAGCACCTGGCCGAAGAGGAAGACTGAATGGAAGAAATACAGTGGAGCGATTTCGAGCAGGTCGAGTTGAGGGCCGGAACCGTAATCAGTGCCGAGGCTTTCCCGGAAGCACGGGTGCCGGCGTACAAGTTGCTCGTTGATTTCGGCCCGGACATCGGCCAGAAAAAGTCGAGCGCGCAGATTACCGACCTCTATGAGGCGAACGATCTCATCGGCCGACAAGTCGTCGCAGTCGTTAATTTCCCACCCAAACAGATCGGCCCGTTCATGTCGGAATGCCTCGTAACGGGCTTCCATCGCGACGACGGCAAAGTCGTACTCGCGGCCGTCGACCGTGAAGTGCCGAACGGGGCAAAGCTGGCGTAAGGAGTGTGCAGGTTTCCGGCCGCTCAGGCCTGGTAACTCTCGTAGGATTCGAGGCGTTTCTGCAATTGCTCGAGTTCCTCGACGAGCGTAAGCACCTGCTCCCGCATTCGAACGACAGATTCACGGATATGCATCATCTCCGTCTCGGTCAGCGAATCGACAGGGCTTTCGCCCGCTCCGGTCAATAGCCACGTCGGGCTGACGTTGAGCATGCCTGCCAGCGTCAACAGGCGATTCGAGCGAGGCTCCGCACGATCCGTCTCCCAGTCGTGGAGGGTTTCGGTCTTGACGCCCATGCGCCGGGCCAGCTGCGATGTGGTCAGGTCCTGCGCTTCGCGCGCGTACACAATACGCCCACCGAGTGTATCCGCGGATCCGGAGTGTTCGTTATCTTCGGTCAGAAACATTCGCAACCACCTTGTCGTCCTCGACACGATTAATCCTTGTTCTGTATGGTAACAAAACAGGAGTGGCCCGGAGGCAACCATGTTGCAGAAGATCCTCGTTGCGGTGGATGGATCGGAATATTCGAAAAAGGCGCTGGAATTCGCGTGTGAACTCGCGGAAAAATTCGACGGCTCGCTACATGTCGTTCACGTTCCGCAAGGTTCCGCAGCCGATCGCGTCATGGTGCTCGGCGGTGCGTCCGTCATGATTCACGCTGGACGTGAAGAGATCGAGAAAGCCGGCAGCACGCTGATCGAAGCCTCGCGAGAGATTGCCGAAAAAAAGCTGCCGGGCAAGGTATCAACCGAACTGCGTGGCGGCGACCCGGCAGGCGAGATCGTCAAGTCAGCCGAAAACAATGCGTCGGACTGCATCGTCATAGGAAGCCGTGGACTCGGTGATTTCGGCGGTTTATTGCTCGGTAGCGTGTCGCACAAAGTCAACCATTCCGCACCCTGCACCTGTATCACGGTTCATTGACGATCATGCAAACGCGCGCCGGCGCGACGCTCGTTGCTCGGCGAATAACCGTACAGCTCCTTGTAGCTCTTGCTGAAATGCGAACTCGATACAAATCCGGTCTGGGCCGCGATCTCGACGAGACTCAGGTCGGTCTGTAGCAGGAGCTCTCTTGCGCGCTGCAGCCGCAGCTGCAGGTAATAGCGAGACGGCGTGCACAACAGGTATTTCTGGAACAGCCTCTGCAGCTGCCGCCGCGAAAGATCGACATAATCGGCTAGTTCAAGCTGGCTTATCGGCTCCCTGATGTTGGCTTCCATGAGTTCAACCGCCGTCACCAGTTTCATCGACTGCTTGCCGACGAAATGCCGCAGAGGGACGCGCTGCAGGTCATCCGGATTACGAACTCGTTCGTAGACGAACTGCTCTGCGACGCCTGCCGTAACCTCCGGACCGCATTGCCTGCGGACGAGGTACAGCATCATGTCAATCGGTGTCGTGCCGCCCGAACTGGTGAGCCGATCCCTGTCGATCGTATAGATGCTGCGCCTGACCTGCACCTTCGGAAACATGTCGGTCAGCGAGGCGATGTTTTCCCAATGGATACTGCAGCGATAGCCGTCCAGAAGTCCGGCCTTCGCCAGAACGTAACTTCCCGTGCACGTCGAGCCGAGCTGCAGTCCGGCGCTCGCCGCTTTTTTCAGCCATCTCAGTACCGCGTCGGTAACGCGTTGCTCCACGCGCCTGCCACCGCATACGATGACCGCATCGATATCCTGGAACACCGCGGGCTCGTCGATGCTGCAGTCGGCATTGACACAGAGGCCGTCACTCGCACACGCGGCTTCGCCCGTCTCGGTGATCGTCTTCCACTGGTAAAACTCTTCCCCCAGCGTACGATTTGCCATGCGCAGGGTTTCGATCGCAGATGACATCGAGATGAGCGTGAAATCGTCGACGAGCAGGAAGCCGAAGCGAGTCGGCAACTGTAACGGCGCGCGGTCGTTCATCGGGCTTGAACCCTGGCTCATCGACCGGAGTATGAATTGCGGGTTGGCGGAACTCAATGCCGCCTGAACGGCGATCTCAGCAGTCAGGTGTTCTGAAAGAGAATGCCTGTGTCGCGGCCCGCATGCGACAGCCAGCGGCAAAGGTAGTCCGAGAAGCTGCGCCGAACGACGATCATGAATGTGGGTGCGTCGTCGACCAGGGCGACCAGGACATTTGCCCGAGCCAGTCCGGTCTGGGCGCAGTGATCCACCCGGAATTCGCGCGGGTGCAGATCGAGCGTGCAACCCATGGCCAGCAGTTCACGGCATTTCGCCCCGTGCAACATCAGCGCAATTTGCCCACCGCTTGAATCGTTAACCGCTGCATGGCTGGAAGACAACGCGTGCTCGAGGCGTCCGGCCAGCTTCGTCGCCGTGGCAACCGGCGTGACGATGAGCCATTCATCGGGACCGAGCCAGCATACATGGTGCTGACTGGTGGACATCGTGTTCGGCTCCACCGGCAACGGCTGGCCGAGTTCCTGCTCGACCGAAGCCACGAAGCCGGCATCCGATGCGCTGCCGCGTAGATTGATATGGCCGAGATCGGCACGGACCGAAACGGTCGTTCCCGGATCCATCGCATCAGATCCGGCCAGTTCCGCCAGGAACGGTTCAAGGCCGTGCCGCCGAATCAGAGACTCAGACATGCTGGCGTTCTCCTTTCGGGTCGTAGAATACCGGCGCCGTGATGGTCACGGGCAGCGGTTCGCGCTCGGGCAATGCCGCAAAGATCGTTTCGCCCATGCGCGTGCGGCCGCCTTCCACGAGCGCAAGCGCAATCGGGTGTTCGAGACAGGCACTCATATAACTCGATGTCACGTGACCGCACATGGGTACCGGCACCGGCGCATCGGCCGCTTCCACGAGCTGCGTGCCTTCCGGTAGCACCGTGCTGTTGTCCGATGACAGCAGTCCGACGAGTTGCTTGCGGTCCGCGCGCATGCAGTCGGGCCGGGCCAGCGAACGTCTGCCTAGATAGTCCTTGTCCTTCGATAGCAGCCAGTTCATGCCGAGGTCGACCGGCGTGACTGAGCCGTCCGTGTCCTGGCCGACGATCACGAAACCTTTCTCGGCGCGCAGGACGTGCATCGTCTCGGTGCCGTACGGCGTAATGCCGAACGCTTTTCCGGCATCCATGACGGTCTTCCACATATCCAGTGCGAAGTTGCTGTCGACGTTTATCTCGAACGCGAGTTCCCCGGAAAAGCTCACCCGAAACAGCTGCACCGGGTAACCGCCGAGTTCGGCGTCCTTCACCGACATGAATGGGAAGCTATCCTTGCCAAGATCGACGCTGCACCCGATCGACTCGAGTACATTGCGGCTGTTCGGCCCCACCACGGCGATCGTCGAGAACTGGTCCGTCAACGAAGTCAGGTAGACCTCCAGTTCGGGCCACTCGGTCTGCAGCCACGCCTCGAGCCATGCGAGCACGCCCGCCGCACCGCCGGTCGTGGTCGTGAGGTAGAAACGCTGTTCGCCGAGCCGCGCCATCACGCCGTCGTCCATGACCATGCCGTCCTCGCCGAGCATGATGCCGTAGGCGCAACGGCCGGTCTTCATTCTGCCAACGTTGTGCGTGTATATGCGCTCGAGGAACTCCACCACGTCCGGTCCCCGGGCGTCTATCTTGCCGAGCGTGGACGCGTCCATGATTCCGAGCGACTGCCGCGCGGCGAGGCATTCACGCGCAACGGCCGCGTTAAGGTCTTCACCCTCACGCGGGAAGTACCATGGCCGGTGCCACTGCCCCACGTTTTCCATTGGTGCGCCGGCGGCGACATGCCACTCGTGGATCGCGGTCTTGCGCACCGGGTCATAGAGGTCGCCGACGCTCTCTCCGGCGCCAACCCCGAATGTCACGGGCGTATACGCCGGCCGGAATGTGGTCGTGCCCACTTCCGGGATCGACTTGCCGAGGCATTCCGCGAGCACCGCCATGCCGTTTATGTTGCCCAGCTTGCCCTGGTCGGTACCGAAACCAAGTGCGGTGTAGCGCTTGACGTGCTCGACATTGCGGTAGCCTTCGCGAACCGCAAGGCGAATGTCCGCGACGCTGGTATCGTTCTGGAAATCGAGAAACTGCTTCGGACAGCGCTCGGGCTCCGCGTCCGCCGGTACACGCCACAGGGGCTGTAACGGGTTATCGTGGTGTTCCGCCGCCTTGGGCAGCTCGATGTCGGGCGCATCGAAACCGCAATGCGTCGCCGCGACCCTGCCGGCATCAAAGCCTTCCCGCAAGCAGTCCCGCAGCGACCACTTGCCGTTGCACGCGCCGGCAGAGATATGTCCCTGCATCGTCTCGCCGGGCACGAAGCAGTGGCGCGCCGCGTCCCACTCATTCCTGCCGCCCGCCTGGGAATGAAGGTGCACGGCGGGGCTCCACCCCCCCGACATGGCGAGCAGTTCGCAATCGATGTGAATCGTGCTCTCGACATTGTAGGAGGGGTCGCCCGACCATCCTGCAACGGCAACGCCGCGCACCCGGCGGCGGCCCACGACGTCCGTGACGACGTGGCCGGCGAGAATGGAAACACCCTTCTGCGCAGCACGCTCCGCGAACGATCCTGCACCGCCCGCGCGACTGTCTACGATGACCACGGAGGACCCGGCTTCGACGAGATCGATCGCGGTCTGGTAGGCCGAGTCGTTGTTCGTGAATACAACTGCGCGTTTGCTCGGCCGCACGGCGAATCGATTCACATAGGTCGACACTGCGGACGCGAGCATCACGCCAGGCCGGTCGTTGTTGCAGAAAGCAAGCGGGCGCTCGAACGCACCCTGTGCGAGGACCACTCGCTTCGCACGTACCCGCCACAGCCGCTGCCGAACACCGGCACGCTCCTCTTCGGGCAGGTGGTCCGTGCAGCGCTCTGCGATCGCCAGGAAATTGTGGTCGTAGTAGCCAAATACCGTACTGCGCGGGAGCAGCGTTACATTCTCGAGCGCGGCAAGAGTCTCGACCGTCTGCCGTACCCACTCGGTCGCCGCCACGTTGCCAACACGCTGCTTCGCGCTCAGTAACGAACCGCCGAACTCGCTTTGATCATCGGCGAGTATGACCCGGGCGCCCGCCTGCCCCGCCGCGAGCGCCGCCGCGAGCCCTGAGGGCCCGCCGCCCGCAATCAGTACGTCGCAGTGTGCGTTGTAGTGTTCGTAGCGATCGGGGTCCTCTTCCGTCGGCGCCCGGCCGAAGCCCGCCGACGCGCGGATGAAACGCTCGTAGAGATGCCACCAGGACTTCGGACGCATGAACGTCTTGTAATAAAAGCCGGCGCTGAACACCTTGCTGAAGGCATCGTTGATCACGCCGAGATCGAACCTGGCGCCGGGCCAGCCTTTTGTCGTCTTCGCGACCAGGCCGTCGTAGAGCTCCACCTGGGTCGCGCGCAAGTTCGGCTGCGCATGTGCGCCCTTGCCGATCTGCATGATGGCGTTGGGCTCTTCCGCGCCGCTCCCCACGATGCCGCGGGGTCGCCTCAGCTTGAAGCTGCGGCCGACGATCGACACGCCGTTCGCGAGCAAAGCGGAGGCCAGCGTGTCGCCGGCAAAGCCTTTGTAGCGGCGGCCATCGAAGCGAAAGCTGAGCGGCTGGGACCGGTCGACGCGTCCGCCGGTCGGCAATCGTTGCGACTGCTTACGCACCTAGTCGCCCCCTCCGTGGGCACCGCCCGACAGGCGGTAGCTGCCCGATATCCGGTAGGTGACGGTATCGCGCTCGACCCCGAACCAGCGCCGGCAACCCTGGGCATGATTCCAGAGTTCGCGGTGTGCGCCGCGCGGATTGCTGCGATTGAAAAGGTAGTCGGCCCATTCGGCATCCGTGAGCGCGTCGGGGTCCACCGGCCGCGCGATGCCTGCTTCACCGCCGTAGCTGAATTCGGTTTCGGCGCGCTCACCACACCAGGGACATTCGATCAGTAACATCTGCGTCTCCTCAGTGAGCCACCGCGGCGGCGCCGTGCTCGTCGATCAGCGCGCCGGTCGTGAAGCGTTCGAGATCGAACGGCGCGTTGAGTTCGTGCGGGCGATCCTGCGCGATCGTATGGGCGAAGACCCAGCCGGAACCGGGCGTCGCTTTGAAACCGCCCGTGCCCCAGCCGCAATTGAAATACAGGCCGCCCACCGGCGTCTTAGAGATGATTGGACAGGCGTCGGGGCAAACATCGACGATACCGCCCCATTGCCGCAGCATGCGCACGCGGCTGAACACCGGGAACAACTCGATGATCGCCTGCATCGTGTGCTCGATGGTATGAAAGCTGCCTCGCTGACCGTACCCGTTGTAGGTGTCGATGCCCGCGCCGATCACGAGTTCACCCTTGTCCGACTGGCTGATGTAGCCGTGCACGGCATTCGACATGACGACAGTATCCAGCACGGGCTTCAGGGGCTCCGACACGAATGCCTGCAACGGGTGACTCTCCACCGGGAGACGCAGACCGGCCATCGTGGCCAGCACGCTCGCATTGCCCGCCACGACCACGCCGACCTTCGGCGCACGGAGCGTGCCACGCGTTGTCTCAACGCCGCTGACGCGGCCGTTGTCGCGAACAATTCCCGTAACCTCGCACTGCTCGATGATGTCCACGCCGAGGGCGTCGGCGGCACGCGCGAACCCCCAGGCGACCGCGTCGTGGCGAGCAACGCCGGCACGACGCTGCAACGATGCGCCGAGTATCGGGTAACGCGCATCGGGCGAGGTGTTGATGAACGGAATCGCCTTGCCGATCTGTTCGGCGTTAACGACCTCGGCATCGATGCCGTTGAGGCGGTTCGCGTTCACCCTGCGCTCGATGTCGCGCATGTCCTGCAGCGTATGGCCGAGGTTATAGACGCCGCGCTGGCTGAACATGACGTTGTAATTCAGGTCCTGGCTCAGGCCCTCCCAGAGCTTCATCGAATGCTCGTAGAGTAACGATGCCTCGGTCCAGAGGTAGTTGGAACGGACGATCGTCGTGTTGCGGCCCGTGTTGCCGCCGCCTATCCATCCTTTTTCCAGCACGGCAACGTTGCGGATGCCGTGCTCTTTCGCGAGGTAATAGGCCGTCGCGAGTCCATGCCCCCCGCCGCCGACGATAATGACGTCGTACTCTCGTTTAGGGTCCGGGCTGCGCCACGCCTCGCGCCACTTGCGATTGTGGCTGAGTGCATGGCGAACAAGGCTGAATGCGGAATATTTCTTCACGTCACTGTCTCTGGTGCCGGGTCTCCGGCGAATCGGGGAAGCCCGTCATCGATAGTGTAATAGTCGGATGCGCTGTCGACATGGATGTGCTCATACGCCTTGAGCCCCGTCGGCACATCGAGCGTACCTGACATGATACTGATATGCGCGCCATGATCGGGCCGCCAGAAGAGGCTCGATCCGCAGTGTCTGCAAAACCCGCGCTCTGCGGCTGGCGACGACCGATACCAGCGCAGGCCCTCGTCCTCGATGAGTTCCAGGTGCCCTGCATCGCAGGCGCTGGCCGCCACGAAATGGCCGCTCGTCCTGCGGCATTGCGAGCAATGACAATAACTCACGTCCCGCAAGGGCCCGTGCACGGCATAGCGCACTGCGCCACAAAGGCAATGTCCGCTAGCCCTGGTCATTGGCACCGTTCACGTCCCGCAGCCGCTCGTTCTTCGGATCGAACGGGCTGTCGGGAATCACGGTCGCGGCATAGGTCTTGCCGAGAATCTCGATCTCGAGCTGCGACCCGGGCTCCGCGAGCTCCGGCTTCACCATTCCGAGCGCCAGCGACTTGCCGACCCGGAAGCCGAAGCCACCACTCGTCGCGCGCCCCGCCAGTTCACCGTCCTTGAGAAGCGCGTTATTGCCCAGCGCATCGGCATCGTCGACGTCGTGAACCTCCAGCGTCACCAGTCGATTGTTCATGCCCGCCTCCTGCCAGGCGAGCAGCGCATCGCGGCCCAGGAAATTGCCCTTGTCGGCTTTCACGAAGCGATCCATCGCGGACTCGTAGGCGGAATATTCTATGGACAGCTCCGTGCCGACCATTCGGTACGATTTCTCGAGCCGCATGGTATCCATCGCACGAATACCGAATGGCTGCAATCCGAGATCCGCGCCGGCCCCGAACAGCGTGTCGAAGATGTGATTCTGGTACTCGATTGGATGGTGCAGCTCCCATCCGAGCTCGCCGACGAAATTCACGCGCATCGCATTGACCGGCGCCATGCCGACGACGATATCCTGAGCCGTCAGCCAGCGAAATGCCTCGTTGGAGAGATCGGCATCCGTCACGCGTTCGAGCAGCATGCGCGCTTTCGGCCCGGCCAGCACGAGCACCCCGTGTGCGCCGGTCAGCTGGGTGAACTGCACGGAGCCGTCGCGCGGCATGTGTTTCTTCAGATAGTCGTGGTCGAGCCGCTGCAGCGCGCCGGCGGACACGAGATAGAAAGAATCCGCAGCCTCTCGGCGTATCGTGAATTCGGAGTGCACGCCGCCCCTGGTGTTGAGCGCATGCGCGAGACTTACACCACCGATGTTCTTTGGCAGGCTGTTTGCCACAAAATAATCGAGGAACGCCTCGGCACCCGGTCCCGACACGCGGCACTTGGCGAATGCCGTCATGTCGAGCAGGCCGACGTTCGCGGTCGTGTTGGCGACTTCCCTGCGAATCGCCTCGAACCATCGTGAACGCCGAAACGACCAGTCGTCTTCCTGCGGTATACCCTCCGTCGCGAAAAAGTTCGGGCGCTCCCAGCCGAATTTCTGGCCGAATACTGCGCCGTGCGCTTTCATCCGCTCGTAGCACGGTGCCGTCCGCAACGGCCTGGCAGCCGGCCGCTCCTCGTCGGGGAAATGAGTTACGAAGACATGCGCATACGCCTCTTCGTTTTTTTCGATGAGATATTTCTTCGTCGCGTAATCGCCGAACCGCCGGGGTTCGACGCCCAGCATATCGATCGTGGGTTCGCCTTCAATAATCCATTCCGCGAGCTGCCAGCCGGCACCGCCGGCGGCCGTGATGCCGAAGCTGTGCCCCTCGTTGAGCCAGAAATTGTCGAGATCCCAGGCCGGGCCGATGATCGGGTTGCCGTCGGGCGTGTAGGCGATCGCACCGTTGTAGACCTTCTTTATGCCGACTTCACCGAATGCCGGGACGCGCGCCATCGCCGCCTCGATGTGCGGCTCGAGCCGCTCGATGTCTTCCTGGAACAGTTCGTACTCGGCGCGCGGGTCGGGCCCATCCACGTAACAGGCCGGCGCACCCTTCTCATAAGGCCCGAGGATGAAGCCGTTGTTTTCCTCGCGCAGGTACCAGGAGCCGTCGGACTCCCGCAGCACGCCCAGTTCGGGCAGGCCGTCCCGTTTGCGTTGCTGGAGCGCCGGATGAGGCTCGGTAACGATGTACTGATGCTCCACCGGTATCACGGGCACGTCGAGCCCCACCATCTGGCCGGTCTTGCGGGCGTAGTTACCCGTTGCCGAAATAACGTGGTCGCAAGTAATGCTGCCCTTGTCGGTTTCGACGACCCATCCGCCCGACGTCGCCTGCTCGATATTCAGCACGGCGGTGTTGCGATAAATCGTCGCGCCGCGCGCACGGGCGCCCTTTGCCAGGGCCTGCGTCAGGTCGGCGGGCTGGATATAACCGTCTTCCGGGTGAAAAATACCGCCGACCAGGCCATCGGTATCACAGAGCGGCCACAACTTGCCGATTTCTTCCGGGGTCAGGAAACGGACGTCGATGCCGATAGTGCGAGCCGTCGCTGCATACTGGAAATATTCGTCCATACGATCGTCGTTCATCGCAAGGCGCAGATTGCCGACCTGTGCGAATCCCACGGGCTGGCCCGTCTCTTCCTCGAGTTCGTTGTAGAGGTTCACGGAGTACTTGTGGACCTGGCCGACGCTGTAGCTCATGTTGAACAACGGCAACAGGCCGGCGGCGTGCCAGGTCGAGCCAGAGGTCAGCTCGGCCTTCTCGAGCAGAACGACGTCCTCTCCCCAGCCTTTTTTCGCCAGGTGATACAGCGCACTGACACCCACGACGCCACCGCCGATAACAACCACTTTTGCCTGTTCTTTCATGCGTTTGTTTCCTGTACGTCGTCATAACGGCGCAGATACCCGGCACGCCAGTCTAAATCAGTCGCTGCCCGCCAATTAGCCCGCAGGCGACCAGCGATGTCGGGATTGCGCCCCACTCTGCCTGCTCCGTTGTCCTCAGACAAAAGGTCTGGGCTCCTTCGCGAACAAGGCGCGCAACCGGGCCTCGAAATGCTCCAGCGGGAGAGTCTCATAATCGGGATCGAACGAGACCTGGTCCCACCTGGCGCAGAAGTCGGCACATGCATCGAAGTGTTCGTGTCCGCGGTACCTGTCCCGCGCGTCGCGATCCATGCCGTAATGATGGAAGTAGTAATAACCCTGGAACACCCCGTGATGGCGGACGATCCACTCGTTCTTTTCGCTGACGAACGGGGCGAGCAGATCGGCAGCCACGGCTGAATGATTGTTCGGTGCCAGGATGTCGCCGATATCGTGCAACAGTGCGCAAATGACAGTTTCATCGTCGGCGCCGTCGCGCTCCGCGCGCGTCGCCGTCTGCAGGCAGTGCTCGAGACGGCTGATCCGATACGGCGACTCGCCGTCCATCTGCCGCAGCCATTGCAGGACCCTGTCAGCCAGCTGCGCGGCGTATTCCCGGTCATGGCGTGCGAGGAGTTCGTAGTCCTCACGGGTGCCGTGTTCCATTGCCGTAAACGAGACCTTGTCAGTCATTGCTGTGCGCCCCCTTTCGCTTCAGAACGACGAGGTGGTTCCTGACGTTATCGAGTTCGAAATAAGCGTCCTGCAGGTGCCGCGATCCTGCCGCCTCGAACGCTTCGCGACCGTGCAAAACCCGGTGAGCCGCCACGATCAGAATATCGCCGCCGTCGAGACGAAACCTCGCTTTCACATCGTCAGCCGTGAGCAGGCCGCACAGGGCGTGATACGCACGATAGAATTCGCCGATGCCGGGCGCCCCCGGGTTCAGCGTC
>Ga0193947_1000092_pt1 | contig 18097 bp, 13 predicted proteins | sample FRT_01_MG_FD_161267 | JGI IMG/M metagenome (GOLD analysis project Ga0193947, IMG submission 161267) | Sediment microbial communities from the Broadkill River, Lewes, Delaware, United States - FRT_0-1_MG | ecosystem: Environmental > Aquatic > Freshwater > River > Sediment | place: USA: Delaware... | reverse complement strand
CAGCTGCACGGTCACGGTTGCCGCACCGATCAGGGTGATTTCCGGCGGCACGGTATCCGGCTCCGTACCGACATAGACGCGCAGCTCGAACGTGGCGCTCTCCGCGGCGCCATCGTTCACGGATATCGGTACCCGCAAGGTGCCGGTGAAACCGGCCTCGGGTGTGACTACCGCTCCCGAAGCCATATAGTTGTCGCCACCGTAAACCGTCAACGCGTAATCCACATGGTAGGCAGGGTCGACGTCTGCATCATTGATGGTCAGGACGTCGACAGTGATTGTCAGAGGCTCGTTCTGCGGCGTAGCCAGCGCTTCCTGGCCCTCGACAACCGGCGCGTCGTTTTCATTGACCCAGTTGCCCAACCCATAGCTGCGATTCGACTCCAGGTGAAAAAGCTGCCAGGGCGTCAGTGAACCCCAGCTCGGGTTTGTCGGATCGCGGAACAGCGTCTCCGGAGGAGCGAGCACGCTCCAGGTTCCATCGTGATACAGCAACGCGTCTTCGTAACCCAGTTCGCCGATCTGCGGGTACATCGCGTCGCCGAAAATCTCGATGGACGGCCCCCACCAGGCGCACGCAGCAGCGGGAACGGAACAATCCTCTTTCTCCTGGCGGTACTCGTGCGCCCACGCGAGATCCCATGCCGAGTCACACTAATTCCAGACATAGACGGCGCTCTTCCACAGAGGCGGTGCACCGGCGTCCAGGCGATCCGAGTGATTCGCGTAATAGAGTTGCTTTTGCGCATGCCCTCCCTGGTCGACGGCGTGCGTGATATTGCAGGACAGTTCAGGCAAGGGTAGTGACCATTGCCAGTCAGGCGCGGTATCCCCGTTCGGGCAGGGATAGCCGGGCAGGCATGTCCAGGCGAACAGGCCGAGGTAGCCGGACGCCTGGGCCTCTGAGTACATGCCGACGACCTCGAGGCCGTTGTCGACACGTGATGTGGCCGTTGTATAGAGCCAGCTGGGCAATCTGGCATCGCGCTCGAGACCATCGGGATAAACGAACATGCGTGCATGCAGCCGCCCGCTTTCAAGCGCAACCAACTGCTCTGGCGCGTAGGCGGTTCCTGCGGTCATCGTGCCCGGGACCGGCGCGTCAAAGTGAACGGCACTGGTTTTCTGGACCATTGGCAGGAATTTGGCCCGCACGTCCCTGACCGCCGCGCAAACCTCCGTGTAGGGCTCCCAGAGTGTGCCACCCGGGCATGGTGTTTGAGCGTGGCCGGAACCTGCAAAAACAAGCAACCCCCACGCAAGGAACGGGAAGCACCTGTTCATACGTTCTACCTGCTCCTTTCCACGCGTTCTTTCAATGCTGGCTAGTACGTACCGTTTACCGATGCCGTGACGGCTCGCGGCGAACAACAAAAAGCGCCCGCGGGAATCCGCGGGCGCTGAGTAAGCACGAGTCGTTCTTCGGGGGGGGCGATTACGGTCTCGTGCCAGTACCAAACGGAGGCGGCTCATCCGTCCAGCCGAGCTCGGTCCAGTCGATCTGACCGTTATTATGACAGTCGACGCAGCTACTGGTGCCGCTGTAGCCGTACGCCTGCTCCTTCGGGGCAACTTCGTGATTCACAGTCAGATACATCACCGTGTCCACGAACTGAAACTCGCCGGAGTAGGTTTGGCCGGTGTACGCAGCACCGTCCTGTAATGCGAGATCCCAGTTCCAGTTGCCCCAGTAAGGATTCGGTCCGCCCTTGGTGCCGAACAGGTGCGGCACGAGGACTGTATTGTTATTGGCGTCCGCCGGCTGGTTGCCGATCATCTTCTTGAACGGATAGATCTTGGCGCCTGCCGTGTTGTAGTCGGCGCTCGGCTCACCGAGGACCACGGGGTTCTCGGTGGTCGGCGTCCCGGTGAACTTATCGTTCGCATTGATGATGGCGCGGTTCCACATGCCGTCGAAGTAGCGCAGCGTCGGCCGGACGTTAGTAGCCCAGACGAAGTCACCTTTCATCTTGTCGTAGTCCGGTCGGTTCGTCTCAGGATCGATCACCGGCACCCTGTCCATGTCGCCGGCCGTTTCCCAGTACCACTCGGTCTTCGTTGGTGTATTGCGCGCGAAGGTCGGGATGTGGCAGACCTGGCAGGCCAGCGTCGGGTGCAGGGTAATGACTGCTTCGACCGGCTTTCCGACGTGGACACTGTTCGCGTCGCCGTGGCAGCCTTCGCAGGTCTTCATTTCACCCTCGTCCACGGAGTGGTAAGGCATACCGCCGATGCCGTGATCGATGACGTTTTCACTCCCGTCTTTCTTCACAGCATGGCAGAAGACGCAGTCGACATTGGCGCCATCCGTGCCCATGTGGACGTCGAATTCGCGCGTGGTGTCGACGAGCGACAGGGCGAGGTCGCCGTGCTTGACGTTATCGCCGCCGCCGGCTTTTGCATGGCAGTCGATGCAGTTCTTGATGGTCGGGACACCTTCGTTCTCGGCGACACTCCGGGCCACCTTGTTCAGGTCGAGTGGCGTCCCATCCGGCAACGTCTCGACAGGCAGTCCGGCGGTCTTCGGCGCTTTCGCGTACGTGCCCGTCTGATCGTGGCAGACCAGGCAGTCGACGTTCTTCATGTCGGCGAAGTCGAAGTTCTTGTCGTCGTAGCCGTAGCCGGCATGGCACTGTGTGCAACGGCCTTCATTCGTCGGTACCGCCACGCAGAAGTTGTTGATCAGGTCGTTCTTGCCGTGGGGCCCTTCCTCGAAACCGGTGATGTTCGACGACACGCCTTGCCAGGTGAAATGCGCCCGCATGAGCATGTCCGCACCGATCATGCCGTGGCATTTGAGGCAGTCACTCGTGCCCTCGTAGGCTTTCTCCGTAAAGTAGCCCGCGTGCAGTTTCTCGGCCCCGTAGGCGCCGCTCGCGATCGCGTTGCAGTCGAGAACGTCGACGACACCGTCGCCGTTGAGATCCTCTTCAGGATCCCCGACGCCGTTGCCGTTGAGATCCCAGCAGGCGACGCCACTTGCGCCGTCGACTCCGTTGACGCCATCTACGCCATCCGCACCGTCGGCTCCAGGTGCGCCGTCGTCTCCCTCGCAACCGGCGATGGAAAGGGCGAAGAATAGGCTCAGAACAAGGCCGACAAAGCGGAATTCAGTACTCATGGCCCGTCTCATTTCTGGTCTCCTCAGATCAATTAAATTAGAACATTAAGGTGTTCTAATATTCATCAATGACCGGAAAAGTACGCCCGGCGCGCCCGGCACTCAATTGGAGGTGGTGCCTTGCCGTTACGGGGAATCCACTATTGCCGGAGTTTCGCAAACTGCTCGATTTTGTTGCGGCGCCACAATCCCTTCGGGACCATGCCTGGCGAGGGCTCAAGCGATTGCCCTCCGCATCACGCAAACGTCAGGAAACCGTCATCGTGCCGTCAGTACCTTGCCGTCGGTCGGCGGCATCCTTTGCGACAGGTCAACCGAATGCAGGGGAGGCAAATTATGACCACACAACGCAGAACCATGCCCGGCGTCGTCGGCTACATCTCGATATTGTTGATTGTCGCGAGCGTCTTCGGACCGGCGCTGATCTAGGGCAGAGGCGGGTCCGTTCAACGATAGGCGCAGTATGTGCTGGTTGCGGACTGAAAGTGTTTCTCGCCGTGGGTCCGCACCGCCTCGTAAGTCTGCTTCGCGGCAAACTGGCACTTCGCAAACTCCTCCGGATCGAGCACCCCGAGTCCTTTGAATCCGGAGCAGGCGTCCTTCATGTTGTGCAGGAACTCGGTGTCGCATGCCTTGCGGGTCATGCCGTAGGTAGCCTCTCCGTGCCGGTAGCAAAGATCGTGCGTTACGCAGGCGCCATGAAATTTGTCGGCCTGCTCTTCATAATCGTGGCTCACTACAAGCACGGCAGTGGGAATGGAGCACCCCAGCGGTTGTGAACCACCGCAAGGCGGTGCCGTCGGGGTCGACCCGCACCCGGCCACAAGCAAGGCCAGGATTCCGACGGTGACGCGATGCATCATGCGCCAACTTTACCCGATCGCAGTCAGTAATCGGCAGTCAGGACGTCTTCGTCGAATAGCGGCTCACCCCGACGGGATTCCGCGCTGTCGCGCTCGACCCGCAGTCCCAACTCCCGCGCAATCATGCGTATCGCCGCTTTGGCTTCCGACTCGCCTTTGAAGCCCTCGCCGACAGCCATCTTGTTGCCGTCGTGATCGATCATGTTGATCGCGTAATAGATGACGTGACGGCCGCCTGACTGGGTCTTCATCGAGGATTTTTTCTCGAATCTCGCGAACTGCGACCGGGGCATGCTCCTGCGGCTCACCGGGATACCCAGCCAGCGGCGCAGCGTGTTGACCGATGTCCCGTCCTGCGAGACCTCGAGCGAGTTCGTCATCATGTAGAACGCCCCGAGGGCGACCAATACGCCGACGCCGCCGAAGATGCCGCCAAAAATCGTGTGGCCCTCCTGCGTGACCAGGAACCATCCGGCGCCGGCAAACACCGCGCCGAACAACACGCCGACAAGGTTCGGCAACAGGTGGCGGCCCGCGGGATAGAACATCGCCTTCCCCAATGGCCGATGCTTGATATGGACGAGGTCGCGAACCCGGCTGTCGGCCATTGAATCCTGCTCGTCCCGGCTCCTCTGCATGGCGCGATCCGGAAGGTCGCGGGATTGTCGTGCCGTTGCGTAGACCGGTATGTCGTAGTCACGGTCGACATCCGTGCCGGCCAATTCGGCCCTGAGGTTCAGTCGCCACCGGTAATAGCTGTCGCCTTTCTGCTCTGCATCCGCTTCGTCGAGCCCCTCCGGCACGTCGAAGCGAAACGTGAGCCGCGTCCCCTTGCTGCCGGGCTCCGCGTACGCGACGAGTTCGTCCTGCCATTCTGCCGTTTCCTTGCGGCTGCGGTTCTTGCCGCTGCCCGAGACGTAACTGTGGAGATTGGTAAGCGTGACGTGGAACTTCGCCGTGCTGTCGAAGGGCATGTCGAGGTCGATCGTCCCGCCGACATGACCACCGATCGAGCCCGGAAACGGGTCGAGCGTTACGGGCGCCGGTCCGAAACGACGCCACTCCAGCGTGCGACGCACCGCCCAGGTCAGGAGTCCGAGACCGACCAGTGGAAAAACGAGGGCGACCAGGGCCACATAGTTCTCGTTCTCGACGACTTCCCGGTAAGCAATAAATGGCGTGACCGACGAGATCGCGTTCCAGAAAGCGGCGAACGCCCAAGCGCCCCACATGGCCGCCTTGGAGCCCGAGCGGATCTCCGGCGTTTGCCAGGCATCGTTGAGGAGCCATGGCGATTCCTGGTACTGCATCAGGGACGCATCTTTCTCTTTCGGCCTCGTCCACGTGTAGACGAGCAGTCCCAGCCCGATGCCCCCGAAAACAAACAGGAAGATCGACTTGAAGCCGACAAGGCCCCAGCGGATGTTGCGATCGATAATGGAATCCGCGGGCATTGCGGGATCGATCCAGACGGTGATCGGTTCGCCGCGCGCAAGCATCCCGCCGAGCCGGTTGCCTATGTCGGTCTGGTAGCTGCCGATGTTGTCGGCGCTGCCCGCAAGGCCCACCCGATCTCCGGTGTAAGCTCGACCGCCATACCGGTAGCTGTAACTCGCGTAGGCTTTGTAAGTATCGGAATCATCGCCCGAGCGGGTCTCATAACCGGCGGTCATGAGCTGTGCGGGCACCGGCTCCCAGCCCTGCATCCGCCAGGCATCAGAAAACGTCCCGCCGATCGACCAGAGCATCCAGACGCCGACGCCGAAAAACGGCAGCGCAAAAAGCGTCATGAAGATCCTGCCTTTCATGCGGATACACCACGGCCCAGGTCGAAGTGACACCCAAGTTAGCAGCGGGCCACGGCAGACGCTGTGAAGCGTGTCAGAAAAAGCGCTTTGGTTATAAGGCCTTGCGGCCGCTGCGGACGGGGCTCAGATGTCCGAGATAGACAGGCGCGCGAGCCGGGCGGACTTCTTGTCGTGATGCCGCTGCATCTTCCGCAGGATCTTGTCGAGCGTATGAATGGCGCCGAGGATGTTCGGTCCCTTGTTGAGCATCACGCAGTCGGCGCGCTGAGACATCGCGGCATCGGTGATCTCCGCGCGTGTCGGGGTGCCCTTCTTGGCCGCGCCCTCGAGAACCTGCGTCGCCCAGATGACGGGTACATGCGCGGCTTCGCACATCCAGAGGATCTCCTCCTGGATCTCGGCCAGCCGGACCCAGCCGCACTCGATCGCCAGGTCGCCGCGGGCGATCATGATGCCGGCCGGGAACCGTCGCATCACGGCGAGCAGGATCTGGGGCAGCGCGTTGAAAGCTCGCTGTGTCTCGATTTTCGCCACGATCGGGACGTCTCGCTCCGGGTACTTGCTCAACGCGTCCTGCAGCGCAATTACGTCATCCGGACGGCGAACGAAGGACAGCGCGACGGCATCCGCATGTTCGACGATGAACTCCAGGTCTTCGCGGTCCCTGAGGGTGATGCCCTCCAGTTCCAGGTCGGTCCCCGGGAAATTGATTCCCTTGTTGCTTCGCAGACGGCTGCCGGTCGGCTTTGCGCTGGTGATGTGCACTGCGATCTCGTCGTTCGATACGTCATCGACGACGCCTTCGATGCGGCCATCGTCCAGGCTCACCGGATCGCCGGCCGCCACCTGTTCGAATACTTCGACCGGCCGGCATGACACGTGTGCCGGCACCGTGACCTTGTCGTTCTTGTCCAGGATGGCAGGCGCTCCCGGCGAGCTGTCTCTCGTGAGGATCAGCATGTCGCCCACGTTCAGCGTGATCGGCTGGTCAACCGGCGGCAACTCGCCGAAACGAAATTCGAGTTCTTCCCCGGTGCTGCGGGATATGAGCCGGAAACTCATCCCTGTGCGAACGTACGCCGACTTGTAAAGCTCCATTACAAGTCCTTTTGCATCTTTGCGGACAACCCCGAGTTTGCGCCGCCGGCCGCGCGTGTCTTTGAAGCGCAGCAGATCGCCGACCTCCGCCAGCTCGATGGCCCGCCGCGGCACCGGCATGACCGCCGACTTCGTCCCGGTCCACGGCTCGTCGTCCGGGACGCAGCGTACCCGCCGCGGCGCGAGGACCTGACCGAGGGCATCGCGCCTCGGCCGCAGCCGCAGGACCCGCGGGCCCGGTTGCAGCAGCCCGGTACGGAACTTGGGGCCGCCGAGATCCATCATGATCCTGCAGGGCTTGCCGAGTTCGTCGCTGGCGCGGCGCACGTTCCGGATCATTCCGAGCCAGGCCTCCCGCGTGTCGTGCGCGCAGTTGATACGCGCAAGCTCCATGCCTGCCGAGAGGAGGTCACGGACATACTCGAAGTCGCTGGCTGCGGCGGCGGGCAACGTCACCATGATTGGCACGGCGCGATCAGCCGGCGGTTCACCAAGCAGTGCACGAGCATGCAGCTGCAGCAGCTTTTCACCGGGCGGGAAGGGCAGGCGGCTGGCATCGATCTCAGCCGTCTCGCTTGACCCCAGCCGCACCAGCGCGTGCTGTACCGCGTTGATGCTCGCGAGCACGTGGTGTTCGGAGCGCCCCAGCGACGACAGGCCGAGTTCGGCGAGCCGTTCCTGCAATTCCCCGATATCGAACTGCCGCAGCGCGACGTAGTGCAGCAGGTTGCGGGCGCTCGCGGCAAAGTTCGGGTGCACTTGCTGAAGCTCGGCTTCGAAACGCGCCTCGAGCGCCTCGGCACGATCGCGAATGTGCTGCAGCTGCTGCCACAGCGACTCCAGCTCGCCGTGCAGGGCCCCGGAATCAGGGGGCAAGGCGGTCGATTCGCCAGCTGTCATTATCCTGTCTCGTATAGAGAAAGCGGTCGTGAAGACGATTCTCACGGCCTTGCCAGAACTCGATCTCCAGCGGTGTCACGCGGTAGCCGCCCCAGAACGACGGCAGCGGTATCTCCTTGTCGCGAAACTTCTGCTTCATTTCCTCGAATTTCGCCTCGAGCAACGATCGGGTCGAGATGATGCTGCTTTGCGACGACACCCAGGCCCCGACCTGGCTGCCGCGCGGTCGCGTCGCAAAGTACTTCAGCGTCTCGGTCGTCGGGATTCTTTCCGCGCTGCCGCGGATCGAAACCTGCCGGCCGAGCTCGCGCCAGAAGAACAGCAGGGCAACATTGGCGTTGACTGCGATGTGACCGGCCTTGCTGCTCTCGAGATTGGTGAAAAACACGAAGCCGCGCTCGTCGAAGTATTTGAGCAGCACGGTGCGCGCTGCCGGGCGGTGGTCGGCGTCGACGGTCGACAGCGTCACCGCATTCGGGTCCATGCTGTCCGAGCCGCAGGCATCGCCGAACCAGCGCTCGAACTGCACGATCGGATCCTCGTGCAGATCTCGGCGTTCCAGCGCCGGCCCTGTCGCAGAGCGGCGCAGGTCGGATACGTCCATGCCGGCGCGTGGCAGCGAATCGTCGCGGTTACTGGTCATCGATACATGGCCCTGCAAGGGTACTGGCGGATATCCTAGTACGATTACGTCGCGAATAGGCAGTCGGTGTTGCCCGTATGCCGGCCGGTCGCGAGAAGCCCCAACAAGCGTCGAATCTCCGTTATAATGTTCGGCTGGACGGTAGTTACGGGTTCCATGGTCAGGCCGGGCTCGGTCAAGCGAAAGTGGCGGAATTGGTAGACGCGCTGGCTTTAGGTGCCAGTGGGGCAACCCGTGAGAGTTCGAGTCTCTCCTTTCGCACCAGCTCTCGCTGTCTAACCCATTGAATTTTATACGTTGAATTTCGCCAGCTGTGCCGCAGTGCGCCTGGCGACGGAAAGGATTGAAACCATGCAGGTCACTGTCGAATCGACGGGAGCGCTGGAACGGCGCATGCGCGTCGAGCTGCCCGCCGAACGCATCGAGAAAGAGGTGGACAGCCGCCTCAAGTCGGTTGGAAAAACCGTCAAGATCAAGGGCTTCCGCCCGGGCAAGGTGCCCCCCAGGGTGGTCAAACAGCGTTATGGCGCACAGATTCGCCAGGAGGTGCTGTCGGACCTGATGCAGCAGAGCTATACGGACGCCGTGCAGCAGGAGAACCTGAACCCGGCGGGCGGCCCGCAGATCGAGACCGAAGCCGATGGCGACGGCAAGGATTTTACCTACGTCGCGACATTCGAGGTCATGCCCGAGGTCAAGCTCGAGGGACTCGACAAGATCAAGGTCGAGAAGCCCGAGGTCGAGATCGGGGACAGTGACCTTGACGACATGATCGAGAATCTGAGGAAGCAGAAGGCCACCTGGACCGAGGTAGAGCGGGCGAGCGCAAAGGGTGATCGCGTCGTCGTCGATTTCGAAGGCAAGCTCAAGGGCGAGCCTATCGAGGGCGGCCAGGGCAAGGAAGTGCCGGTGATTCTCGGCCAGGGCCAGATGCTCCCCGACTTCGAGAAAGGCCTCACCGGGATCAAGGCCGGCGACGAGAAGACCTTCAAGGTCAAGTTCCCGAAGGACTATCACGCCGAAGACCTGCAGGGACAGAAAGTCGAATTCACGGTCAATACGCATCGTGTCGAGGAGGAGACCCTGCCGCCGGTCGACGACAAGCTGGCCGAGATGTTCAACGTCGAAGAGGGCGGCCTCGAGCAGTTCATGAAAGACGTGCGCGAGAACATGCGGCACGAGGCCGACCAGAAGGTGAAATCGCAGGTCCGTGAGCAACTCATGGAAGAACTGCTGGCCGCAAACCCGATCGACATCCCGCAGGCCCTCAAGCACCAGGAAATGCACTCGATGCAGCACGAGGCGATGCAGCGTCTGGGTATCGAGGATCACGACCAGGCGCCGCCGCTGGAGAACTTCGCCGAATCGGCCGAGAAGCGTGTGCGCCTCGGACTGCTCATCCGGCAGCTGATTACTGACCAGGACATCAGGCTCGACGAAGAGCGCGTGCGCGGGCACGTCGAGGACATGTGCGCGGGTTACGAGAAAGCCGACGAGATGGTCAATATGTATCTGAACACTCCGCAGGTGCGGCAGCAGGTCGAACCGATCGTGCTCGAGCAGATGGCGTTCGACTGGCTGCTGGAGCACGGCAAGGCCAGGACGAAGAAGGTCGGCTTCACGGAATTTATGAACGGCTGACCACCAGATTGGAATACCTGAACACACCGATTCGTGAGAAAATAGCTACTTCACAACCGCAACAGGCAACCGTATGAGCGCAACCGCACTGAACCTCGTCCCGATGGTCGTAGAACAAACGGCCCGTGGCGAGCGAGCATATGACATCTATTCACGGCTCCTGAAGGAGCGCGTCGTGTTCATCGTGGGTCCCGTCGAGGATCACATGGCAAACCTCGTGATTGCGCAGTTGCTGTACCTGGAGTCGGAGAACCCGAACAAGGATATCCATCTCTACATCAACTCGCCGGGCGGCGCGGTTACGTCCGGGCTGGCGATCTACGACACGATGCAGTTCATCAACTGCGATATCTCCACGATCTGCGTCGGCCAGGCCGCGAGCATGGGGGCGCTGTTGCTGGCCGGCGGTACCAAGGGCAAGCGTGCCGTGCTGCCGCACTCCCGGGTGATGGTGCACCAGCCGAGCGCGGGTTTTCAGGGTCAGGTCACGGATATCAGTATCCACGCCAACGAGGTCCTGGAATTGAAGCGCCGCCTGAACGAGATTATGGCGAAACACACCGGGCAGTCGGTCGAGACGATCGAGAAAGACCTGGAGCGCGACAACTTCATGAGCGCTGAGGCGGCAGTCAAGTACGGGCTCGTCGACACCGTGCTTGAGCAGCGCAGCGAGATTAAGGGCGAGAAAAAGTCCTGATTCTTTTAAAATCAGCTCTTTAGCTTGCCGTTTGCGGCATATGAGACGTGCCGCTTTGCACGCCGAAAAGCTGCATGTTATATACACTTCTGGTCGTAACAGACTGATTTTCGAGTCACAGAGGCAAATCCTGCATGAGCGATGAAACCCGCGGTAAGAGCGAAGACGGAAAACTCCTCTATTGTTCTTTTTGCGGCAAAAGCCAACACGAAGTGCGCAAGCTGATTGCAGGCCCGTCTGTTTTCATTTGCGACGAATGCGTCGAGCTGTGCAACGACATCATTCGGGAAGAACTCGAAGACTCCGGCGATGCCGGCCGCGACAAGCTGCCGAAGCCGCAGGAGATCAATGCCATCCTCGACGAATACGTCATCGGCCAGAGCCGCGCCAAAAAGGTGCTCTCGGTCGCGGTGTACAACCACTACAAGCGGCTGAACGACCGTCTCGATGAGCGCAAGCAGGACGATATCGAGCTTGCGAAGTCGAATATCCTCCTGATCGGGCCGACCGGCTGCGGCAAGACGCTGTTGGCGGAGACGCTGGCGAGGTTGCTGAACGTGCCGTTCACCATTGCTGACGCCACGACGCTCACGGAGGCCGGTTACGTCGGCGAGGATGTCGAGAACATCATCCAGAAGCTTCTGCAGAAGTGCGACTACGATGTCGACAAAGCGCAGACCGGTATCGTTTATATCGACGAGATCGACAAGATCTCGCGTAAATCCGACAACCCCTCGATCACGCGCGACGTATCGGGCGAGGGCGTGCAGCAGGCGCTCCTGAAGCTCATCGAGGGCACGATTGCCTCGGTGCCGCCGCAGGGCGGCCGCAAACATCCGCAGCAGGAATTTCTGCAGGTAGACACCGGCAACATCCTCTTCATCTGCGGTGGCGCGTTCGCGGGTCTCGACAAGATCATCCTGAATCGTTCCTCGAAATCGGGCATCGGCTTCGTTGCCGAGGTGAAGAGGGAAGAGGAAGAGCAGAGCATTGGCGAGTTGCTGACCGACGTCGAGCCTGAGGACCTGATCCGTTACGGCCTCATTCCCGAGTTCGTCGGCCGCCTGCCGGTCGTGGCGACGCTGGAGGAACTCGACGAGGAGGCGCTCATCACCATTCTCCTCGAGCCGAAGAACGCGCTGACCAAGCAGTACAGGAAACTGTTCGACATGGAAGGCGTGGAACTCGAATTCCGCGAAGATGCCCTGCGCGCCGTCGCCAAGAAGGCCATGGAACGCAAGACGGGCGCCCGCGGTCTGCGAACTATCCTCGAGAACGTGCTGCTCGACACGATGTACGACCTGCCGTCGGCATCGAGCGCGAAAAAGGTCGTGGTCGACGAAGCCGTTGTCATGGGCGAGACGAAGCCCTATGTCATTTACGAGTCGGACGAGACCCCGACAGCGAACATCGAACAGCAGTCGCGACGCCCGACAGGCTCGGACGGCGCCTGAGCGTTTACAGGTTCCCGAGGCTTGGGTCGGGAACCGGGTAGTAGGAGCGGTTCTCGAACCGCGGGTCGATCGCGCGCCGGGGCGCGCTCCTACGGTACGAACGACATTGTAGGAGCGGTTCTCGAACCGCCGGTCGATCGTGCGCCTACCGCTTGAATTCCCGGCACAGAGCCATATCTCCCACGCATTCTCCCATGGGGGCCCGAAGTGACTGACCAAGAATTGATTAGCAAGCAGGACGAGACCGAGGACGCCGGTATTCCGGTGCTGCCGCTGCGCGACGTCGTGGTCTACCCGCACATGGTGATCCCGCTGTTCGTGGGCCGTGAGCGGTCTATCGTCGCGCTCGATCGCGCGATGAACGCGGACAAGCGCATCCTCCTGGTTGCGCAGAAGAAGGCCGAGCTCGACGATCCCCAGCCCGAGGACCTGTACGAGGTCGGCACGCTGGCCACGATCCTGCAGCTGCTGAAGCTGCCTGACGGGACGGTGAAGGTGCTCGTCGAGGGCGGCGAGCGCGCCAGCATCGACAACATCGCGGTGGGCGACTATTTCGCCGCCGAAGTTACCGTGCTGGCCGAGGAAGACCGCCACGACGAGCGCGAGATCGACGTTCTCGTGCGCTCGATCATTGCGCAGTTCGAGCAGTACGTAAAACTCAACAAGAAAGTGCCGCCCGAAATCCTGACGTCGCTGTCCGGTATCGACGAACCCGGCCGCCTCGCGGATACCGTCGCGGCCCACATGTCACTGAAACTCTCCGAGAAGCAGCGCATTCTCGAGATCCAGGACATCAAGACGCGCCTCGAGCAGATCCTCGGCATCATCGAAGGCGAGATCGACGTGCTGCAGATCGAAAAGCGTATCCGTGGTCGCGTCAAACAACAGATGGAAAAGAGCCAGCGCGAGTACTACCTGAATGAGCAGATGAAGGCCATCCAGAAAGAACTCGGCGAGATGGAGGACGCGCCCAACGAAATCGCCGATCTCGAGCAGAAGATCGAGAAGGCCGGCATGTCCGAGGAGGCCAAGGAGAAGGCGACTTCCGAACTCAACAAGCTGAAGCTGATGTCGCCTATGTCGGCGGAAGCCACGGTGGTGCGCAACTACATCGACTGGCTGCTGAAGGCGCCATGGCAGAAAAAGAACAAGGTTTTCAAGGACCTGAAGCGGGCCGAAGACGTGCTCGAAGAGGATCACTACGGCCTGGAGAAGGTCAAGGAACGCATCCTCGAGTACCTGGCCGTGCAGCAGCGCGTCAAGAAGCTGAAGGGCCCGATCCTGTGTCTCGTCGGGCCGCCGGGCGTCGGCAAGACGTCGCTGGGCAAGAGCATTGCGCGCTCCACGAACCGCAAGTTCGTGCGCATGTCGCTGGGCGGTGTGCGTGACGAGGCCGAGATTCGCGGCCACCGCCGCACCTACATCGGCTCGATGCCGGGCAAGATCATCCAGAACCTCGGCAAGACCGGCGTGAGAAATCCGCTGTTCCTGCTCGACGAAGTGGACAAGATGGCCATGGACTTCCGGGGCGACCCGTCATCGGCGCTGCTCGAGGTGCTCGACCCGGAACAGAATTCGACGTTCCAGGACCACTACCTCGAGGTCGACTTCGACCTGTCGGACGTGATGTTCGTTTGCACGGCCAACAGCCTCAATATCCCCGCCCCCTTGCTCGACCGCATGGAGGTCATCCGCATCCCGGGGTACACGGAGGACGAGAAGCTCAATATCGCATTGCGTTACCTGGTCCCGAAGCAAATGAAGGAAAACGGGCTCAGGGAAGACGAATTAAAGATTTCCGCGGGCGCCGTGCGCGACATCATCCGGCATTACACCCGTGAATCGGGCGTGCGCAACCTGGAACGGGAGATTTCCAAGATCTGCCGCAAGGTCGTGAAATCGTTGCTCCTCAAGCCACGCAAGAGTGCCGTAAAGATCACGCCGCGCAGCCTGGACAAGTACCTCGGCGTGCGCCGTTTCCGCTATGGCAAGGCTGAGGAAAACGACCAGGTCGGGCAGGTCACCGGGCTGGCATGGACCGAGGTTGGCGGCGAGTTGCTGACGATCGAAGCCGCCGTCGTGCCGGGCAAGGGCAAGCTCACGCACACGGGCCAGCTGGGTGAGGTCATGACCGAATCCATCCAGGCCGCGATGACGGTGGTCCGGAGCCGCGCGAACGTACTGGGCATCGACAAGGACTTTCATCAGAAGCTCGACGTGCACATTCACGTGCCGGAGGGCGCCACTCCGAAGGACGGACCGAGTGCGGGAGTTGGCATGTGTACTTCGCTGGTGTCGGCATTATGCGACATCCCCGTGAGGAGCGATGTGGCCATGACCGGCGAGATCACGCTGCGTGGCGAAGTGCTGCCGATCGGCGGCCTCAAGGAGAAGCTGCTGGCGGCTCACCGTGGCGGCATTACCAAGGTGCTGATACCCCAGGAGAATGAAAAGGACCTGGCGGAAATACCCAAGAACATCAAAGACAAGCTGACGATTGTTCCAGTGAAGTGGATTGACGAGGTTCTGCAGCAGGCGCTGACCCACATGCCGGTTCCGGATACCGAATCCGAGGATGCAAAAGCGGAGCCGAAAGCTGCTTCGAACGAGCAAAAATCGGAAGACGTCGTTCGCCCCCATTGATGTCCTGAAACCCGCGTGGTTAAAGGATATTTGACCCTCCAGGGGCCAGTTGGTATAAGCATCGCAGTCGCCGGTGGATGCACGGAGCCAGCGGCGGCGATTCAGCGGATTGCGAACTGTAACGGGGGCGCGCGCTGGATTGATCTTTTCACAATCAATCTGCAAGGGTGAAGCTATGAACAAGGGAGAACTGATTGAGGCGGTTGCCGGTAGTGCTGGGTTGTCCAGGGCAGACGCAACAAAAGCAGTCGATGCAGTGCTTGACAGCGTTACGGGCACGTTGGCGAACGGCGGTTCGGTGTCGCTCGTCGGCTTCGGAACGTTCTCGGTAAAGGCCCGCGCCGCACGCGCCGGCCGTAACCCGAGGACCGGCGAAACCATCCAGATTCCGGCCAGTAATGTACCCGGATTCAAGGCTGGCAAAGCCCTGAAGGCTGCTGTAAACTAGCGCGCCCTTCGGGGCCGGAGGCCCGTAGGAGCGCTTCTCGAAGCGTGATTCCGGCGGGCTCCGGACGCGCTTCGAGAAGCGCTCCTGCTGTTTTTGGGGTGCTTAGCTCAGCTGGTAGAGCATCGCCCTTACAAGGCGAGGGTCGGCGGTTCGATCCCGTCAGCACCCACCAAGGTTCGGAGTGGTAGTTCAGTTGGTTAGAATACCGGCCTGTCACGCCGGGGGTCGCGGGTTCGAGTCCCGTCCACTCCGCCATTGATAAGAAGCTCCGGGGGCCGTCGGCCCCCGGAGTTTTTTTATGTCCAGCCGCGATGTCGCCTGTAGGAGCGCGCCTCGGCGAGTGATTGTCGCGGTTCCAGAACCGCTCCTACTCATATAGAATTCCCGCCCTTAATCCCGGGCCGAGTGCCCAAGCAAAAAGACTTCTTCATGCTGCAGAAAATTCGCGAAAAGTTCACCGGTACCTTTGCCCTTGTGATCCTGGCCCTGATCGGCATTCCGTTCGTATTCTTCGGGATCAATTACAACTTCATCGGCTCGAATTTTGCCGCCAAGGTGGATGGCGAGGAAATCTCTGCCGGCTACTTCGAACAACAGTATCGCTCGGAGCTTGCGCAGCGTCCGGAGTTCGCCAACCTTAACGCGAGTCAGCGGCAGCAGCTGCGGCGCTCTTTGCTCGAGCGCCTGATTCGCGAGCAGCTGGTGCGCAATTACCTGAGCGAGAACGGCTATCGCATCGGCGACACGCAGCTCACCAGTCTCATTCAGCAGGAACAGGTGTTCCAGGTCGACGGAAAGTTCGACCGGGACACGTACGTGGACTACCTGGCCGTTCGCGGCCGCGAGCCGCGAGAGTTCGAGGAGTCGCAGCGCCTGTTCATGCGGGAGTTCCAGCTGCGCTCGTCGATCATGGCCTCCGCCCTGGTGACGCCGTCCGAATACCGGCGTTACCTCAACCTGGCTGCGGAGCAGCGCCTGGTGACCCTGGCGACGCTTAACGAGGAGGTCGTCGCCGACGAGATCGAGATCACCGATGAGCAGATCCAGGCTTTCTACGACAGCAACCCGACGATGTTCCAGCTGCCGGAGTCTGCGGTCGTGCAGTACATCCGGATCAGCCGCGGGGACGTCGCCGACAGCATCGAGATCAGCGAGGACAGGCTGGCGCAATATTACGAGGACGAGAAGTACCGTTACCTGCAGGACGAGCAGCGCCAGGCGCGGCACATTCTCATCCAGTTCGGCGAAGACGAGGAGGCGGCACGCAAGCAGGCCGAGGACCTGCTGATGCGTATTCGTTCCGGTGATTCGTTCGAGGCACTTGCCAGCGAGTTCTCGATGGACGGCGGCACGGCGCCGCAGGGCGGCAACCTCGGTGCACTCACCGAGACCCAGCTGCCGGAAGCGCTGGGCGAGGCCATCTTTGCGATGGAGGAGGGTGACCTCGAAGGGCCCGTACAGTCGGACTTCGGTTTTCACGTTATCCGCCTCGACGACGTGCTGGAGCGCGGTCCGCTGCCGCTCGACCAGGTGCGTGGCGAACTGATCACCGAGCTGCAGAGCCGCGAGGCGGACGCCCTGTACCTGGATCTAGAGCGCCGCCTGTCGGACGCACTCTTCGACCTGAGCGACATGCAGGGTATCGCGGACGCGGTCGGGGTCGAGGTACAAACGATCGAAGGCTTTAGCCGCAATGGTGCGGCACCTTTCGGCGCCAACCAGGCGGCTATCGATGCAGTATTCTCCGATGCCGTCCGTAACGGCGAACGGATTTCCGAGGTTATCGAACTCGACGCCGACAGCGCCGCGATCTTCCGCGTGACCGAGTACAACGAGGCGACGCGACAGCCGCTTGCAGAAGTGCGTGACGAGATCGAGGCGCTGGTCCGCTCGCAGCAGGCCGAGAGCCTGCTCGCCGAACGTGCCGAGCAAATCCTCGAGGCAGTCGATGGCGGCGAGGATTTCGGCGTGGCGGCCGAGGCGGTGGGGGCGTCGGTCAGCGAGCCCGCACTGCTCTCGCGGCAGGACACGGAGACCGACCAGCTCGTGGTATTCGAGGTGTTCGCGGCACCGAAACCGTCCGAAGATTCGCCGGTAACGGGGCGCGTGCGCGGTCTGGACGGCGCCTTCACCGTCTACAGCCTGGACGCGGTGCTGCCAGGCCGGCCGGAATCGATTCCGCTCGAGCAGCGCGACGCGGGTAAGGCACAGCTTGCGCAGGAATCGGGCGTGGGCGATTACATCGCGTTCGTGCAGTCCCTGTACAACGAGGCCGAAGTCATCGTCAACGAGGACGCGCTGGAAGAACAGGACCTGTTACAGTAGCTGCCAGTCTCGTACGGGGGGACGAATGCCCAAGCTCGAACTGCACTGGCAGATCCTGATCGCCATTATCCTTGCCGGGATCGTCGGCGGCATCGTTTTCAACAGTTTCGAGACGACCGGGGTCGAGCCGACGCTGTTCGGCGTTCGATATCTCGCCATCTTCGACTACATCGGCACGATCTTCCTCAATGCGTTGAAGATGATCATCGTGCCGTTGATCACGTCGTCCATCATCGTCGGCGTCGCGGGTATTGGTTCGGGTGGCAACCTGGGCGCGCTGGGCGGGAAGACCCTGCTTTTCTATGCATCGACTACCCTCGCCGCCATTCTCGTGGGCCTGGTGCTGGTCAATGCGATCGGGCCGGGCTATGTCGATGGCGAGCCTGCCAGGGACCTGCTGGCGCTCGATGCGTCCACGGCCGAGTTCGAAGAGCGCGTTGCCGGCACGGGCCTCGG